>Ga0247841_10003194_pt1 | contig 30924 bp, 44 predicted proteins | sample LaCruzMarch2015__2_FD_192410 | JGI IMG/M metagenome (GOLD analysis project Ga0247841, IMG submission 192410) | Freshwater microbial communities from meromictic Lake La Cruz, Castile-La Mancha, Spain - LaCruzMarch2015_18m | ecosystem: Environmental > Aquatic > Freshwater > Lake | place: Spain... | reverse complement strand
CATTACCATTGATAACGAACTTCTCCCCTCTTTTTTTAATTGCTTTAATTTCATATCCCGTCAACGTCTTAACATGTAAGCTTGTTAATTTATTTTCAATATAATCAATAAAACTTTGAAATCCTCCCTCAATATACCCTAATGATTTTGTTCTTTTATTGATCCTAGCCCAGATAAAAGAGCTCGAAATAATTCCCGCATATTTGCCGAACTTTCCCCGAAAAAGCTGTTCCCATAGGATGTTCCACACACTATTTCCCATGGTTTTTTTCAAAAACTCCTCTGAAGTCATTTTTTTATAGATAGGAAGAAAAGGGGACAATTTAAGTAAAATAATAATAATGCCAGCCCGAAGTTTATCAACCAAACTTAAAAGAGGGAACTTCAATAGGTCGATGGGTGTGTCCAGAGGGAAAGCAGATAATTTCTTATCAACAATAAACAAAGAAGACGTGAGCGGTTTTCTAAAATATATCTTGTTGAATTCAATTTCTTTGGCAAAATTTAAAATATCTGAATCAGAAGCGAAAAGATGATGATAGGTTCGCTCCAAGTTCCAATTCCAATTTTTACCTTTAAAACCAGAGGCGAGACCTCCAAGGATTTTTTCTTTTTCCAGGATTGTTACTTGATGCCCTTTTTCAGCTAAATAGTAAGCGGCGGTTAATCCGGTAATTCCTCCTCCAAGGATAGCAATTTTCATATCTTGTTTAGATAATTCCCGCAAATATACCGCAGATAAAACGCAAGAATTATTTCTTTGTAACTTTTTGTGACTCAATCAAGATTGTTTCGATAAATATTGTTGAAGGAACTGCCAGTAATATTCCCATAATTCCAGCTAACTTTCCGCCAATTACCATGGCGATCAAGGTCACAATAGGGTGAAGGCCGGTTGCTCTTTTCATCACAACTGGAACAATCAAATTATTTTCTAATTGTTGAACTACGAGATATAGAATGGCGCAGTATAATCCTAGGACAGGTGAATATGAAAGACCAATCAATATTGCAGGAATAGACGAAGTGATTGGACCAAGGCTAGGGATAACTTCAAGTAATCCCGCCAAGACAGCGAGCGCCAGAACATATTTCATACCGATGATACTCAATCCTATATAGGTCATTGTTCCAACCACGATCATCAGGACGACTTCTCCCCAGAACCAAGAGCTCATTCTTTTTTGAGCACGAGTACTTACGAGCTCGATCTTGCCGATCTCAATTTCATCAAAAAAATGACCAAGAAGTTTAACCTCAAGATTTTTTTCTAGAAGAAAATAAAATCCAAAAAACAATGTTGATGTAACAAAAATGGCGTTAGAGAAAATACTCTTAATAAACGTTAATGTTTGATTGGCAATACTTGGAATGTTCTGTGTCAGGAAATCAAAATTAATAACGAGGTTGGATTGAGGCAGTATCGACTTGGTGATTGTCGGTAAATTTTTGAAAAGAAAGACCATTTCTGACAAAAGGGGAGGAATAATAAGAGAAAACATCCCATAGAGAGAAGAGATAAATAAGAAGTAAATAATAAGAGAAGCGACGATCCGAGGAAATTTAATCCTTTCTAAAAAATTAACTGCTGGTTTTAAAGCCCCGGAGATAATAAAAGCTATAAAAAGAGAGAATATTAATTCTCGAATTTGCCATAGTAATCCTAACGACAAAATGAATAATACGGTAAAAACGATCGTCTTCGCTGATATTTCAATTTTTTGTGGTTTCATTACAACAATTATAGCTAATATATTTTTATTTACTAGCCCTTTGCTAAAGCCAAAACATAAACTTTTTTTGCTCCAGCCTTTTTTAAAATTTTCGCTGCCTCTTTGACGGTTGACCCCGAGGTAACTACATCATCAACTAATATTACATTAGGATGAATACACCGTTGTCCAAGAAAGGTACCTTTCACATTTAAATATCTCGCTCTTTTATTTTTCATTTGTGCTTGGGCTAATATTTCTTCTTTTCTTTTCAATAGATCGACAATAGGGAAGTGTAAATTTTTTTGAAAATATATGCTTATAAATTTTGCCTGATTAAAGCCCCGTTCATTATATTTAATTTTTGATAGCGGAATTGGTTGAATGACAAGATCAGAGGAAAGGTTCTTATAAAAGCCCAATTTACTTATAATCTCTGGGGTAATGGCCTTATAGAAATCTTCCCAAACTTGCGTTGCTAGTCGATATTTAATATTTTTAATTATTTTTTTTAATATTGGGTTGTATTGGTAGATTGTAATCAATCCATCAACGTTCAACTTATTTCTACAATTAACATGGGTTAGGCCGAAAAGAGAAGGCTTTCTACAATATAAACAAACTTCCTTTTCATTCGGTTTTAATTTCTCAAAACACGATTGACAAAGATAGGCCCCAACGTATCCACAACTAAGGCAAAATTTTGGAAAAAGAAGGTCAAGTATGAACATAGCTCTACAGTCATTATAACGGCTAAATTACAGGGTTTTGTTCACAAAATTAAAAGAATATTTTTTTTAAAAAAAATAGAAATTAATTCTGAGGCTAAAAGATTAATTAGAAAAAAATGATATGGTTTTGATATATTTTGACCTCTTGAAAACGGCCAGGTAGTGTTTTAAATTTAATATCGCACTATATGTTTTGTATATTTTGTCAGCACCATGATACGGAAGTAATTGAAACAAGAGTATCTGAAGATGGAACAACAATAAGAAGAAGAAGATCTTGTCCAAAATGTGATAAGCGGTTTACGACTTATGAGAGATTGGAAGAGTTACCGATAATAGTTATTAAAAGAGATGGAACTAGAGAAAGATTTGATCGGGAAAAACTCAGAAGCGGCCTTTTTAAATCATGTGAAAAAACAATTGTAACTGCTGAAAAAATTGATAGAATAATTAACGAAGTTGAAAGAGAGCTGAAAGATAAGGATACAACAGAAATAGAAAGTAAAGTAATAGGTAATTTATCAGCCAAAAGATTAAAAAAAATTGACAAAGTGGCTTATATTAGATTTTCCTCAGTCTTTAGAAGATTTGTTGATCTAGATGACTTTGAGGAGGAGTTAAAAAAAATTAACCCGATTAAATCGGGAAAATAATATGAAACTGACAGGAATTTCAGAAAAGGTTTTTTTAGATCGTTATTCATTGAAAAGTAAAGACGGTAAATCCGTAGAAAAACGACCCGAAGAGATGTGGGCTCGAATTGCTAAAGCCGTTTCATTAGTTGAAAAAAAAACTAAACAAAAAAAATGGGAAAAAGAATTTTACTCGGTCTTAAAAGATTTTAAATATGTCCCAGGTGGAAGAATTTTATCTGGAGCAGGAACTGGCTATGAGGTTTCTTTCTATAACTGTTTTGTTATTCCTTCTCCTAAAGATTCAAGAGGGGGAATACTTGAGACATTAGGAAATATGGTTGAAATTATGGCTAGAGGTGGTGGGGTTGGAATTAATCTTTCATCTCTTCGTCCAAGGGGAGCAAGAGTTAAAAAAGTAAATGGTTTTTCTTCGGGTCCGATAAACTGGGCTTCACTTTTTTCAGTTGCAACTCGCGATATTATTCAACAAGGTGGTACCCGTCGTGGCGCCTTGATGCTTATGCTTTGGGACTGGCATCCTGATATCGAAGAATTTATTACCGTTAAACAAGACTTATCAAAAATTAATGGCGCCAACCTTTCTCTTAATATCTCCGATACATTTATGGAGGCGGTTGAAAAAGATGCCGATTGGCCGTTGGTGTTTCCTGACATAAAAGATCCTGAGTATGATCAAAAATGGACAGGAGATTTAGAAGCTTGGAAGAAAATGGGTAAAAAAGTTATCGTCCATAAAATCGTTAAAGCAAAGAAACTTTGGGATCTAGTAGCTACTGCTGCTTGGAAATCGGCCGAACCAGGAGTAGTTTTTATGGAGAGATATAATAAACTATATAATAACTATTATTGGAATAAAATTATCTGCGTTAATCCGTGTGGTGAAGAAGGACTGCCTGCATGGGGCGTTTGTAATTTAGGGTCAATAAATTTATCGGCCCTTGTCAAAGGAAAAGATATCGATGAAAAAGGTAAATTCGATTTTAATGCTTTAAAAAGCATTGTTAGATCAGCAGTTCGTTTTCAAGATAATGTTGTTGATATGGACCCTTACGTCTTTGAAGGGATTCGCAAGACACAGCTTGAAGGGGAAAGAAGGATAGGTTTGGGAACAATGGGATTAGGCGACACTTTGATCAAATTACATCTTCGATACGGTTCACCAGAATCTCTTGAATTTATTGATAAAGTTTATAAATTGATTAGAGACGAAGCCTATAAGGCTTCATCTGAATTTGCCCGCGAGAAAGGCAGTTTTGCCAAATACGATAAAAAATTATATCTTGCTGGAAAATTTGTAAGTCAATTGACGGAAGATGTTAAAAAATCAATTAGTAAAAATGGAATAAGGAACTCATTGCTTTTGATGCAGGCTCCAACAGGATCGACATCGCTCATGGCCGGGACAACCAGTGGAATCGAACCGGTCTATGAATTTGAATTTAATCGTCATGATAGATTGGGCGACCATGTGATCCGCCATGATCTTTATGATGCGTGGTATAAAAAACATGAAAAAGAAGTTACGACTGGAAAATTAAAAAAACCAGAATGGTTCGTTTCCGCAAATGAACTGACCCCAGAGAACCATGTTGAAGTTCAGGGTGCTATCCAGAAATATGTTGATGCTTCAATATCAAAGACGGTTAATGCCCCAAACTCACATACAGTTGAAGACGTTAAGAGGCTTTATAACCTAGCCTATAAATTAGGGTGTAAGGGAATTGCCTATATGCGGGACGGTTCTCGACCGGGTGTTCTTGAACGAAAACCAGAAGCGGCACCTAAAGTAGAAGAAAAAGAGCTGAAGTGTCCCACTTACACAATTAAGCCTCGTCCGATGGTCGTTCATGGTTCGACATATAGAATCCAAACACCGGTCGGAATAGCTTTTATCACCTTAAATACCAATGGTGGCAATCCTCCTGAGCCTTTGGAAATGTTTATTACGGTCGGTAAGGCGGGGACAGATATCTACGCCATGGCCGAAGGTTTGGGCAGAATGATCTCAGTTGCCTTAAGATTTTCATCCCATCTGTCAGTTGAGCAGAGAGTCCAGGAAATTGTTAGCCAGTTATCAGGAATTGGCGGGGCCAGAAGTATGGGATTTGGAAAAGACAGAATAAGAAGTTTGCCGGACGCAGTTGCCAAAGTACTGTCAATGCATTATGGATTTAATGGAGAAGCAAAAAAATCAAATGGGGTAAGTCATGAGACAAAAGAAGAGACGCCCAAGCTGGTTACGGCAACAACTCAACCATCATTGATCCAACCACTAATGGCTGTTCCAAAATCAACATCTTTTGATATTTGTTCAAGCTGCGGAGAAGCAACATTAGTCCATGAGGAAGGCTGTAAAAAGTGTTATGGGTGCGGATATTCAGAGTGCTAAAATGGCTATTTATACGCGTACAGGAGACGCAGGAACAACTGGTTTGTTTGGTGGAAAAAGAATTTCCAAATCTGACTGTCAAATTGAAACCTACGGTTCGATTGATGAGCTGACCTCTTATATCGGTCTTCTAGTTGTTAAATTAAAAAATAAAGAAGAATCTGATCTTTTGGTTGATATCCAAAAAGACCTTTATAAAATAATGGGTTTTTTGTCCGGGGCAAAGGCAGATTTATTATCACTTGAAAAAAAAGTTACCCAATTTGAACAAAAAATTGATCTGATAGAAAAAAATCTGCCGAAATTAAATAAATTTATAATTCCCGGTGGCAATGAGATCTCTTCTTTATTTCAGATCGTACGGGTTCTTTGTCGAAAAGCAGAAAGAAGAAATATTGACTTTTTTAATAAAAGAAAAATTACTATTAATGAATTGAGAATTATAAAATATCTCAATAGACTATCAGACCTTTTTTTTGATCTGGCGCGGAAGTATGGAAAAGACAATGAAGTTGTTCTATAATCTCTACACAAATGAAAAAATTAAATTTGAAATCATTAATTTCATATTCACTGATAATATTATTAGCGGTCGTTGCTAGAGTAATCCCTCATGCTCCAAATTTTGCTCCAATTGGTGGATTAGCATTATTCTCTGGGTCTCATTTTAAAAAAAAGATCGCTTTGATAATTCCGCTTTCTGCAATGTTTGTTTCCGATATATTTTTAGGATTTCATAAAACTATTCCATATGTTTATGTAAGTTTTATTATCATTGCATTGATTGGAAGTTTGATAAAAAATAATAAATGGCAGTCGGTAGTATTGGCAAGTTTAACATCTTCAATTTTATTTTTTGTAATAACTAACTTTGGAGTCTGGGCAACCGGTTCAATGTATCAAAGAAATTTAAGCGGTTTATCTCAGAGTTATGTTATGGGTTTGCCATTTTTTAGAAACACAATTCTTTCCGATTTATTTTATTCTTTTTCATTTTTCTATGGATACAAATTTTTATCAAACTTCGTTTTCAAAAAACTTCTTGCCAAGCTTCATATCTAATCCAAAAAATATACCCATACAACAATCTAATTGTTTACTTTTGTAGGTTATAAGCAGTTGAAGAATCACTACAATTAATTAATTAATTGTAGTGACATTGACTTAACATAAATAAAATAACTAAGAAACTGAAAGATAAAAATCTTTAAATAGTTACCCTAAAACAGGGAGGGGGAAGTTTTTCGTTAGATACTTTTTGTAAAGTTCTACGGCGTCGCCATGATCAAAAGCGATCTCTTCTTTTTCAGGCAGCTTGTCCAAATCAAACCATTGCAACATAGTTACTTCTTCATCAGAAGTTTTGGTTTGTTTAACGGCATTAGCAATAAAGATGATATCGACATTCTGATGATCTTCTTTAGGACGGTTTGGATTATCGTTAATTCGAAAAAGTTTTAAGTTGTTTATTTCCCAACCGCTTTCTTCCATTACTTCTCGTTTAACGGCTTGGACTAAATTTTCATCTCGATCAAAAAAACCTCCCAATAAACCCCATTTCCCAGATTCAATAATAGGCCTTCCGTTATAAGTGCCCCTTTTTCCAAATAGTATTTGGTTGTTGTTTATAACAATCGCATTAACTGTTACGTGGCGGAGTGAGACTTTATCACTGCTTTTTTCAAAAGTACAAGTAATCATAAGTGTCTGATTATATTATAATCAAATTATGTCAGCAAAAAATTATACCAATATCGACGATCTATTAATTAAAGCAAAAAATAAAGATAAAATTAGCTTGCCAAAAGAATCGGAACCAATTGGAAGAGAGTTTGAAATAAGCGAACCAACCGAACACAGTCCAGAAGAAGAGGTTAGACCATTCGTCAGTCCAAGGGCAGAAACAATTGAACTCCCGCCGGATTTGAAAAAACTAGGACTACACGCAGTTTCAAATTCCAGCTTCTCGAGCTATAAGAATATTAAATTGCCGTTGAGTGACGAAAAAATTATTGTAGGACAAAAGGCGCCGATAACATCATCAATTCGTTGGTTAGCAGTATTTGCGTTATACATCCTTGCTCAGGCCCATTTGGGCTTAAAAGTAGTTCATGGGCATGTGATTAGGGTATTAAAGCGTTAGGAAACCTTCTTAATTTCTGCCAAAAATCCTTCCTTGCTTTGGGCACCGACGAATTGTCCAACGACCTCTCCATCTTTAAAAATTAAAAAGGTAGGAATAGAAAAAATCTGGTACTGAGAAGATAATTCTGGATTTTGATCAACATCAACTTTAACAAATTTAACATCCTTGACTTCTTCCGCCAATTGATCAATGATCGGTCCGGTCATTTTGCAAGGACCGCACCAAGTAGCAAAAAAGTCAACCAAAACAATTCCTTTACTTTTTAATACTTCAGCTTCAAAACTGTTTTTATCAAGATGAGCAACGGCCATATTTTTATATAAATTGAATTAATAAGTAAAAAGCACTTTCAATCTTAGTACGAGTTATTTTTAATGTCAAACGTAAAAATATATAGCAAATATCAATCGCTGAAAATAATCTTTCTTAGTAATCTAATCAATGCTTTTTGTAGGCTATAAGCGACTGACAAAGAAAATGGAAAGTGCAAATATTAAATATGCTTGCGAAGATTTTTTCTGGAACCGTCATCGGACTTGATGGAATTTTAATTGAAGTCGAGGTTGATGTAGCTTCAAAAGGTTTTCCTAGTTTTACAATTGTTGGTCTTCCAGATAAGGCGGTAGGGGAAGCCAAAGAAAGAGTTAGAGCAGCTATAAATAATGTTTCTTTTCAAATTCCTGATACAAGAATCACTGTTAATTTAGCTCCGGCGGATATCCCTAAAGTAGGTTCGGCATTTGATTTGCCGATAGCAGTTGGAATTTTATCAGCAGGAGGTATGGTTAAAAATGAAACTTTATCAGAGAGTTTGTTTATTGGTGAACTTTCATTAAAAGGGGAGGTCCGTCGGGTACCCGGCGCAATATCAATTGCACTTTTAGCAAAATCAAAAAAGATAAAAAAAATCTTCGTTTCAAAAGAAAATATTTCTGAAGTAGTTTTAGTTGACGGAATAGACGTTTATCCGGTCAATAATCTAATTGACCTGATCTTACATCTGAATGAAGTTAAGCTAATCTCTCCGTTTCCTCATAGGGATTTTATCAGTCTCATCAAAGAGGAAAAATACGACAATCTATTTGAAGACATTAAAGGTCAGGAAACTGCTAAACGTGCGCTTGAGATCTCGGCGGCCGGATTTCACAACGTCATTCTTAAAGGTCCGCCGGGAACAGGTAAGACTCTTTTATCACGAGCTTTTCCATCTATTCTTCCGCCGATGGAAAAAGCAGAGATACTTGAGGTGACTAAAATATATTCGGTTGCAGGTTTGCTTCATAATCAAGATTTTATTGCTAGCCGACCATTTCGATGCCCACATCATACAACCTCAAGGATTGGTTTGGTCGGAGGTGGGACAAATCCTACTCCAGGTGAAATTTCTTTAGCTCATCGAGGTGTTTTATTTTTGGACGAAATCCCTGAATTTCCCAGAACGACCTTAGAATCACTCCGGCAGCCTTTGGAGGATGGGTTTATTACTATTTCAAGGGCATCCGGAACCTTAATCTTTCCTTCACGCTTTTTATTGCTTGCGGCATCCAACCCCTGTCCATGTGGATATTTAGGACACGAAAAAAGACCTTGTCGCTGTCTGCCGGGTGCGGTTCTTAAGTACAGCAAAAGACTATCAGGTCCACTTTTAGACAGGATCGATCTTCATATAGACGTTCCTTCGGTCACAGAAGAAAAGTTAACAAGTAATATTCCAAGCGAATCAAGCTTTAAAGTAAGAGAAAGGGTGATCAAAGCAAGAGAAATTCAAAAGAAAAGATTTAAAAATCTAAAAATTTTTAATAATGGAGAAATGTCTTCGGCTCAAATAAAAAATTTTTGCCAGTTATCCCAAGAAGCCACAAATCTATTAAAGCAGGCAATTTCAAAATTATCTTTATCTGCCCGAAGTTATTTTAAAACAATTAAGATCGGACAGACGATCGCAGATTTGAATGGAAAAGAAAAAATAAAATCTTCTTATGTAGCAGAGGCATTACAGTTTAGGTCGCACGATGAATAAAATAGGCATTGACAAGGGAAAACTGATTCTCTATACTTTTTTACATATGTTTAACTTCATAGTATTAGCAGCGCAAGATGTCAGTTATGCTCCAGTTACTTTAGGATTTAAGATCCCTGTTTTTAATGAAGTATTAACTTTTATAATTAGATTCTTTTTTATTATTGCTGGTCTTGTAGCTCTTTTATACCTATTGCTTGGAGCATTGACTTGGATTACATCAGGTGGTAATAAAGAATCCGTTGATAAGGCAAGAGAAAAAATTCAAGCAGCCTTGGTTGGACTTATTCTTATCTTTGTTGTTTTAGCAATAGTTGCCGTTATTGAAAATATATTTTTCCCCGGTAATTCAGGCCTAGGGATTACCAAACCTATTGTTTTCCCGGGACTCATTAATTAAAGGCGATCATTAAATCAATATTCTGTGTTTAATTTATTTTTACCTCTTTTTTCGACAGTTTACGCAGCTGGTGGTATAAATCCTTGGGGTGATTGTGTCGTTGATGGTATTCCAACACTTAAATGTTTAGAAATAGTCTTTGGTAATATTCTTTTCATGTCTTCTTTCTTCATTATCATTGTTTTGTTTATTATGTTTGTGGTCGGCTCATTTCGTTATTTAACCTCATTTGGTAATCCTGAAGCCATTAAAAAAGCACAAGGGACCTTAAAATATGCCTTAATAGGTTTTATTTTATTTGTCAGCGCCTTCTTAATAATGACGATCATTCAAACATTATTCTTAGGTGGAAATCAGAATGGGACGGGTAAACCAAATCTCTTTGAATTCAAGTTAGGACAATAAACCTTCTTTCAAATAGGGTTATTTAGCAGTAGGTGTTATGAAGATCACTCTTACTCCTTTATCTTCCGGAATAGGCGAGGCTATTTTATTTTTTTCTTTAATATAGTTATATAAAACAAACATCAAGAGAGCGACTCCGATGGCGATTAAGACAATCCCTAGCCTTTTCATAGATTCTTTTTTTCTTTTATAATATATCTCGGCCTTTTTTGTACCTCTTGATATATTTTACCAATATATTCACCTATTATTCCGATTGTGATCAGTTGAATTCCGCCAATAAACATAATGGCCGTAAAAAGACCTGCCCAACCGATAACAAATGATTGAGGAGAAATAGCTTTCATAACCAATTCATATATAATTCCTAAAAAGCCAAATATGCCGGACATAAATCCAAAATATGTAGCCATACGGAGCGGTTTAACAGAGAAAGAAGTGATTCCTTCCAAGGCAAAATTTAACATCTTAAAAAAACCATAATGGGTTTGGCCGGAAAATCTTTTATCTCTTTTGAAATAAACAAATTCAGTTGGAAATCCTCCCCAGGCGACCAAACCTCGCAAAAAACTAGGTCTTTCTCTAAGATTCTTCAAAAAATCGACGACCTGTTTGTCGAGTAAGCGAAAATCGCCAACTTCTTGAGGGATTGGGGTATCAGATAAAAGGTTAATCAATTGATAAAAAACCGTTGCTGTGAATTTTTTAAAAAAATTCTCTCCCTGGCGTTCATTTCTTTTTGCATAGACGATCTTTGCTCCCGCCTGCCATTTTTCGATCATTTCTGTAATAATTTCCGGCGGGTCTTGGAGATCCGCATCGATAGTAATTACACAATCACCTTTAGCTACCTCATAGCCGGCAGTAAGAGCCATTTGATGTCCAAAATTTCGATAAAAAGAAATGAGCTTTATATTTTTGTTTTTCTCTGTTTGTCTTTTGACGATCGTGGTTGTCTTATCCTTAGAACCGTCGTCAACAAAAATAATTTCGTATAAAGAGTCTTTCAAGATCGGGATAAGGCGTTTGATCAACGGGTCAATATTCTGTTCTTCGTTAAAAATGGGGACAATAACAGAAACTAAAAAATTATTCATAGTTTTATTATATCATTTAGGCCGTTTAAAAATAAAATATTTAGTATAATTTAAGAGCTTATTGACAATACGGGGTAGTGTACGGCTGCACAGGAGGCTCATAATCTCCTAGACCGTGGTTCGACTCCCGGCCCCGTAACATTGATTTTATTTAAAATATAACTGCCACCACTTTTTCCAGTTAGGCAAGGGGGTTGGAGTAATAGAGACAGATATCTTAGGAGGAGATGGAATTATTAAGGCAACCTCATTATCTTTCAACAGATTAAGATCATTCCTGATAGTTTTTTCTATTTCTTCAGTACTTTTCTTTCTGACAGCTTCGGTCTTTAATTCAATATTTCGTTTAGATTCCTTATCAAAATTTTGTTTAAACTGTTGATAAAAATCAAGCTTGCTTTTATAACTAAAAAGATTTTTAAGTAAGGAGGAAAAAAGGAAGATAAGTAGAAAAATAAAAAATATGTTTTTGATTAGTTTCATAGTTATATTATAGACCGGAGAATTGTTCTATTGTTCCATTGTTATATTGCTAAAAACAACGATCGAACAATGAAATAATGAACCTTGAAAAGTTATGATAAGAATGTCTGGAGCGTCTTCATGATGCGTCCCGGGTCAGCTTTTGATTTTAATTGCTTCATGCAAATTCCAATGATTGCCTTTTGATTGTTATCAAAAACAGCTTGATTTTGTTTAATGACTTTTTCAATTTCCTGTTTTAGTTCTTCATCGCTAATTTCAGCTGGCAAATAAGCAGAGGCAATTTCCAACTGAGCTTTGTTATCATCAAGTAAATCTTTTCTTCCACCTTTCTCAAATGCCTCGACAGATTCCTTCAACTCTTTTATTACTTTTCTTAAAACAACCATTGTTTCCTCATCCGTCAACTCTGATTTTTTATCAATCTCTTTATTCTTTATCTGTGCTAGAATGAAACGGAGAACGCCGAGCTTGGTTTTTTCGCCTCCTTTAAGGGCGGCGATCTGATCATCTTGAAGTTTTTGTCGTAACATTACATAATTATAGCCCGTATGAGAAAAAAAACAAGCAGGGACATTTTATCGCTTTTTGGAAATATTCAAAAAATAATTTCCTCAAAACCAACAACTAATCAAATGGTTAAAGAGGTTCAAATGATGAAATTTAAAATCAAACCAATCCAGGGAGATCTAATGTCTTTTAATTTAAAAAATGAACAGTTCATCGAAAGCTTATGGAGCCTGGGGAAATTAGATGAATTTTTTTATAAAGAGTTTCCTGTTCTTTCAAAAGAAGAAAAAGAAATTTTTATGAAGATCTTTGACAGTTTATATATAAAATATCAGCAGCAACTTAACCAAGCAAACCTTCAACAGAAAAAAATTCCTCTAACGAAGACAGGGCTTTTAGAGCTTGAAATATATAAAGAAGGAAGATTAAATAAAAAAGTTAATTAATTTAATAATGAAAAAATTTCCAGTCGTTCTTGATTTAGAAACAAAACACACTTTTAGAGATTTTTCCGAACATGCAAAACTCGGCATTACTGTTTTGGCATTATACGATTATAAAGACAAATCGCAGAGAATTTTTACGGAAAAAGATATAAGAGATCTGTTTCCTATATTAGAAAACTGCTCGTACATTATTGGATTTAATATCAATAGTTTTGATCTTCCAGTTCTTCAGCCATATTATCCGGGCGATATCAAACATTTTAAAACCTTTGATATCCTAGATGATATAAAAAGAATTTTAGGGAGAAGATTATCTTTAAATGATGCGATTCATGCAACTTTAGACAAGAAAAAGACCGGTCACGGATTAGAGGCAATTGATTTTTATAAAGAGGGAAAGTGGGCTGAATTAAAGAAGTATTGTATGGATGATGTCATGCTTACAAAAGAACTTTTTGAATTTGGAGTTAACAATCAAAAAATTTCTTATTTAAATCAGAACGGAAAGGTTGATATCGATGTTGATTGGGCAAAATATTTAGAAGATGATGTAAAAGGCGAAATGCCGTTAACATTGCCATTTTAATTTTTTACTTCTTATCATAAACACAAAACCAATAATTGGACTGGCACCGATGGATGGAATTACAGATGCTCCTTTCCGTTGGATCGCAGATATATATGGAAAGCCCGACATTATTTATACAGAATTTGTTTCCGTTAAAGGGTTGATCTTAGGTAAGCCAGCTATCCACAGAATGCTGCTTCATCATAAAACCGATACTTTTACTGTAGCCCAATTTTTTGGAACAGAGCCGGAATATTTTTATCAAGCGGCCCTTGTTGCCTTGGAGAAAGGCTTCAATGGTATTGATATTAATATGGGCTGTCCTGATAAAAGCGTTTTTCATAAAGGCGCCGGAGCAGGATTAATATTACAACCGAAACTCGCCAAAGAAATTATTTTCTCAGTTAAAAAAGCCGTAAAAGATGGAATAAAAAAATTAAAAATAAAAAAAAATATCACTGTTTCGGTTAAGACACGAACAGGCTATAAAGAACATCAAACAAAAGAATGGATAAGTAATCTATTGGAAGCAGAGCCAGATGTTATTTGCATTCACGCAAGGACGTTCGCTCAAAAATATTCAGGTTTAGCCGACTGGAGTCAAATAAAAATTGCGGCTGAGCTAGCAAAAAAAACCAAAACTAAAATATTTGGGAACGGTGATGTAAAGAACAGGGTACAAGCATTACAAAAAATTAAAGAATATGATTTAGCTGGTGTTTTGATCGGCCGGGCGGCCTTGGGAAATCCTTGGGTATTTCAGGGAGTGATCCCAACGACTGAAGAAAGATTTCATGTTCTTCTTGAACATTGTAAAAAATTTGTGGAATTTTTTCCAACAGCTGACCTTAGTATTATGAGAAAACATATAGGCTGGTATGCAAAAGATTTCCCACATGCAGCTGAAGTAAGAAATGAACTGATGCAAATAAATAGTATTGATGATGTGAAAAAAATCCTTTCTAAAACCCAAGAGCTTCTTTAACTAAAATCAATTTAATTCTATTTGGTTTAGATTCTTTTTCAATGATAATCCATTTGTTTAAACTGCTTTTCACGCCATAGACTTTCATCGCTCGTTCATTTTCTAGATTAATCACATAATTTTGTATTCGAGCAAAAGCACCATCAATGTCTGGAACAATTTTGTTAGCTCCGGCGATAATCAGAACACTTTTAGCTGCAAAAGGTAAAGCTCCAACTCGACTTCCTGAAGCATCAACCGCAACCAATTTACCATCTTCAGTAATTGCATTGACGCTACATAAAAAGTAATCAGCATCAGTAATTGATTTTCTTCTTAAGTCCGACTGTTTTGTACGATCGGTTTCCTTAAGAATTTCTTCGTGCAAGTTTATCCATTTGTGATTCCCAGTTTTTAACATCTCGGAAAATCCAATTTCTATTAGAGTCGTTGAAGATCCATTCATTACTTTCGATCCCTCAGGGACATTTTTTAATATTTCCTCAAGGGCTTGTTTTTTATTTTCAACAAGAACAACGTTAATTCCATGATTTTTAAGTGCGCTAATAGTTTTCTCTATTGTTTCATTAGTTGGCACTTTTGTGTAATCCATATTTATAATTTATTTATATTAATACCGTAATCGGTCAATAATTTTTTATTTAATTTATAATAGTTCATTTTCCCTTCTTTTCTATAAAGCAAAATACCATTGGCGATCAATTTATTGAAGTGATGAGAAAGAGTAGGCTGAGACAACTTAAAGCGTTTTTGCAAATCTTGGCAGGTAACCTCATCAACATCGGCCATGACCCTCAAAACTTCAAGTCTCGTTTCATCAGCTAATGCCTTAAAAATTTTTACAGTTTCTTTTTTCATAGATATATTTAAATATATCAATATATTAATCCATAAATAAACATTTGTCAACAAACAATTTAAAGAATTATTTTTTCCACTGTGAAACAGAAAGATCGACACGAGAATTTTTGAATGACACACCTTCTTCTATAAGCATTTTTTTCTTTTTATTAATTCCGCCAACTCCAGAGTATCCAGTTAATTTTCCATCGGAAGCAACGACCCGATGGCAGGGAACAACCGGAGCATCAGGATTGTTTTTCATAAAAACACCAACAGCTCTTGCGGCTTTTGGTTTTCCAGCAAGGCGGGCGAGTTGTCCATATGTTGCAACTTTACCTTTAGGGATTGAACTACAAATTTTATAAACCTTGGTTTTAAAATTGTTATTCATATTAAATAGTTATATTATCTATCAATCGCGTTTTCCCAACAAACGCGGTAATAAGAATAACGGTCTTTTTTGGAACAATTTTGGAAATAGATAAATTATCTTGATCGCAGATCTCAATATAATCAAGGCGAACCAGTTTATATTTTTTCAGATAATTTTTCATCCGAGTCTTTATCATCGAAACATTTTTGTTTCCCGACAATATTAACTTTTTTCCTAATAATAATGATTGGTGCAAGCTTAATGCCTGTTCTCTTTCTTGACTATTTAAAAAAATATTCCTTGAAGAAAGGGCGAGCCCATCTTCGGCTCTGATCGTTGGAACGACATTGATAATTATTGGTAGGTTTAGATCTTTTACCATTTGTTTGATAACAACTGACTGTTGAAAATCTTTTTGACCAAAATATGTATTAGTTGGTTGAACGAGATTAAATAATTTTAGGACTACTGTGGCAACTCCGTTAAAATGTCCCGGCCGGCTTTTACCTTCAATAATATTTGAAAGTTTTGTTGCCGTGACATTAGTCTGAAAACCGTCCGGATACATTGTTTTCACATTTGGATAAAATAAATAATCAATTTTTTCTTGTTCTAATAATTTTTTGTCATGTTCTAGAGGTCGAGGATATTTTTCCAGATCTTCAGTGGGAGAAAACTGGGCTGGGTTAACAAAAATAGAAACGATTGTTACGTTATTTTTTTCTTTTGAACTTTTAGCCAGACTTAAATGCCCTGAGTGGAGTGCTCCCATAGTTGGAACAAAGCCGATTGTTTTGGCGGCCTTACGTAATTCAAAAGTAATTTTTTGTATTTCCTGTGCGGAAGTAATTGTTTTCATAAATTTGATAAAAGAATTATATAACTTTTAATTAATGATAAACTATTATTATTAACCAATATGATTCTTAATCGCAAAAAAAAATATCTTCAAGTTGCTTTAAATTCAAATCTTGGCGATGCTTATAGCATCATTCAATCTTTACCAAAAAGCGATAGAATCATCATAGAGGCGGGGACACCGCTTATCAAAGAATATGGGGTTGATGTCATAAGACAATTAGTAGACTATTGGTCTCTAGGAGGCTTGACAGGCAATCCATATATCGTCGCAGATTTAAAAACCATGGATCGGGCGGAAACGGAAGTCCGAATGGTTAAAAATGCCGGAGCCTCAGCGGCTGTTTGTTTAGGGCAGGCTTCATTGGAGACAATAAATAGTTTTGTTGAAAGCTGTCAAAAAGAAAAAATTGACAGCATGTTGGATATGATGAATATCGAGTATCCTGTAAAAATTTTACGACAATTAAAAAAACAGCCGGATGTGATTATTTTACATCGAGGGGTAGATGAGGAAAAATTTAATAAAAACAAACCTATCCCTTATGTGCAGATCAATAAAGTATTAAGCAGCTATAATGTCATGTTGTCAATTGCCGGCGGTGATTCTATCCGCGAAGTTCAAAGAGCGATTTTCAACGGAGCAAGCATAGTCGTTGTTTGGAAAGAATTTTTTAAATCATCAAATACAACTGGTAAGTTAGCAGAAGACTTCTTGAAAGAGATTAAATAAATCAAGCCTTACCTGCAAGTTTCTTGAAACCTTCCAATACTTCAATTGGAAGAGCGAATATAACAGTGTTTGAAGGATTGGCAGTTGTGGCTTCAATTGTCTGTAAGGTTCTGATGGAAATAGCGCCGCTTTTAGAAAGCATTGTCATCGCTTTATTTAAATTATCTGCAGCAGACAATTCTCCCTGTGAGCGAATAATAGTTGCTCTTCTTTCACGCTCAGCCTCAGCTTGTTTTGCCATAACTCTTTTCATGTCGGCTGGAATTTCAATATCCTGAATTTTAATAGCAGTCACATCAATTCCCCATGTAGTTGTTTCCTGGTCAACAATAGTTTTAATTTCGTCAGCTAATTTTTGTCTTTCACCAAGTAAAGTATCAAGTTCTACGCCGCCTATAACATCTCGAAGAGCTGTCTGTGCATATTGGGTAATAGCGTAACTATAATCTTGGATTTTCAAAACAGCATCTTCCGGTTTAATTACTTGAAAATAAACAACCGCATTGATTCCAACAGGGACATTATCTTTTGTAATAACCTCTTGGGAAGGAATATCAGAAGTAGTGATACGGATGTCTGTTCTAATGACTCTCTGAATAATAGGAACAAGAATATTTAATCCCGGTTGAAGAGTGTGAGAATATTTTCCCAATGTTAAGACGATCCCTCTTTCATATTGGTTAATAACAACCAATATCTTTGGTACAAAGATTACTAATAAGACAACAAGAAAAGTGATTAGGGAAATAGAAAAACTTAACATATGTATTTACTATCATTCTAATGTTGAGAAATGTTTTCGTCAAGTACAAACTTACTGTAAGACCTCAATAATTTTTTCTTTTGATTTTTCTCCAAAAAATATATTGATTTTTGAAATCGGCACATCAAAATATTTAGACAAGGTTTTTATCACTTCTTTATTAGCCTTTCCGTCTTCCGGAGGGGAGTTTATAGAAATAACGTAGTGGGTTTCATCAATCTTTATTAATTTTTTTACCTTGGCTTTGGTTTTTACTTTGAGAAAAATTTTCATAATATAAAATTAGCTGGAATCTTAACTTTTAATGGGCCTATTTTTAAGAAAATATTACTGGCAATTTGTTTTAATTTATTCTTATTAATAATTTTTTCTAATTGTTTTAGATCATTTTTTCTTTGATCAATCTTTGTCCTTGTAAATCTTCCCCATGTTTTTAAGCCAAAGCTATAAATACAATATAGAGTTTCAGGAGATACAGCCTTGAAGTGGCTTCCATTAAATGATGAGTCTATAACGCCGATTGAGGGAAAGTTAAATGCTACTTTAGGATACATCTCAATAGAAATTTCATTTTTAGAATGACCAAAATCAGAGGTCATTATTTCCAAATTTCTTCCATTTTTTTCAAATCGGAAATATTTTGATTTGGATAGTTTAAATAATTGCTTATAAAAGGGAAATTTTTTATTGATAAAAGTATATTGTTTATAGCCAAACTTTTTTAAGCCATTCCTTATTATTTCAAAATTTAAAACATCACAAATAATGTCGATGTCTTTTATTTCCCTGTTATAGAACTCTTTAGTAAATGATAATAGTGATACGGAGCCAATACAAAAATATCGCTGATCATCCGAAACAAGCTTTGTAAAATCTTTTAAAACTGGGACTACCCAATTATTACTAAAATTCATGGACTAATTATAATCGTATTTTTACGGCCCAGTTGCTAATCCTTCAATCTTCCATAAATTACCTTCTTTAACTAGGTTAAGAAACCGGATGTTTTCTCCCTGTTCATAACCGTAGTAAGGAATCGGTCCGTTAGCAGAACTTGGATCCATAACTACATCAAGCGTGACCATGTATTGATGCCAAGTATCCGTCCAATCTCCCTTTGACGACTCCTCGATCTTTTTTACTTTGACGGAAGTCATTGCCGCATATTGCACACCATATGCTTGTTTGGTACTATCGTCGTTTATAGTACCTGACGACATCATCATAACGGCATCACTTGCTTTACCTTCATCGATAAATTTTAAAAAATTATTGATAATATCCGTTTCTTGAGGCAAGGGAACAATATTGGTTTCTGGTTTTTTAGTTGGCTCAGTGGTTGGAGATGAGACCTTAATGGTATCCGATCCTAAACCTTGGTTTTCACCATTTTGAATCCGGTCAACAACAGCGATCGCCAGTCTTATACTTTCTTCATTAGTAGCTGCATTGACAGTACCTCTATCGACGGATATATATTTTTTATCATGAAGTTTTAGATATATTCCGTAAATGTCATTTCCTTTCCAGGCGACAAAATGCTCCATTTTTATTAATGGATCTTGTTTGATCGTTTTTCCAAATTCCTCAACTCCTTTTTTTTGAGTTTCGTAACTTAGATCTTCGACATGAATTGCCAAAAAATCATTCTCCGTCGTGAAATAATTACAGACATGAGTACCTACTGCCATATCAAATCTTTTTGTTCTTAAAATCTTTTTACCTGCTGACGCCTCAATAAATTCTTTCGGAAATTCGGCGCAGACATCAGTCCCGACTTTTATTTCTTTTTTCAAAGAAAAAAAATTGTTTCTTTGATTAGTCTGGGGAACATTCAGCTTAAAATAAATAACAGCTCCAATGATTAACACCAGTCCGACTCCAAAAATTAGATTTTTATTCATGGTTAATTTTTTAACTTTTAATATAAACTAATCTTCCTTCAATTTCTCTGCTCGTATTTTGGTTATTTCGGAAAAACTCTTCCAAAACCTGCTGTATCGATGTTGAAACCACTTTTGTTTTTCCGGATGCAGTTAGCTCTTCCGGACTGATATTAAGATAGCTTTGACAATTACCGTAATGAAAATTTTGAATACAAAATTTATAAGAAGAATTATCCGAAACAGGTCTGTTCTTTATTGTTAAAGAAACAAGAGACTTTTTTTTATCAGAATAGACGGCTTTGATATCATGATTAACCTGATAACATTCGCCCTCGCCGTCACGATTTTCAATGCGCATAAAATGAGCAAAAATTTTTTTTAATTGAGCTCCCTTAATTTCGAATTGAGTTAAAGAATCGTCATATGGATAACAGGCAAGAAAATCTTTTAAAGTAATAGCCGGACCAATTTTTTTTACCCGGATTGATCCGCTGCCAACTAAGACAACGTCGGCCCCAGATGCTATCGCCAGTCCATCAGCCGTAAAATTACCCAAAGTTGTTTCCTCTTCACGTTTTGGGTGGGTGAGTTCTTTTGAGAGCTTGCAAATTAAAGCGCCATATTTTTGATCAACTTCGTTTTTAAATGAATCGATATATTCTTCCAACTTTTTATCAGGTTTGGCTATTTTTTCGTTAATTGGGATCAGCTGCCATTTATAAGAAATTATTGAATTTGTGTCATCATCAACTTCAATATCAAATCGGCCAATTTGGTCAGTTCCGACTCCGGCTTGAGCAATTAAAATATTATTTACTTTGGCTGGTTTATCTAAGATGCTATGAGAGTGGCCGCCGATTATCATGTCAACACCCCACTCGGGTTTGAGAAGTTTTGCCAATTCAATATCGGACTCGTAACCGATATGAGTTAATAAAATTGTCAGATCAATGTCGTTATTTTTATATGCATTACAAATTTTCCCAACTTCATTACTGGCTTCTGATAGATTGACAAAACTACCGATTAGTTTATCTTGCTTGATCGAATCCATAATTTTTTCCGTGATAATTCCGGTAAACAAAATATCAAATCCGGCCTTTTTAATAATCAAATATGGATTCATCAATCTTTTGTAATTTTTCTTTATATATAGGTTGGCATTAACGATCGGAAAGTTGGCAATTTTTTCAAGAAATAAAAGATGAGGCAGTCCATAATCAATTTCATGGTTGCCAAGAGTGACAACATCAGGGGCGAGCCAGTTCATGATCTCAATTGTCGATAAACCCTTCCATTCGGAATCGATGAGCGATCCTTGGAGCATATCTCCGGCTATCACATATAAAACATTTTCTTCCTCCCGCCTTACTTTATTAATGTATCCGGAAAGTAAAGAGATTCCGCCGATCAACTCTTTTTTGCCCTCTTTAATTTCTGCCAAAAAATCACCATGCATATCGTTCGAATGGAGGATAGTGAATTTTTTTGTCTTCATATTATGATATTTTTTTTGCCCAAAGAGAACCCTTATCTTTTTTTAACTTATCTCCAATTTTGAGCTGATCATAAAATTCTTTAGAAGCTGCAATCCCATGCTCCTCCCCATTTTCCAGTCGGACTCTATAACTATATAAATGTTCTTTTTGGTTGCTATCATCTTTATCTTTAACAACGTGGCTTTTGTCAATTACTTCACCGATCCAAGCATCATTTTTTGCTTTAAAAATAAGCTTTCCAATTAATAATAAAAAACCGAGGATCAATAAACCAAAGAACCCAAAAAAAATAACCAATGGACCAAAAATGATATATTTTTCCATAAACATTTTTCAAATTTATAATTAATCCATGCATATAACCTGGGCTTTTCCTTCCTTCATTATTCCACGACATCCAAGCTCAACTATCCAGGCTGAACATTGACCATTTTTTTTATTTAAAAATAATTTTCCGCTCATGCCCTGGCTCAATTCATCTTTGGTTAAGTCGACCTGACACATACCCTGGCATTCACTGCTATCATGACAAATATTCCCTCGATCTGTAGATTTTATATTGCAGGTTTCAAAAGGATCTGGTCCTAATTTTTTCCAAACTCCATTAGCCTTTAAACAATCATCTTTATTTTTAGGAAGTTTGATTTTTTTTCCACAAGGATCTTCTGGTTTTGGATAGGAAGGATGTCCATGTTCGATCCAAATTCCTTTATCGCAGATCCAGCTGTCTTCAGGCCCGCCGAAGGCAAAGCGGAGAAATAACAAGCCGCAGAATAAAACAAGGAGAATAATAAGACCTTTCTTTATTATATTCACGTTGATAACATTTTAAACCTACTTTAAAACACTTTCAAATATTACCTTTTTTATGGTAGTTTCAAAATAAAACGTTGTTATAATAATCACATGAATACTTTTGAAACAAGCATAATTATTGTTTATTTAATTTCATCTTTAACGGCTTTTATTAGCGGTTCACGTCAATCAATGGCTAAGAATAATCCTTACGGGGAAACGCCGTATTTCGTATGGCTGGGAATATTTGTTTGGGGAGATGGGATAATAATCGGTCCATTTTGGTTTTTTGCTTCACTTTTTTCATTTTTCATCCGCGACTGGCATTTATTCTTACTCATGATCTCTGTTTTTTGGATAGTCAGAAGTTTAGGTGAAGTATTATATTGGTTAAACCAACAGTTTGTAAAAAATAACAGTAATTATTACCAGAAATTGACCGGTTACAATTTTTTTAAAAACGACACAATCTTATTTATCTATCAGATCATATGGCAATGTGTATGTGTAGTATCAATCATTGCTTCAATATATTTTGCTAATTTGTGGTTATCACCATAATATATATGACAAAATTAAAATCGGGAATAGTCGGATTAATCGGTCTAATTTCTTTTTTGTATTTGATAAATCCCGGATTGGGTGTTTTTGAATTTATACCCGATATGATCCCATTTATTGGGAATCTTGATGAGGGGGCGGCTTCATTCCTTTTATTATCTGCTTTGGCATATTTTGGGGTAGACCTTCAAAACGTTTTTGGTACAAAGTTAAAGAAAAAAAATTAAAGTAATATATAATTTAATAAACATGTTTATTAAACTTTTTATCAACGCGCTTGCCTTTTATATTGCTTCATCTATTGTTCCTGGTATGGTGATTGCGAGTTGGCAAACGTTATTGGTAATTGCGGTTGTCTGGGGGATACTAACATCCTTTATTAAACCGGTATTGGTTATTTTAACACTGCCGATAAATATCATTACCCTAGGGCTATTTACATTTGTGATCAATGCATTATTGCTTTTGATTATGACTAAAATTGTTCCTGGTTTTTATGTCTCCGGGTTTGGAACAGCCCTTCTTGCAGCAATCGTGCTGGCCATAGTCAACGGATTTTTATCAATGTTAAAATAATGTTGATTTTATCTTGACAATTATTTTTTTGATATAATAATTTTGTGAAAGACGCTGAAATAAACTACTCAGAGCTTCTTTATTTACATGCCGATAAGTATGTTCCTGCCCCTGGTTTTTTACAGAATAGTGAAGAACTTCCAAGCGGAAAAAAATTAAGTGTCGTAAAGCTCGGCAATCTTGAGGCTGAAGTTGCCTTCGCCTATCTGTATTTTAACGGCCATATAGATATAGAAATTCAAAACAAAAAAATATTTGGATTCATCCCTAAAAAAGTCGTTGTCTCAACCAAAAAATCAAAAGGGGAAGGTCTGACATCTCTTGAAAAATCCATCTTCGATCTGTCTGATGGAAAAATAGATGTTTCAACGATCCTTTATCGATTGATAGGGGAGGAGTGCACCGTCCCTTGGTCAGTCGTCGTTGCCGTCACCAAAAAATCATTGGTCGAAAAAGAATATTTGATTGAGGAAAAAATAACTAAAAAAATTATTGTCAATTATTACGTTTATAAATATCATTTAAACCCCAAAAAGAATAATGATTTCAAAAATGAAGTAGAAGAAATGAATGAAAAACTAAAAGAATTTTCTAAAAAAGATTTTTACAAACAACTAGTCAAATCCATTGACTCCGGAATCAACTCCCAAAAAGAAAAGCCAGATAATGACAATTGATCTTTAACATTAAGCAAGTTATTTTTCTCTTGATATTTCTTTTATTATAGTCATAATGGAATTATGAGAAGTAAAACAATAGTTCTTTTAGGCTTCTTATTATTCACCTTTTTCATCTCTCCTGGAAAAGCCGAGGCATTTTCTTTTAGTGATTTCCTTAATAGCTCTTCATCATTTATGACCAAAGTAAAAGAGGGGATAGAATATACATTTGCATTCACGGTTTCAAAAAAAGTCCAAGTCTTAGAAAAACAGGCGACAAAAAGATTGGAAGAAGCTAAAAATGAAGCGCAGAAAGGCGAAAATAAAAAAGTTGAAAATTCTGTCAAAACTTATGAAAAAATAAAAGATCAACAGTCGTTATTAATAGATCAAGTTGATAAAGTTGTGGTTGAGGAAGTAAAAACTCAGACTATCAATCAACAGAAAACTTTAAAGGAAATTGTTGTTTTTGCTCCGAATAATAATCAAGTAATTGAAGAAGTACATAACACTGTTGTTGAAAATGTCAAAAATGTAATTGAGTATAAAGAAGGAACAACAGCAGGCACGGCTTTTGAAGATAAAGCCACTCATACGTATGCCCCAGGAACTGGGCCAGGAGAAGGCGGAATTAAATATGAAGGGGGAGAAGGGCAGCAGTGGGCACCGGGAACTTCAGGAAGCGGGGGAACATCAGGACACACATACGAAGGTGGACAACAAGTTATCTTAGGCCAATAAAAAAACTTATCACTTCCCCGTGACTTTAAACAATGAAAAAAGGACGACACTGGAAACAATAATAATTACCAAAAGAAATCCGACGACGAGCAGTCTAGTTGTTTTGCTTTCTTTCATATCACAATAATTTTAATCTTGTATTTTTCTACTTTCAAATATTACCTTTTTTATGTAAGTTTAATTTTTTTATTTAAACCTTGAATGTTAAATTTAAAAAAATAATATATAAAATCTGACATCACTAAGTATATAAATGGAAGAATCAAGATAAAATATCTTGGGAATGGAGCTTGGACTCCCAAATAAACTAAATATAGAAATGGCATTGAACCTATCAGAAGTTTTAAACTAATCCTTTTGTGAAGAATTTCTTTTATTGCCATAGTTGAGGATATAATAAGTCCGATCACCCATAAAATTGACCAAGGACTAGATTTTATTATCTCCCGATTACCCCACCAAGTTTTTACATAACCCGTCAAAAACAAAAATAAAGAAGCGCCAAAGATTGATGACACATTGTGATTTATGTAGAAGTTTAATAATTTTAGCTCAAAGAAAAAAATATTAAACTTTCCTCCGTTATTAACGAAAGTCTTTGTATAAATCAAACAGAAAACGATAAAGGCAACGATAAGATGGATAAGATATTTTTTTAAATTAAATTCCCGCCTATACAATAAATAGGCCAATATAATTAATATAAAAAATATTGACCCACCCCAAAATTTACTGGTAAATAGTAGCCCTAATAAAACACCTTGTACAACGGAGTTTCGTTTGTAAAAAAACATCGATAAAAAATATGATAAAAGAAAAACACCTTGTCCAAGGTCAAGTAAAATTGTTGTCGCTAAATTTATAAATAATGGATCAACTAATACAAAAAGACAGGTCAATAAGGAAATCTCAGATTTTTTGAAAGTTTTTAAACCGAGTAAATAAATAATATATAAAAATACAACTCCAAATCCTATCTGAACAAAGTACGGGTTATTAAATAGTAGTATTGAATATCCGAAAAGATATTTTAGTAATGGAGGAACTTGAAAATCATAGGTAGTTGGGTCACTACCTTTTACGTAAAGATATCCGGAACCTAGATATAGATCGCTATCAGAAAGAAATAATCTTTTACATGGTGGTTCATATGGAATGTCTTGAGAACATAAATATCTATCTACAACAGTTGGATCAAACTTATTTGTAAATACTTCACGTTTAAAAACTACTAAGATTAATAAATAAAGCGAGATGATAATAAATAAGTAGATATAATCTTTAATTTTCATTATTTACATCATAACAAAATATCAACTTTTTTGATAAAATGTATACGCACTTTCCCCTGTAGCTCAATCGGTAGAGCGCCTCGCTGTTAACGAGGATGTTAGAAGTTCGAGTCTTCTCGGGGGAGCCAGATGGGACGCAGAGGCAACAAAGCGTCCTTTTGTGTTGAACTGTCGGGCTTTTTTGCAAGTTCGAATTTTCCGTTTTCTAAATCGTCAATTTTATCCACTTTCGGACGATTGGTTTCTTCTACTGCCTCAGAGAGAATTTTGAAGGTCTTGGAGTAGGTATAACTCAACTTCCCCTCGTCAACCGTTAAGGTGGCAAAGATAAACCTGATTAAAGCTCTTTGCTCGTCTATCATGCCTTTATCCTTGGCTTTTAGATATAACTCTTTGGCTCTTTGGGAAAGTTCATAAATATTTACTCCTAAGTTTATGTAGCCTGTGCTTGCCTGGGAATGCTTTTTTATTGATTCTGTTATTTCATCTTTTTCGTCTGAGTATTGTTTGAGCTTTCTGCTGTAGAACTCTGGAGTGATCTTTTCGTCCAGCTTGTCATCATATAACTTATCCATCCGCTTCTGAACCGCCTCGTAGCGGGCTTCAAGCTCGCCAACAGTGCTGTTGTGGTATGCGACCTCGTCCTGGTGACTTTCCTTGAGTGCCTTCTTGAGCCATCCGACTATACGGCTGTTTTTAATTTTCAAGGTTTCAAAACCTTCTAAAAGTTGGTCTTCTACCTCGTATTCCTTAACCCAAGTTTTCTGGGGGCATTCGTGGTAATGGTTACAATGACCGTAAATATGACCTTTGGCTGTTTCAAAAGTAATTGAATTGTGGCAGCCAGCACATTTGAGGAGTCCCCGAAAGAGGAAGTTGTGCTTGCGGTATTTAGGTGTAGTTCTGCTTTTGAGCATAGCCTGGACTTTATTAAATTGCTCGACGGTAATCAACGGTTGGTGTTTACCCTCATAAATATCATCGTTCCACCTAATTTTACCAATGTAAAAGGGATCACGCAGTAGGGAATGTATTCGGCTGTGCGGTAGTTTATGTCCTAACTGTGAGCGCATGCCTTCGGCATACATTTTTTTAGATAGCCGTTTGGTTGAATAATTGCCAGTAAGATACAAATCAAACATTTTTCTTACAAAAGGAGCAGTGTCTTCGTCGATGATGTGGATTTTGTGTCCAGTCTCGCCGATGGTCTTATAACCGTTTGGTGGTTTAGTCGGCAGCCAACCCTGGGCAATCTTTTCTTTTTGCCCCTTCTTCACATTCTCTGAGAGGAGACGGACATAGTATTCGGCTGTGGCTACTTTTACCCGCCACATAAACCATTCGTGAGAGCGGGAGGTGTTGTGAAGAATGCAGCCTTCTTTTGCCAGGTGGACTTGGTGATTCTCATCCTCGGTAATCCATAAGTCGATAGTGGGAACATCGGCAAAGTTTCTGGTTAAACGGTCAGTTGTCTCTACGATAATTGTCGGGATGTCGTGCTTACGGACATAAGCGATCATCTCAATAAAGATTTTTCTCTGAACCTTGCCTGCTGCAGACTCTGAAACGGCGAAGACCTTGGCTACTTCCAGTCCTTGCTTCTCGGCGTAATCGCGTAGGAACTTCTCTTGGGCTGGTAAAGAGTAACCAGTATCCTCTTGTTCTTTGCTGCTTACTCGGCAGAATATGGCAGTTTTCATAGTTATTTTTGTCCAACACAGAACATAAACGAACTTTTTGTTAATATCAAACAGTTATAAGTTGTCATGGTAATTTAGCCTCAATCATTCCTTTATATTTTCTTTTGCGATATTCAAGGTTAAGGCAATTTCTACATCCAACTTTTCCGTTAATGGGGTGTCTATAAAGGACTGCTATTCGTGCCTGACAGATAGGACATTTGAACCAGAATCGGATACCATTGTTGTAGGTTTTGGAAGTAACCAGTTCGATCTTTACGCCTGATGCTTCAATTTCGGCGTTCAACAATGCCTCTTTTAATTTTTCTTTAGAGGATCTTAAGATGTCTTGCATTCTAATCCTCTGGCAGTTCTCAACTAAAAATTGATTTCCTAAATCATTTGGCTTCAATGATTTCATTTGGCTCATCCTCCTTTCCTTCGGCTGACTTATTGCCAACATTAAACTGTTGGTTTTGGGCAACAAAAGCGGTTTTTGTTTTAACATTCACTTCTATTTGTGGAGCTTTAATTTGTTTGAGGGTTTGTAATGCAGTGAGGAATTGACGATTGGCACGATCTAGTTCCAAACCAATGATTTGCATTCGCTTCAAGAGGAACGGGTATGTTTTGATATCCATTACCTGAACACTGGTGTTTTCCATCATTATGTGAAGTCTTCTTGAAAGATCGAGGACATGTTCAAAGGCGATTACTACTGTTTGGGCAAGGGCTTTTTCTGATGCGGTCTGGCAGTTATATTCTTTATAGAGCTGGATACCAAACTCCGCAGCTCGTCCTTTATCCCAATTGCTTACAAGCTCTCGGAGACTGTAGAAGTTATCTAAATTAAACAAGGAGGCGATGTTAATGTCTTGCTCAGTCACATCATCTTTGGATGATTTATTTTTGGCAATACGCTTGTCTATTTGCGCTTCAATGCCGTAAATAGGTTTACCAAGCAATTTTTTTATCTTAGTTTTTAACTCGTCTATGTTTTTTGGTGCGAGCGTCCGTTTTTGATTGACTTGTAGTTTCGTATTTTTATTCTTCATAAGCAAAATGACTATAGTAACTTATATAAATACATTTCTTCTTAAAGGGAAAAAATGTTACTGTAAAATTCCCTTTATAAGTCCCTATATAGTTACTATTGGTTTTATAAGTTAATGTCATCTAGATTTACCTTCTCAGTTACGGTTTCTTCCTCCTTTCCTTGGTCTGGATTTTTACTCCTGGCAAGACAATAAGCGTCATATATTTTTTCTATAACTTCATCAAAGAGCTTACTGTCATCTATAAAGACGATCTCGTTCCATTTGCCAATAAATTTATAGCTTGGAGCTTGAAACCAGATATATTCTTGGAATTTTGGATGAAGTCTGTCGGATTTTAGGACCTTCCAGCCATGCTCTTTCCAGATGTCAAACAAAACAACTGTTGCCTGAGCGAGGATGGTTTCCGATTTTAATAATTTAATTTTGACTGTTATGTCATCAATTGTTATTGTCATAGTTATTTTTAGTCATATTTATTTATCTCTTTTTGGCTTCGGCTGGTTATCTCCTTTAATTTCGTGAGATCCCTTAAACATCTGTTCTCTGTGTTTTACTATTTCTTCCTCTGGAAGAATTTGGCTTATTGCCTCATCAAGCCACTCGTCCAAATGCCAAGATTCTTCCCAAGCCAACCAACTTAATTCTTCTAACTCTGCATCGGTTAGTTTTCTTCCACAGTTGTCTTCTGCAAACTGTTGAATATAACCTCTTGGGATAGCAATTATGATATGTTCGTCTTTATCCGCTATTTGTTCATTAAATTTTTTTAGATCATCGTCTAGCATGTTTGATACCTCCTTCATTCATTGACTCAATTTTTAATAAGGTTTCGACATATGCCAGTAAAGTTGTGCCTATTTCCATCACTTCCTGGAGTGTTAACTTCAGGTTGAAGTCTTCTTCGAGTATTTGTTTTAGTTCTAGTAATAAATCCCTATTCATAGTTATTCGTTTGCATACAAGCGGGCTTTAACAGCCCGTAGCTGGTTGAAATAAACTTGTGGTGATACCTTGATTTCGTTTCGGAAATACTCATCAATTAGCTTTTCCAGTTCAGGAGTTTTTAGGAAGACAAATACAGCTTTACGAATGTTAGAACGATCAATTTTTTCTATTGGGAAGAATAAAGAAATTGTGGTGCAAAGCGATAAATCGCTTGTCTGATAGTAATTCTGGTCTAATTGCTGGTTCATAGTTATAAAAAAGCTAGGCTGTTAACATAAGCCTAGCTCAAAGGGGGGTTATCAAAAGTTATCTAACGATTTAGCCTTAAAAAGGAAGAAATTTAGGATTTACATTAACTGTTTTCTTATTAACATCCAGAAGATTTTTTATTCCAGTTTCGATAGCCACTTTCTTATTAATCTCTCGTCCAGCATTATAAACTTTACGCCAATTATCATCATTGAGGTTACCACCCCACTTTTCAGTTATTTCATCCCACGACCACACTCTTTTTAATGAAGCTTTATTCTTGAATAGAATTTGGCAGAGGTCATCCTGATCACCCCCTGGAATAAAAATATCCTTACCTTTGAAGCTCAACTTATGCGAAATATAAGATAAGTGAGGCTCTATTAGGGAGATTAATTTCCTTGTTATTTGTATAGTAACTATAGGGACTTTATGGGTAATAAAGGCGTTTTGATGGTTGCTACTTCCTGGAAGTAATGTAACTGGTGAGATTGTTGCAGTCGTTGCCTCGTGTGGTTTTGAAGTGCCAAGTCGCAAACTCAAAACTTCAATAAGTCCCTCTTGCTCCAAGGCTAATAGTGTTTCTACAAAAGTGATTCTATCTGTGTCTTCCCCAAAAAGCTGAGTGTCTTTCTCTGGGTGAAGAGGAACTTTCATTCCATAGCGCTTAAGATATTCTCCAATATGATCGATAAAAGTATTTTTCTGGTATTGGTAGGAATATCTAATCAATGCTGAATTAGTGATTGATTTTGCATAAGCTCCTGATATAAAGGTTTTTAGATCCTTTTCTAGCAGTTTGCTCAACTCTTTTTTGTCTTTCTTTTCCAACATCCTGATTTCGTTAATCTGGCTTTCATCCAAGT
>Ga0247841_10003192_pt1 | contig 30944 bp, 25 predicted proteins | sample LaCruzMarch2015__2_FD_192410 | JGI IMG/M metagenome (GOLD analysis project Ga0247841, IMG submission 192410) | Freshwater microbial communities from meromictic Lake La Cruz, Castile-La Mancha, Spain - LaCruzMarch2015_18m | ecosystem: Environmental > Aquatic > Freshwater > Lake | place: Spain... | reverse complement strand
ATCGGTGATCTGCAACAATTTATCATTCGGAACGACAATCAAAGTGTCAACCAATGGTTTCAGTTTTTCCAAACCGCGGACGGCTTGGGCTTGACGCTTGCGGCCTTCAAACGAAAAAGGTTTCGTAACGATGCCGACGGTCAGACAGCCCAATTCTTTCGCAACTTTTGCCACGATCGGAGCCGCTCCGGTTCCGGTTCCGCCGCCCATTCCGGCGGTAATGAAGACCATGTCGCTTCCGCGCAGGATCTCCCGGATCTCATCTTCGGATTCTTCCGCGGCTTTTTGGCCGATTTCCGGGTCAGCCCCGGCTCCCAGACCGCGAGTCAGTTGTTTTCCGATTTGGAGACGGGTATCAGCTTTCGCGAGACGCAATACTTGGGCATCGGTGTTAATGACGACGAAATCAACACCTTTGACATCATTTTCAATCATGCGATTGACAGCGTTTCCGCCGCCGCCGCCGATTCCAATTACTTTTATTACCGGTTTTTCGTTGAATGCGTCTTGACTGAACATATATCCTCCTAGTTGGGTTTGAACTCTTTTAATTTATTCCATTATACCATAATTAAAAATAAAAATAAATATTTTTGTTGTTTTTTTAAATTACGCCAAGGGGCTTTTGAAAAAACCAATTCCGGAAGGCAAATCCCCGAAGACACCAATCAAATCAAACCGAAGTAATCAATTACGAAGCTGTCTTCCAAGAAAGAAACCGTGAATTTTCGGCCCAAATAACTAAAATAAAACGATTCTCCGTCAACTTCTCCCAAAAAGTAAGTTAGGTAATATTCCTTTACCTTCAAAATGTTGGCTTCCAAATCGAAAACCTCGCCGGTTCGCGGATCTTCGTTGAAATCCGGATAATAAAAGCTTTTGTAAAGACCATCCATGAATTCATCTTTTTCGTAAAAAGACTGAAGGGAAACATTGTCATTCACGCCCATGTGATAAACACATTTCGGCGGCAGCGGAACAATCAGAAACTCCTTGACGTCATCTTCTTTCACATGCAAGATCAGCGGGTAATGGAGCACCGCATTGAGCGGCGTCGTATATTTCCAACAATACATCATTTTGGGGGTTTCATCGATCATCGTCAAAAAGCGTCGGTATTCGAAAGAAAGCGTCAAGCCGTTTTCCAAAGCCAAATAAGCGATCTCTTCAAAAATCTCGCCGTTTTCCACGACCAAAATCTGCGACTCCTGGTAAAACTCGCCGTCATCGTCCATTTCCAAGGTGTTCATTCGGGTCTCATAAGCTTCCTTGGTCAATAAGAGCCGAACTTCCAGCCGGTTGTTTTCCTCATATTCGGAAAACAACGCCGACATCAAATCGCTGATGACAAAGTCGTCATTCTTCCCGAAGGCTTTTTTGTTTGAGGAAGTGGCGGCGTCAATGGTGTTGACGTTGCCTTCGAAAGTCAGATGATAATCAGGGATCTCCGCGTAAGGAAGCAAATCTTGATATTCGGCGGGAAATTCAAAGATGATCTCGCCCTCATTCGGACTGACTTTGTTTCCTCCGCAAGCCGACAGGACCAAAGCCATCAAAACCAAAAGCATGATCAGCCATTTCTTTTTCATGGTTAAAAGTCCTTATCGCTATCGTTCAGCCCGTATTCGCGGTAAATCATGGCCTTGAATTCGGTGAAGCGGTCTTCTTTGATGGCCTGACGGATGTTTTCCGTCAGTTTAAGCAGGAAGTTGACGTTATGAATGCTAAGCAACCGGTAAACCAGCATTTCTTCGGCTTTATACAAATGATGAAGATAAGCTTTGGTATAGTTTTTACAACAATAACAATCGCAATGATCATCAAGCGGCGTAAAGTCGCGTTCAAAAGCTTTGTTTTTGATGATGAGGCGGCCGTGGGTGGTCATGGCGGTCCCATGCCGGGCAATCCGGGTCGGAAGCACGCAATCGAACATGTCAATGCCGCGCTCAACCGCATCCAAAATGGCGCCCGGAGATCCGACCCCCATCAAATACCGCGGTTTATCTTTCGGAAGCAGGGGCGTGGTGAACTCCAAAACTTGGTTTTGAATCGTCTTCGGTTCCCCGACGCTCAGTCCGCCGATGGAATAACCGTCGAAATCCATCGCTACCAAGGCTTCGGCGCAATGTTTTCTTAGATCGTAATGCTCGCCGCCCTGAACGATCCCAAACAATCCCTGAGTAGTTCGATTTTGGTGAGCATCAAGCCCGCGCTTGGCCCAGCGGATGGTTCGGTCAACGCTTTTATTCAAATAGTCGTAGCTGGAAGGATAGGGCGGGCATTCATCAAACGACATCATGATGTCGCTTCCGAGCGCGTTTTGTATCTCAATGGATTTTTCCGGCGAAAGAAATAAAATGTCGCCGTTCTTTTGGTTTTTGAAAGTCACGCCTTCTTCGGAAATGTCTTTCGGATTGGCCAAACTAAAAACCTGAAACCCGCCCGAATCCGTCAAGATCGAGCGATCCCAATTCATGAACTTGTGCAACCCGCCGGCTTCTTTCACGATCTCATGACCCGGTTGCACCCACAAATGATAAGTGTTGCCGAGGATGATCTGCGAACCGATGGCTTCCAGTTCTTCTTTGGTCAAGGTTTTAACGGTCGCTTGGGTTCCGACGGCCATGAAAACCGGAGTTTCGAAAGTCCCGTGCGGAGTAGTGATCTCCCCCAACCGGGCCATCGAATCATGACTTTCTTTGATCAATTTATATTTGATAACCATAAAATTCCTTACTGAATGAACATCGCGTCTCCAAACGAGAAAAATCGATACTGGTGTTCAATCGCATAGCGGTATGCTTCCAAGATTTTTTCGCGGTCATAAAAGGCACTCACCAACATGAGCAGCGTTGACTTCGGTAAGTGGAAATTGGTGATCAGGGCATCGACCGCTTGAAAATGATAACCCGGATAGATGAAGATGTCCGTGTCTTCGGTTACGGCCCGAAAGGTTCCGTAACGCGAGTAGATGGCTTCCAAAGTCCGAGTTGAGGTAGTCCCGACGCAGACGATCCGTTTACCTGCGGTTTTGGCCGCATTTAAAATCGCTGCGGTTTCTTGGCTCATCGTGTATTTCTCGGTATGCATGTGGTGGTTTTCGACCTCATCGACAGTGACCGCCCGAAAAGTCCCGAGTCCGATGTGCAAAGTGACATTGACGATGGTCACGCCGGAAGAGCGGATCTTCTCAAGCAAATCTTGGTCAAAATGGAGTCCCGCGGTCGGAGCGGCCGCGCTGCCCAGTTCTTTGGCGTATACCGTTTGGTAACGGCTTTGATCTTTCAAAGTTTTATGAATGTAAGGCGGCAAAGGCATCGTCCCCAGCTGGGCCAAAAGATCCAAAAACACGCCTTCGTAAACGAATTTCACATAACAAAGACCGTCTTCAAACTTCCCGACGACTTCCCCGGAAAACAAACCCCCGAAACTAAGCGTCGTTCCGATTTTTACCCGGCGGGCCGGTTTGACCAGCGTCTCCCAATAACCGGGGTGTTCCCGAAGCAACAAAAACTCGATTTTGGCTTTTGTGTCGGTCTTTTCCCCGTAAATTCGGGATGGCAGGACCTTGGTGTCGTTTAAAACCAAAACATCGTTTTTCCCAAGCATCGAGCTTATTTCATAAAAATGATGATCGGAGATCGAACCTTCCGCCCGATTCAGGACCAATAGCCGCGATGAACTGCGCTTTTCCAGCGGGGTCTGGGCAATCAGTTCCTCGGGCAGGTTATAATCAAAACAATCGACTTTCATAATGTATTCCCAAAAGCATATAAGCTTTGTCAGTAGCCATGCGCCCGCGCGAAGTTCGCAAAATGAACCCTTCCTGAAGCAGGTAAGGCTCATAAACGTCCTCCAAAGTCGTCATGTCTTCGGATATCGAAGAGGCCAAAGCATTAAGTCCGACCGGGCCGCCCTTGAAACGTTCAATGAGCGTTCGCAGATACCGGTGGTCGGTCTCATTCAGTCCGGCTTCGTCAATGTCCAGTTTTTGAAGCGAGGCTTTGGTGATCGAAAATCCGATTTTTTCACAACCCGAATCCTCGAATTGCGCAAAATCACGAACCCGGCGGAAAAGCCGATTGGCCACCCGCGGCGTTCCCCGCGAACGCTTGGCAATCTCGGCGGCCGCAACCGGATCAATTTGAAAATTAAAGACTCGCGAGGTTCGGTTGACGATCTGGGTCAATTCCGAAACTTGATAATAATTCAGCTGATGAACGATCCCAAAACGATCGCGAAGCGGTCCGGACAAATCGCCGCACCGGGTGGTGGCGCCAATCAGCGTAAACGGAGGCAAATCGATGCGAATGGAATTGGCGGTTGCATCCTTCCCGATGACGATGTCCACAACAAAATCTTCCATCGCGGAATAAAGAACTTCTTCAACAACCCGCGGAAGACGGTGGATTTCATCGATGAAGAGAATGTCTCCGGCTTCGAGGCTCGAAAGAATGGCGACCAAATCGCCGATCCGGTCGATTGAAGGCGCGGTCATGCTATGAAACTTGCCGCCCATTTCGTTGGCGATGATCCCCGCCAAAGTGGTTTTTCCAAGCCCCGGAGGACCGTAAAGCAGAACGTGGTCGAGGGTTTCTTCGCGTTTCAGCGCCGAAGTGATGAAGACGTTCAGATTGGCTTTGATCTGCTCCTGGCCGATGTAATCGGCCAAGCGCTTCGGCCGCAGGCTTCGGTCGTATTCTTCAAGCAAAATATCATTTTTTTCCATAATTTTCACTGTTCTTTCTGAGCCGGCGATTTACAAAATCTCCCGCTCATGTTATAATAGCCCCAGGTGGTGAATCAATTTGTATAATTACATTAAAGGCATGGTAACGATTGTTCGGGGCGAATACATTGTGGTTGAAGCGGGCGGCGTCGGATATACGATCCGAACCGGAAACCCTTTTGGCTTCGAACTGGGGATCGAAACGCAAGTTTTCACTTATTTGCATGTCCGCGAGGACATCCAGGAACTATACGGTTTCAAAACCATGGAGGAAAGAGACCTCTTTTTGAAACTCATTTCCGTTAAGGGCATCGGCCCGAAAGGCGCTATGGCCATCATCGCCAGCGGAGCCATCGATAAGGTCATCACCGCCATCAAGGCCGGGGACAGCCGTTATTTACAGAAATTCCCGGGCATCGGTCCGAAAGCCAGCCAACAGATCATTCTGGATCTGCACGGAAAACTCGATTTCAACCAAGAAAATTCCAAAGAAAACCCGAAGACGAAGGATCTGAAAGAGGCTTTGCGCTCCATGGGATACAGCACCGGAGAAATCAAAGCCTTGACCCCGACCATCGAGGCCAACATCGATCTTCCGGTCAACGAACTCATCCGGGTCGTCCTCAAGAAAATGATTTAAGAGAATGCTTACGAAAACGTAAGCATTTTTTTATAAGGAACGGATCTTCGCTTTTCGTTCTTTTTGGTTTTTGAGCAGACTGGCTTTATATTTCTTGTCCAAATCCCGCTCATGGAAAACCAAATTATCATTGAACGAGCTTTTCAGCTCGGAAACTTTGTTCTTGCTGCTGCGTTGAAAAGCCAAATAATCGTTTTCGTTCTTGGCCAGTTGGGTTTTTTGGTCCTCATCCGCCTGTTTGATTTTGTCACTAAGCTGCTTTTGGCCTTCCGAATGGTTGCGAAGGATCTTCTCGGTTTTTTCGGCCATTTCGGTTGCAAAATCCAACCGGGCTTTTTTCATGGCGGCGGCGTACAAATGCTGGTTGGAAACCGCCTTATCGTGATCCGCGGTGATGGCTTCCGATGCGCCCTGAAAGCCTCGGTCCAATTCATCAAAAATCTTCTTGTCCATGGTTTTTCGGAACATCTGTTCATCATGGTAATAGTTCAAAAAAATGTCCATGGTGTTTTTGATCTCGCCCAAAAGGGCTTTGGTTTGGTTTTCGATCGCCTTCAGGAAGTTCGTAAACCGTTTGTTTTGCAATTTGTAATATTCGAGGCATTCTTTTTCGATGGTCGCAAGGGCGCCCAGATAGTTTGGTTTGATAAGGGTCAGATCATCTTTGAGAGAAATGACCAAATATCGGGACAAATCCTGACGAAGCCGTTTTTTTGTTTCCCAAGTCTTCGCCACGATGGAAAGCAGATTGGCTTGGAAGATCTCCGCGACTTCGGATAGATTTCCCAAAACGAAATCGCACTCTTTTTTTACATTTACGGAAATGGCGGCTTCCATTGGTTTATAGGTTTCAAACTGAATCCGGTCGGTTTCGCTCGCGAATTTGTGATATTCCAAAACATTTCGGTTTTTGGAAGCATCATGATCGGTTTTGGATCCGAGGATTTCTTCCTTGAGGACCATTTCCCGGTCAAAGATCTCTTTTTGGAATTCGATTTCGTGCAAAAGCTCGGCTTTTTCCAGTTCCAGATAAGCTTGGTCAAGATCCAGACAAGCCAAAGTGCATTTTAGGTTTTCCGCGGCTTCGCTTTCGTCCCGCTGTTTTTCCAAAGCTTTGATCTTCAGCGAATAATCTTCGGAGATCAGGGAGTTTTCCAAAACGATTTTTTCATAGTAACGCTTGAATTCCAGGATGTTCTCAAAAATCTGAAATTCGTATTTGTTTTTGATGGTTTCCTGATCAGCCAGACCGCGGGCGCGGATCCCCAATATTTTTTTCTTGACTTCGGCGATGCCCTTCGCATCGTTGATGTCCAGAAGGCTTTTTTCCAATTCTCCGTATTCTTTGATGTTGGCTTCGTTGGTTTTCGAAAGATCAATGTTCTCCCGGCGAACCAATTCGGCTTCCCGGTTTTTGAAATTCTTTTCTTCCTCATCCAAAAGCACGGTCCGCTCTTTCAAAGCCACCGTAAGTTCTTTGTTCAGGCTGTTGATCCGGTGGGCCATCTCGCTTCGCATCCGGCGAATGACCAAAAGAGCATTCTTCTGCTCCTCGGCTTTTTTGGCCTCCGATTCGGCTTTCTTGGCGGCCAAATCATGAATCGGTTGCATCGGTGTTCCTTTGACGATCTGAATCGATTGCTCGATGACCCCGATTTCCTTCCCGTGCCGTTCTTCATCAGCTTTGATCTGCCGTTCAAAAGATTCAAGAATTTGGTTCTTTTCACCGAGGTTCTGTTTTAAGGATCCGAAAACCTCATTGATTTTCCCCTTTTCCTCTTCCTCGATTTGCAAGAAAAAAGCAAAAATCTGGTTATTAATATTGCTTAATTTTTCTTCAAATTCCTTGAACTCCATATTTCACCTCTAAATTCGGAAGTTTCCTTTGCCTTTACCTTTCCCTTTGCTTGGTTTTCGCTGCAGGTTGGGCATGGTTGGCCGACTGGTTGGGTTGGCCCCCATTTTGGAGAAAGCCGCCATTTGCTCTTTCATGTCTTCAAACCTTTTGATCAAAGCATTGACTTCCGGGTAAGGCCGCCCGGAACCTTTGGAGATCCGTTCTCGGCGCGACAGGCTTTTGGTGAGCAATTCCGGCTTTTTCCGTTCTTCGGGAGTCATGGAAAAGATGATGGCTTCCAGATAATTGAACTGTTTGTCATCGATCTCCATGTCCCGGATCTGTTTTCCGATGCCGGGGATCATCCCGAGGATGCCCTTCATCGAACCGATCTTTCTGATCCATTTGATTTGTTTCAGAAAATCGTTATAATTGAATATTCCTTTTTGCAAGCGTTCGGCCATTTTCATGGCTTCTTCTTCATCGATGTTCTGGGCGGCTTTTTCAACCAGCGAGACGACGTCTCCCATGCCCAGGATCCTTCCCGCCATCCGGTCGGGGTGGAACACTTCGATTTGATCGAGTTTCTCGCCCATGCCAACAAACTTGATCGGCACATTGGTCATGTAGCGAATGGACAAAGCCGCGCCCCCGCGGGTATCTCCGTCCAACTTGGTCAGAAGGCAGCCGCTCAGCGGCAGTTTCTCGTTGAAAGTGGTGATGACGTTCAGGGCGTCCTGTCCCATCATGGCATCGACGACCAGAAGCGTTTCTTCGGGTTTGGCCAATTTTTGGAGATCATCCAGTTCTTGCATCAATTCTTCGTTGATGTGCAAGCGGCCGGCGGTATCAATGATGGCCAGATCATAGCCGTTTTGTTTCGCGAAGGCTAGTCCCTTGGCAACGATATCGGTGACTTTGACGTCCGTTCCCATTTGAAAGACTTCGATCCCCAGTTGCTTGCCCACGCTGACCAATTGGTCGACCGCGGCCGGGCGGTAAATGTCCGCCGCGATCAGGATCGGTTTTCTTCCGTCCCGCCGCTTTAAAAAGTTGGCCAATTTTCCGGCCTGGGTGGTTTTTCCGGATCCCTGAAGTCCGACCAACATGAAGGTTGACAGCCCGGATGGCTTGTATGTCACCGGCGCCGCTTCGTCTCCCATCAGCCGTTTCAGTTCGTCATGAACGACTTTCACCACCATGTCGCCCGGAGTCAGCGATTTCATGATCGTCTCGCCCAGGGCTTTTTGTTTTACTTCGGCGGTAAAACTCTTTACGACTTTATAATTGACATCGGCTTCAAGCAAGGAAAGACGGACTTCCCTCATCATTTCTTCGATGTCGTTTTCATTCAATTTTCCGCGTCCGGTGATCCGGCGCAAAGACATTTGGATCCTTTCGGACAAGCTCTCAAACGGCATAAATCTACCTACTCTGTTTCTTTTAATTTTTCAATCAGTTTCTTGACGTTCTCGTCGTCCAACTTGGAAAATTCCTCATAAAGATCGTTTCTTTGAACAAACTTATGGTACAGGGCCAGTTTTTCCTCATAGTTGTCCAAAATTTTGTAAACATTTTTTAGCTGATCATAAACCGCGGCCCGGCTGATCCCGCTTTCTTCGGCGATCTCGGCCAAGGAAGCATCCTTGAAGTAATAATCCCGAAAATAGTTCTGCTGTTTTTCGGTCAAAGCCGCGCCGTAAAAATCAAACAGCAAAATGTAATGATTGTGCTTTTCCAAAACATTCATGATCATTCCTCATCGATCATTTCCGCGAATAACCCGTAAACGTACTTTTCGAGGTCAAAATAGTCGATGTCTTCCAGAGTTTCCCCCAAACACACGAATTTGATGGGAATCGAATATTTCTCCCGAATGGCCAGGACGATTCCGCCTTTGGCGGTTCCGTCCAGTTTCGTCAGCACGATCCCGGAAACATCGGTGGCTTCAATGAAGGCTTTGGCTTGATTCAGTCCATTCTGCCCGGTGGTGGCATCAATGACCAAAAGCGTGTCCTGCGGAGCCCCCGGAACTTCCCGCGAAATGACTTTCTTTATTTTTTCCAATTCTTTCATCAGGTTGATCTTGGTTTGTAACCGGCCGGCAGTGTCGCAAAGAACGACATCATAGCCCTCGGCTTTGGCCAAGGTGATGGCATCATAAATGACGCTGGACGGATCGCTGCCTTCTTCTTTGGAAACGACTCTGGCTTTGAGCCGACCGCCCCAGACCTGAAGCTGTTCGGTGGCTCCCGCTCGGAAAGTATCTCCGGCCGCGATCAGAACTTTGTGTCCTTCCTTCATCAGCTTGTAACAAATTTTGGCGATGGTGGTAGTTTTCCCGACCCCGTTGACCCCCACGAACAAAAACACGGTGATGCCGCTAGGGTTGTAGCGGAGATTCGAGTCCACGATCTCGCCTTTCAGGTAAATGTCAAACATCTTATCCACGATGATCGGTTGTAAGTCCTTCGCCGAAGTGATGTGTTTTACCCGGACATCGTCCTTGAGCTGATCAATGAATTTAACGACCGTTTCCACGCCGATGTCGGCCATGACGAAGATCTCTTCGAGTTCGTCGAACAACTCATCGCTGATCTCGTTATGACTGGAAAAAAGTCTTTTAAGTTTGGACATCGAGCCGCTTCGGGTCTTTTCCATCCCGATGCGGTACTTCTCGGCGTCTTTCTTTTTTTGTTTGTTTTTGAACAGATCGAAAAATCCCATTTTCGCACCTAATTTCGTCTTTTTTTCTAAGGTCATCCTTCGCTTATTATAACATATCGGAAGGTAAAATAAAAGTTATAAAAAATTTTTTGTAAACCAAAGAAATCACCCGAAAAAAAAGAAAAAATCGTATTTAATTACGATTTTTCCGGAAGTTTGGCCAGCGCCGTTTTGCATTTCGGGTATTGGTTGCAAGCATAGAATTTTTTGCCTTTGGTTCTCCCGCGGGTGGCAATTTTTTCCACGAGATATCCCGTTTCGCAATTCGGGCATTTTACGCCGGTCTCCACCGGAGCGGCCGCTTCTTTTTTCTTGATGTAGCGGCATTTCGGAAAGGCGGAACAAGCCAAAAAGCGTCCGAACCGGCCGTTGCGCTGCACGAGTTTGCTTCCGCAGAGCGGGCATTCCTCCTCAACGTAGACCGGGTAAGTTTTTTCCATGTGTTCGGTGGCATATTCCAGCACCGGCATGAATTCGCCATAGAACGACTTTAGCTCCTGATGCCAGACTTTTTTGCCTTCGGAGATCTTATCCAAAACATCTTCCATGTCCGCGGTATATTTGACGTTGATGATGTGGCTGAAGAATTTGTCTAAACGTTCGGAGGTCAGTTCCCCCTGCTCGGTTGGGATGAACATCTTTTTTTCGACGGTCACGTAGTAGCGTGTTTTCAGCGTATCCATGGTCATGGCATAGGTTGAAGGCCGTCCGATCCCCAGTTCTTCCATTTTTTTGATCAGCCGGGCTTCGGAATAACGAAGCGGGGGCGCAGTAAACTTCTGTTCGGTCGCAATCTTCGGTTGGCTAAGTTTTTCTTCCAGTTCAAAACTCGGAAGCGGCTGGTATTCCCCGTTGTCATTGTCCAGCTTCAGGTAGCCGTCGAAGATGACGCGTTCGCCGCCGACTTCAAATTCATAACCGTTGTTTTCGATCTTCAGTTTCTCGTCTTCGATGATCGCATTGCTCATCAGCGAAGCCAAAGCCCGATTGTAGATCAGCGCGTATAGTTTGTATTCATCGGCGCTTAAAGATGCTTTGACGGACTCGGGGTCATAAGCCAGCGATGACGGCCGGATGGCTTCATGGGCGTCCTGAACGTTCTTTCCTTTGGGGCCGCTGAGGTGCAAGCCCCGGAAATACTCTTTTCCGTATTCTTTGGTGATGTGATTCTTGGCTTCGCTCACGAATTCCCCGGAGAGCCGTACGGAATCGGTTCGCATGTAAGTGATCAACCCGACCCGTTCATTGGTCAGTTCCACCCCTTCGTAAAGTTTTTGGGCGATCATCATCGTCTTTTTGGAAACGAAATTAAAACGATTGGAAGCTTCTTGTTGCAAAGTTGAGGTAATGAACGGCGGCCGCGGCGTCTTTTCCCGTTCCTTCTTGGTGATCGAAGAAACCGTGAAATCTTCGCCCAAAACCCCGACGACGGCCTCCGTCTCGGTTTGGTTGGTCAAAGGAATTTTTCCTCCCTGAAAACCAATGAATTTAGCTTTCAGTTTATGGTTTTTCTTTAGAAATTCCAGGTAGATCTCCCAATATTCTTCCGGAACAAAAGCCCGGATTTCTTTTTCGCGATCACAAATCAATTTCAGGGCGACCGACTGAACCCGTCCGGCGGAACGGGATCCGATTTTCTTCTGGAGCAGTTTCGAAAGCGAAAAGCCGATGATCCGGTCCAGAATCCGGCGCGATTCTTGGGAATGAACGAGATCGATGTTGATGTCCCGGCCGTTCTCCAAAGCTTTCAGGACCGCCGATTTGGTTATTTCATGGAACTCCACCCGTTCGTATGGTTTATTCTCCAATCCCAGGGCATCATAAAGATGCCAGCTGATGGCTTCGCCTTCGCGGTCCGGGTCAGTGGCCAAATAGACTTTTTTTGATTGTTTGACTTGCTTTTTCAATTCGCGGATCAGGTCGGATTTTCCGGCGATGTTCATGTACATTGGGGTGAAGTTGTTTTCGATGTCAACTCCGAACCCTCCGAATCCTCGGGTTTGCAAATCACGAATGTGACCCTTACTCGAGACAACGGTGAAATCATCGCCCAAATATTTCGCAATGGTTTGCGATTTGGCCGGGCTCTCCACGATCACTAAATTTTTATTCATGATTCTCTCCCTTTTTTGCAATAGATTATATCATCATAAAAAACCAAATGTCAACGAAAATGATTTTTACTCGGTAATAATCGCTAAAATGACCAGCGGTTCCGGATCATCGTTGATCATCGAATGATTCCCGCCAATTTTAGTATGGTCAACCATCCCGGGAAGAAACGGATGACAAACGCCGTCGATAATTACTTTCCCGTTTCCGGACAAGCAATAGATCATTTCTTCGTCATAGGTGTGGACATGCGGTCCAATCGAGCAGTGGGTTGGGATGGTGATCCGGTTGTATAATTTGCAGTGAGGGGGCAGAACGTCCCATTTTTCCACGATGACGCTTCCTTTTCCTCCGCGCAGATTCTTTATTTCAATTTTATTAAGAAACATGGTTTTCTCCTTTTTACCTTTGGTGGGATAAATTCCGGATCCCGGCCAGATAATTTGCCACCGGAGCAAAGCTGCGGCGATGCAGCGGGCAGGGTCCGTATTTAGCTAACATTTCACAATGGAACTTGGTCACGTAACCTTTATGTTTTTTAAAGCCGTATTCCGGATAGACGGCATCCATTTCGACCATGAAACGATCCCGGGTCACCTTGGCGATGACGCTGGCCGCCGCGATCGAAGCGCTTCTTTGATCACCGTGGATCAAATCGAGAAACTCGATCCCAACCTCCAGTTTCATGGCATCGGTCAGGATGAAATCGACCGGAATCCGAAAGTCTTGGATGCATTTGGTCATGGCCAGTTTACTCGCTGCATAAACGTTGATCCGGTCCACTTCCGCTACTTCAATGAAAGCCACATGATATTCGATGGCATCGCGGATCAAAATGTCATAAAACCGGTCCCTAAGTTTCGGACTCAGCAGTTTGGAATCGTTCAGTCCCGCCAAACGATATCCGGCAGGCAAAACGACGGCGGCGGCCACCAGCGGCCCAGCCATCGGTCCCCGCCCGACTTCATCCGTTCCCGCGATATGGGAATATCCGGCGGCCGTCAGCTTGGTTTCGTATTCATACAAATCGTATTTCATCTTTTCGTCCTTTTTAAAAACGATAACATTGTATCACATCTAATTATATAACACAAAAGAAATAAAAAAGAAGATTTGAATCTTCTTTTTTTGAAAAATTCCAGGGTTGTTATTAAAAACGGTCCAAAGTGATCCGGCCGAGTTTCCCGTCTTTGAAATCTCTCAGAAACAGGTCCATGGCCCGATCCTGGAAATCAACGGCTTTGATGCCCCGGCGATTGGCGATCCCCTCAATCATCTCATCCAAGGACAGATCGGCTGGCAAGCCATAACGCTCGGTAATGGCCATCGGATAATACTTTCGAAGGAATTCGATCAGGTATTCAAACAATTGGGAATTCTTTAAAATGGCTTCTTTGATGGCTCCGGTCAACGCCAAATGCATTCCGACCTTTTGATCTTCGAATTTGGGCCAGAGCACTCCCGGAGTATCAAGCAAATCCAGGTCTTTGTTTATGCGGACCCATTGTTGGGATTTGGTGACGCCCGGCCGGTCGGCGACTTCTAGGGTCCTTTTATTGACCAGAGCATTGATGAGCGTGGATTTCCCAACATTAGGAATCCCGACGATCATCGACCGGATCGGCCGAACCAACATGCCCTTGGCTTTTTCCCGGGCCAGTTTTTCCGAAAGGATGGTTTGGCATTCATGAACGATTTTTTTTAAGTTAAATCCGGAGATGGAATCAATTTCCAAAACCCGGTATCCTTGGGAAACATAATGTTTGGCCCACTGTTTGGTCAAAGCTGAGTCGGCCAAGTCGCATTTTGTTAGCAACAACAATTTCGGTTTGCTTTTTAAAATATCGGAAACGACTGGGTTCTTGGAGGAATAGGGGATCCTCGCATCCACCAATTCAAAGACGATGTCGATCAGTTTCAGTCGCTCTTCGATCTCTTTTTTGGCTTTCGCCATGTGTCCGGGGTACCATTGAATCATAGTTTCACCCACTCGAACAAAGTAATTTCTTTGTATATGGCGACGCCAACGATTTGATCTCGCGAAAACAATCCCAATATCCGGCTGTCGACGCTGGAACTGCGATTGTCACCCATCACGAAGAAATAATCTTCAGGGATCACGCAAGTTTCCCCCGGCGTGCACTGATCAGCCCCGGCGATCTTGCAAACATCTTCGATCAGAAGATCAAACTCGGGATAATCATAAGTCAGAAAATCCTGCTCGATCAGCACTTCGTTGATGTACAGATGGCCGTTCTCGAAATAAAAGGTTTCCCCACCGACGGCGATCACTCTTTTTACCAGCAGTTCGGAGTCCAAAACCCCGCCGCCTAGGTCAAGCGTATTGATGGAGGCATCCACTTTCAAAACCACGATGTCAAAGCGTTGGGCTTGTTCGGTGCTGCGAACCAACAAATGGTCCGCTTCCACGAGCGTCGGATACATCGAACTTTTGTGAACAGTCGCGGGAAAGAACCCGACCAGAAAAAAGATCTGCATGAACAGCAGGGCCACATTGAACATGGAAAAGAAATCCAAGATTTGGTAAAGGTAATATTTGACTTTCGGGGTGGAAGCAAAATGTTTCATGAAAAACGAACTTCCCGCGAACAAGACGGACAAAACAATGGCCACAATGACATAAACTTGGTTGATGATCGCTACTTTCATCAAATCAAGGGCCATATAAACCGCCAACAAGAGGACGGAAATCATTAACATGATGATCTTGGTCAGCATCTTTTTCTTGGTGATTTCGATATTCATGAGATCTCCCCCTCTTCTTAGGCAATTATTCTTCTAGCAGTTCTTCCAGTTCTTCAATGGTGACCAGGACTCGGCGCGGACGGCCGGAAAGGCCTTCCGAAACGACGCCCAGTTCTTCCAATCCGTTCATGATGTTTTGAGCCCGGTTAAACCCGACTCCGAACTTCTTTTGAATCCGGTTGATGGAAGCACTGTCATTCTCAACCACGAAACGGGCGATGATGTCAAAATACTCGTCCTCCCGCGGATCGGTCAGGGTCTGTTCTTCAAAGTTCATCTTCTGTTCCAGTTCTTCTTTCGAGAACATGAAATTAGGAGCATAATTGGCTTTGATGTTGTCGGTGACGGCGATGATTTCCTCCAGGGAAATGAAAGCGCCCTGGACCCGGCTTTCGGTAACGCCGTCGCTGTAGAGCATATCACCTTTTCCCAGCAGCTTGTCAGCGCCGGTTTTATCCAAGATCGTCATCGAGTCAACTTGGGAGTTGACCGCGAAGGCAATCCGGGTTTGAATGTTGGCTTTGATCGTCCCCTTGATGATGTCGGTCGACGGCCGTTGAGTGGCCATGATCAAGTGGATCCCGGCCGCCCGGGCTTTTTGGGCCAAACGCTGAATGTAATCTTCGACTGAGGACGAAGCGATGAACATCAAGTCGGCCAATTCATCGATGATTACGACGATGTACGGGATCTCTTTTAGAGATGGATCCGTTGCGGCCAGTTCATTGTAACTTTGAAAGTCGCGGCGGCGGCAGGCCTTGAATAATTCATAACGGCTCTGCATTTCGTCAACTGCCCATTTCAAAGCCGCCGTTGCCAATTTAGGGTCATTGATGACCGGAGTGGCCAGATGAGGAATGTCTTCATAGCTGGAGAATTCGATCAGTTTCGGGTCGATCAGGACCAGTTTGACGTCATCCGGATGGGCTTTGTATAAAATGCTGTTGATGATGCAGTTGATGCAGACGCTTTTTCCGCTTCCGGTAGTTCCCGCGATCAAAGCATGCGGCATGGTGGTGATGTCCAAAGGAACCGAGCGGCCGCTGATGTCCAGGCCCAAAATAACGTTCAATGGGTTCCCGTCATTCAAAAAGTCCGGGTTGGAAAGCAGTTCTCCAAACAGAACTTTGTCTTGAACAAGGTTCGGGACTTCGATGCCGATGGTGCTCTTCCCCGGGATCGGGGCTTCAATGCGGATTGACCTTCCCTCAAGGTTCATTTGCAAGTTCCGGGAAATGTTCTTGACTCTTTCGACTTTGACGCCATCGTCAAGTTTGATTTCAAATTGGGTAACGGTCGGCCCCTTGGTGAAATGGACGACCCGGCCCCCGATCTTAAAATCTTTCAGGGTCTTGTCTATGACTTCTTTTTGATAATTGGAACTGGAGAAATCATTCTGCTTGATCACTTGCCCGCGTTTAAGCAAAGAAAGCGGAGGAGCGATGTATTTGCTTCGATTGCGTTTTTTGGTGAACTTGGTCGGTTTTAGGTTCTTGGTGTCATAACCGATGACGGTGTTGGTTTCTCTTGAACTGGAAACGACGGGCCGTTCATTTCTGACCAATTCGCTTTTTCCGGGTTTGTCTTCCGAAAAATAGGAATTCAGTTCGGGGAGTTCCTGAAGTTCGGCCAGATCATCTTTCGGAAGATCATCCTTGTCCAAATCAAAATCCAAGTTTTCTTGCGGCTCCGGGGCGTTTGGCTCTTCATGAATGGGAGTCCGCGGGGCTTCCGGTTTGGAGGCTCCAGACAGAACCGTCTTTTTCGGGGTGATGTCTTCGCGACGCAAATAATCCGGTACTCGGTTGCGGCGGTCTTCCTGGCCAACGGCTTGGTCAGCCGCCCGGTCGGCCGGTTTCACATTTTGGATTTGGCTGTTGAATTCGAAATAACGGGTGCCATATTTTTCTTCCAATTCGGCTTCGGATAATTTGTTTTTTTCTCGCAATCCTTCATATTGCATGCCTTGATTTCCATATTGGATATACGGAAAAACGGTTTTGTCTTTGACTTTCCGACCAAAGAAAGGGGAAACAAACCCTTCCGGGTTTGGCTTTTTGGGTTCGGTAGCCGCTACGGAAGTTTGCGCAGGGTTTGGGTTTTTTTCGGCTTCTATTTTGGCGATGTAAAAATTCTTGTTTCCCATCGTTGTCTCCTATTCTTTGTCCATCATGGTTTCTATTTCATAAATGGCTTGTTCAACCTGACTGTTGTTTTCTTTTTCAACGTTGAACACGCTCTTGTTGTAAACTTTGTTGGTTTCTTCCCCCACGATGTCAATGATCGTTTGGGAAATTTTGTTGGTGGCGGCAGTCATGGTGGTTCCGATCATCAGTTTTTTGACCCAATACAGCGGATTAAACACGTTCAGGATTCCGGTGATGGCCTTGATTATCCCCGGCATTTGCAACTGATTCGCGACTTTGATCGCCTTTTTGGAATCAATGTCCTTTTTGATGTCGATGATTTTCAGGATGACGGAGATCCGGATCTTCTTAATCGACTTTAAAACGGTTCCTTTGAACAGCGAATCGATCCGATCGGTGATGTAATGGTTCAAAACCAGCAATTCTTCCAGACTCAATTCATAAATCGGATAATCCGATTCTGGATAATATAGTTTTGCGATGTCGCTGATGAGCTGCCAACAAATGTTTTTGAGGGCTTCCACTTTGACTTTGACGGTCTCGCTGGAATATTCTTCGCTAAACTCATTCTTGGCGCTGAGGACCAGCTTTTGGACCGATTCATCATCAATGGTCGGCTGGTGAGCCCGAAGTTTCTTTTTATCCGTTTGCAAGGAATTCATGACCAGGATCAGATAAAAGATCAGGCAAATCAGAAATCCGATGATGATCCCGAAAATAAGGACGTCAAGATTTCCGATGGTGATCTTTTTAAACAGTTCGGAAAAGAAATCTTTGATGGCAATAAAAATATTCAAAAACATAATCTCTTCCTTTCTGGTTCTCATTTATTTTACTACATAACCCCGGACTTTGCAAGAAACCAATTGCTTATTTCTGGACTTATGGGGTTGGTTGTGATATCATATCTAAAAGGAATTTTACGACCATGAACAAACCATATTTGATTGCTGTTGACCTGGATGGCACCTTAATAACTAACTTCGACCATTACGACGAGAAGAGTTTCGGGCTTCTAAAAGCTTTGTCCAAAGACAATTACGTCGTCATTGCCACCGGGCGTCCGTTTCGGTCTTCCAAATATTACTATGACCTGCTGGGGCTCAAAACCCCAATCATAAATTACAATGGGGCTTTGGTTCAAAACCCCAACGATCTCAATTTTGAAAAGACCATGATTACCATCGACCGCTGCGTCGTCATCGACTTGATCAAAGACAACGAGGATATCCTCATCAACGTCTTCTGCGAGATCGAGGATGACATCTTCCTTTGGAAAGAGACCAATGAGATCGTTCCGTATCTCCATATTACCGGCGGTAACCTGAAAGTCGGAAATTTTGATTTAATTTTGAACGGCGATCCAAACGGCGCCATTGTCTTGGCACAGCTCGGAAGCGAAGACCGCCTGACCAAATATCTTAAAGACAAATACGGGGACGGCGTCAACATCCGGTTTTGGTACAATGAGACCCTTGCGATCGCGGAGATTTACAATCCGCTGACCTCCAAAGGCAACGCGCTGCGCGGAATCGCCAAATATTACGGAGTTCCGATGGACCGGACCATCGCCATCGGGGACGGACACAATGACATTGAAATGATTCAAACCGTCAAATACGGCGTGGCCATGGGCGAAAGCCATGAAAGCCTTCTGGCTGTGGCATCGCTTCAAACCCTTCCCATTTCCGAAAGCGGCGTTTATCATTTCCTGTCCGATTTCTTTCATGTGAATTCCTAAGACTTCCAAATTTATTGATTAAAAATGTAACCCAAAGGTTACATTTTTTATTTCACTTGTATATGTCCATCCGATTTAGAAAAATATTTCGCGAATTGCTCATGTAAGCCATGAACTGCGTTAACGAGACATCGGTGACATTCACCCAGATCTCCACAATCGGCGAGAAGCTTTTCGCATCCCCCGCGGTCGCTTCGATTTGATAAAAGATTATGTAATAGCGGAAAGTGATCTCGATGGATTGAGTAGTCCCGATGATGGAAGAGTTCCCGGCGTTAAAGGAAGTGGAAACACTCCAATAGGTCAGATTCGCAGACATCTTGGTCTTATAAACCACGTCCTCTTCCCCAAAGGTCAAGGCGTTCCAGGAAATGTTCAGGACGTCGCCCTCGTTTTTGATGATCGGTTGGTCGTAAACCTGGCCGTTGATGCTGACCACGATATCGCCCAGATCAATGAAACTTTCCAATCCTAAACTTCCCGAGATCGCAAATCCTTCCGGATTGGAAGCGATGACCCGGTAATATTGGTAAGAATAGGCGGAAGGAAGCAAATATTCCTGACGGCAGTTGGCCCCGTCAATCACGACCGGGTTATCGACCGCGGTGATGTCAATCCAATCCAGTTCGTCAGCGGATCTTTGAACTTTATAAGTGACCTCGGTGGCTTTTAGAAGCTGATTCCAAATGAAGGTGACCGAATTGCCCGCCGATATTTCGCCTAAAACCGCAAAGTTGGAAACATTTCCGATCCGTTTCGTCACCGCAATCGTTGCCGGCTCAGTGAGCGACTCGCCTAGATTGTTAAACGCCCTTAAGGTTATCCAAACCGAGGTGGAGGTGGCATCCAAAGGCAAGCGGGCGGATAAATAACCGCCGTTGTCGGTGATCGGATAAACGGTCGTATCGAGAAGGGTGAAGTTCACGCCGTCTTTTGACAGCTTAATTTCATAACTGATGGCCTCGCCGAAAAGCGGGTAGATCTTGTTCCAGCGGATCTTCAGAAAACCGTTAAAGTAGTTGTAATCGCTGAAATAAACCCCGGAAAAAGCTTCCAAAGCCAGCGGAGTGTTGGTTAGGATCTCCGGTGCGTCTTGGGCGGAAGCCGCTGCGGCCGCGCCAAGCGTGTTGGTTTTGGACAGGGCTTTGACTCCGTAATTGTAAACCGCTTCAGTACTTACTTCATCAACGTATCTAACGACTCCGTCTTGGGATATGTCCCCGATGATCTCAATGATCTCCGAGGAATCGAAATTAAGAGCGGTTGCGCTTCGATACAAAACGTAAAATTTTGCGTTTGCCAAGGCATTGAAATCCAGAATGAATCCGTCTTCGTTTTTGGAAACGAGCAACCCGGAAACCGCCGGGAGGTTCACCGGCGTCATGGTCCGGATCTCCGGAAGGATCGAAGCCTGTTTCCACATCAGCGTCTTCACCCGGTTCATATTATTATAGAAAGCGCCCGATTTTACTTCATAGGCGTTCTTTAAGCTGGAGTAACTAAAGACGCAGTGACCCTGGATCTCCGGATACTGGCTGGAAAACTGAACTTGGTTTCCAGCTTCATTCGGATTGGTGTACCAGGAAGCTCTGGCGTTATCGGAGACCATGTAAAGTCCCATTCCCGAATACAGGTTGACGTTCTTGTTTTTGACTTCCTTTACCCACCAGTCCATGACATCGGCGTAAGGCGCGGCGGTGTCTTCCATCGACCAGTAACTTTGGGGAAGAATGTAATCGATCCATTCGTTGTCCACCCATTTTTTGGTATCGCAATACAGATAAGCGTCATAATGGGAGAACCCGGCCGTGTTCGATCCGATCGGCGTCAGCAGATTTCCATTGGCATCGTAGGACGCCGTCGCGGAGTAGGAACCGTTTCGATAAATGCCGGTGGGGGAAATTCCCAATTGCACGTAGCGGTCATTGGCGAGATTATATTCTCTCATTCGGGTGCTGAGTCCCTGAATGAACAAATTCACCTGTTCCCGGCGGAAATCCGCGATAGAGAGGTTGTTTATGTTGTATTTGGCCCGGGTGACAGCATCGTCCACGCCGGAAATATAAAAGTAATCGTCGAAATGGATGGCATCAACATCGTAGTTTTCAATGATCTCCATGCAAGTGTCGATGATGAACTTCCGAACGTTTACTTCCCCGGGATTTAAAATGACTCCCGAAGTCGATTGAAGCAGATAGGCGGCGTTGGAAGCGATGTTGTAATCCGGAAAAGTGTCCGCATATTCTTCCAAAGTCTTTCCGCCGGTTCCCGAGCCGACCCGGTACGGGTTCAGCCAGGCATGGAATTCGATTCCGCGTTTATGGCATTCCTCGATGATCCATTCCAAAGGATCAAACTCGGCGAAATCAACGCTTTGGTAAGATGATGCGACCGGATTTAAAAGCGACGGATACAAAGCATCATTATTCATGCGAACATGAAAGATCAAAGCGTTCATGTTGAAATATTCCATGGTTTCAAAAATGGAAAAAATCTGTTCTTTGTATTGAGCTTCGCTCGCATACGGAGCAATGTCTCCGACCAGCGGGCTGACCCAAACCGCCCGGAAATCCGTGGCTTGATCAACGTAAACTTCCGGCATCTTTACCTCAACCGAAGTATTTCGGTAAGTCACGTTGCCGACGCCGCTGGCTTTGGGGATCGAAACCAGATTATAAGCGCTGGCCGCGGTCAATGTTCCCAAAAGAAACAACTGGGCCGCCACCAAAAAAAACAGGATGAATTTTTTAAGAATTTTCATAGCAGTTCTCCATTTACATGTTTCATATTATACCATTTTTGCCTCCCCAAGTAAACAAAAAGGGAAAGCAATTTCCCTTTTTAAGTTCTTCTTTCATGCTTCATCATCGGGTTGATAATCGGATTCCGAAGATTCTTTCATGATTCTGGTAATTTGGCCATAAGCATATCCTTTGGCCAATAAATTTCGGATGATCCTTTCTTTTCCCTCTTTGGGCAGGAGCGAATGATAGCGCATGCGCATTCTTTGATATTCGCTTTTAAGTTTTGCATCGCTGTTATCCGTAAACTGAAGCTGGGACATTATCGAACCGATGACTGAACTTGAGAATCCGTCCCGGAGCAATTTCTGATAGATTATTTGCTTTTGTTTGTTGATCGGTTCATCCAGATGGCGTTCGTGAAGCTTTTCCACCGCCGTTTTTACGATCTCCGACTCCATGGAATGGTCAAATGCGGTCATGGTTTTGGCGATGATGTCGGGGCTGATGCCTTTTTGTTTAAGTTTGAATTCGACCGATTTTGGCCCTTTTTGGGCACGGATCTCGTAATCAAGCAAGTTGGCCGCGAAAACTTCATCGTTTAGATACCCGAGACTGCGAAGTTTTTCCAAAATGGCGCCGCGATGGTCGGGATTTTCGCTTTTCCCAAACAGATATTTTTTGATTTCCGCTATCGACCGCGATTGGAAACCGATGAATCTCAGAGTTTTGTTAAGCAGATCATTTTTGGATTCATCATCCAAAATGGCCTGAAACTCGGTTTTTGAAAAAACTTTGTCTTTGAACACCAAATTTTTTAAGACGGTCTCCTCGGTAAACGAATAGGCCTTTTCCGGGGTTTGGACCTGATATTTATTCTTTTTCTTGGCTAGGCCAAGAATGACGATCTCATCGGTCATAGGTGAATCCTTCGCCCCGGACTTCTGATGCTTTTACGGAATAAAAGAAGGCTTTCGGATCATATTTCGCAATGATTTCGCGAAGACGATAATACTCGCCGGCCGAAAGAACGCAAACCAGCATTTCCCGGTTCTGTTTGGAATATTCCCCAACAACCCGGATGCTGGTAACTCCGCGTTCAAACTTGTTTAACAGTTCGGTCTTGATGGCCTCGTTTTGATGGGAGATGATGTAGACGGCGCGTTTCGCCGTTCCCGTAAACACCACGGAATCGATGACGACGCCGCAGATGTAAGTGAACACGACCGCGTAAAGCGTATATTCAACGCTGGCGACCCCCACGATCAATCCCAGAAAAATGACCAATCCGTCCAAAACATACAAAGAAGTTGAGTAAGGAATGTGCAGGTACTTCAGAAGGATTTGCTGGCCGACTTCGGTTCCGCCAGTGGTAGCTCCGGCTTTTACGACCAAACCCAAACCCAAACCCATGATGATCGATGAAAAAAGGATGATCAGCACCATGTCCATGCTTCCCGCCGAAAAATCCAAACCGGAAACCTCATAGATCCAGTTGAAAAGTTTCACGAACAGCGGATAGGAAAGCGAGCCATAGGCGGTTTTTAAGAAAAAATTCTTTCCCATCGTCAGCGTTCCCGCGATCAAAAGCGTAACGTTCAAAACCAGTACCGTCCAAGCGGGATCGATCCCAAAGAGATCTTTAAAAATGACTCCCAATCCCGAGCCGCCCCCAATGACGATGTTGTTTACATTCAGAAAAAAGCTAAACGCAAAAGCCGCCAGAGCGACCCCCAGCGTAATAGTTGTCCATTCTTTGACCTTGCTTATGATAATCTTTCGATTGGGTTTATTCGGGGCGGAGTTCATGATTTTACCTCACGTTAAATTCCGACTTCAAATAGGAATTAATGAAGCCATCGATGTCGCCGTCCATGACGCCACCGGTTGCTCCGACCTCGTAGTCGGTCCGATGATCTTTTATTAAAGAATAAGGATGAAAAACATAGGAACGAATTTGGCTTCCGAAGGTGTTGTCCGCGGCTTCGCCGGCGATCCCCTTCATTTTCTTCTCGTTTTCTTCGGTTTCCAATTGGAACAATTTCGATTTCAACAGATTCATGGCCCGCTCCTTGTTTTGAGGCTGACTGCGTTCAACCTGACAAGTGACCACGATGCCGGTTTTTAAATGGGTAATGCGAATCGCCGAATCGGTTTTATTGACTTTTTGGCCCCCGGCTCCGCTGGAACGATAAGTATCCACCCGAATGTCTTCGGGACGGATCTCGATGTTGACTTCGGTATCAATGGAAGGAATGACGCTGCAGGCACAAAATGAGGTGTGCCGCCGGGCATTGGAATCAAACGGCGAGATCCGGACCAGCCGATGCACTCCTTGTTCGCCTTTCAAGTAACCAAAAGCATATTCTCCGGAAATGGCGCAGGTTACGCTTTTGATGCCGGCTTCTTCGCCTTCTTGGTAATCCAGAACTTCAAACTTGAAATCATGGCGTTCCGCGTAGCGGCGATACATCCGAAACAGCATTTCCGCCCAGTCCATCGCTTCGGTTCCCCCGGCTCCCGGGTGCAATTCGAGGATGGCATCGCAATGATCGTATTCCCGACTCAACAGCATCTGAATTTCCAAAGCAAACAGAAACTTTTCCATTTCCCCGACCAGTTCGGTGATCTCCTTGTTCAGATCTTCCTCTTTGGACTTATGCATTTCGAAATACATTTCCAATTCTTCGATGTAATTTTGCAATTTCGTAAACGCGGCCACTTTATCTTTGGCCACTTTGAAACGTTTCAATATTTTCTGAGCCTTGGTCATGTCTGAATAGAAATTGGGGTCTTTCATTATTTCTTCATCGTCGCTGACCGCTTTTTTTACCGCATCGATCTTGACCGCCGCGGATAATTCGGCCGCCCGGGTCTTGAAATCGGAAAGATGCTTGATGATCTCATAATTTTCCATAAAGTTTACTCCCGACCGCAACAGTTTTTGTACTTCTTTCCGGAACCGCAAGGACATGGATCATTCCGGCCCACTTTTTCGGATTTGGCTTGGGGACGGCGATGGCTGTCTTCTTCTTTTCCGGAAGAGGTCGCGACGGCTTTAATAACGTTTTCGCGTTGCAGATTGTCACGGATGGTCGCCCGGTTGACGAACTTGGTGGCATCGTCTTCGATGGCGTTGATCATGGTTTCAAATTTCTGGAATCCGACTTCTTTGTATTCTCGAAGCGGATTGATCTGGGCATAAGCCTGCAAACGCACGGCTTGGCGAAGTTCGCTCATGGCGTCGATGTGATCCATCCAATAAGTGTCGACGACCCGCAACAAAACGACTTTCAAAAATTCTTTGTATATTTCGATTGGGAATTGATCTTTTTTGGCGTTCAAAAGTTCATCGCACTTGTCCATGAACACCTTGAGACTGGCTTCCAAATCCTTCCCGGCGAAGTCTTCTGCTTTCACGAAGCCGATCGGGAAATAAGTCCCATCCAGTTCTTTGACCAGCCGGGTTTCGTCGATGATGGCTTTCTTTTCGTCATTTCCGTAAGCGCTGATGATCCTCGATCCGGCGTTGTACATCATTTGTTTGATGAGATTGGTGATGTCATCCAAAAACAAGATCTCCGAACGTTGTTTATAAATGATCTCGCGCTGCTGACGCAAAACTTCGTCATAATCCAGAACGGTTTTCCGGCTGTCAAAGTTAGTGCCTTCAATTTTCTTTTGCGCGCTTTCCACGAAGTTCGAAAACATTTTGGATTCCAGCGGCACTTCTTCGCCGCCCTGCTGATTGACGATCATTCCCAGCATCGTTTTGAACCGGTCGCTTCCGAACCGGCGCATCAAGTCGTCTTCGGCGGACAAGTAGAACCGGGAATAACCCGGGTCGCCCTGACGTCCGGAACGTCCGCGCAGCTGATTGTCGATGCGGCGGGCTTCATGACGTTCGGTACCGATGACGGCCAAGCCGCCCAATTCCACGACTCCCGGTCCCAATTTGATATCGGTTCCACGGCCAGCCATGTTGGTGGCAATGGTCACGGACCGAAGTTCGCCGGCGTGAAGCACGATCTCGGCTTCGCGTTCATGTTGTTTGGCATTGAGGACGCTGTGCGGGATCCCCCGTTTATGAAGCAATTCAGACAAAAGTTCCGATGTTTCAATCGAAACCGTACCAACCAAGACCGGTTGACCGCGGCGGTAACGTTCGGTGATGTCGTTGGCGATGGCATTGAATTTCGCTTTCATGGTAAGAAAGATCAAATCTTTTTCGTCTCTTCGGATGACTGGTTCGTTGGTCGGGATCTCCACCACGAACATATTGTAAATGTTCCGGAATTCTTCTTCTTCGGTCTTCGCAGTTCCGGTCATGCCCGCCAGTTTCTTATACATCCGGAAGTAATTCTGGAAAGTAATGGTGGCCACGGTCCGGGTTTCTTTCTTGATTTCGACGTTTTCCTTGGCTTCAATGGCTTGGTGGAGGCCTTCGGAATATTGCCGTCCGTGCATCAGTCGCCCGGTGAACGGGTCAACTATGATGACTTTTTCGTCTTGGACGACATAGTCGATGTCCCTGTTCATGATGTAGTTGGCCCGAAGCGCATTATTGATGTGATGAAGGAGCGAAACATATTTTAGATCGTACAAGTTTTCGAGTCCGAAAAATTTTTCGGATTTCTCCATGCCTTTTTCGGTCAGAATGATGTGCCGGGCTTTGATGTCGATGGTATAATCCTCAACGTCATGAAGCGTTCGGACCAGCATGTTGGCTTGTTTGTAAAGGTTGGCGGTATTTTTCGGGGCTCCGGAAATGATCAGCGGCGTTCGCGCTTCATCGATCAAGATCGAGTCCACTTCGTCCACGATCGCGAAATTGAGCGGTCTTTGAACCATTTGCTCTTTGTATATGACCATGTGATCACGCAGATAGTCGAACCCGAGTTCGTTGTTCGTGGAATAGGTGATGTCACAAAGGTATTGTTCCTTCTTCTGCTCCGGGGTTATTTCCCGAAGATTCAGTCCGACACTCAGTCCAAGCCATTTGAAAAGTTCGCCCATTTCGCGGGCATCACGGCTGGCCAGATATTCGTTGACGGTGACAATGTGAACGCCTTCGCCCGGAAGGGAATTAAGGTAGGCGACCAAAGTCGAAGTCAGGGTTTTTCCTTCTCCGGTCTTCATTTCGGCGATGTTTCCGCCATGAAGGGCCAAAGCCCCCATGATCTGTACTTTGAACGGGGTCATTTTTAGAACTCGCGTTGAAGCTTCCCGCACCGTTGCGAAGGCATCGGGCAGAATCTCGTCCAGAGTGCTGCCTCTCGCCAATAATTCCCGGAAATAAGGCGTCTTGGCTTTCAGTTCCTCATCGCTAAGTTTTTCATAATCCGGCGCCATGGCGTCGATTCCCTCAGCGATCTTTCGGATCCTTTTCAGTTCCTTATATCCGATGTCAAATAAACTTTTAAACACAAATTTACTTCCCTTCTTTATGGATTATCTTAAAGATATGATAACATTTTTACCCATTATTTACAAGTGCTTTAATATGACAACTTTGAAAAAAGACGAAACCAGCGTTTCGTCTTTTGTGATCAATTATGAATGTTTTCGTCGAAGAATAAACCAGGCCAAGATCCCCAAGCCGAAGATCGCGGCTTGCAAACCGGAGTTTTCGCAGGAAATCAAGCTGGTTCCGCCGGTCTTTTCGTATTCGCCGGTGACAGTCAGATTGGAAGTAACGCTTGAGAAACTTATATCCCAGCCCAGGAACTCATACCCCGATTCCGCTACATTATCGGGAGTGGGGGCGGCAGTCTGCCAATCAACTATTTCTGTAGCCAGGACTTTCCCGCCCACGCCTTTGAAGATCACGGTATAAGTGTTGATTTGGTAGATGGCAGTGACGATGGTGTCGGCTTCGACTCCCGAAAAGTCCTGAAGGCTCCAGGCCGGAGTAACTTGATCATAGCCTTCTTTGGAAGGAATCGCGGGAACATCAAAATCCCCAAAAACATCAAACACTTCCAAGATCACCTGTTCGCCGACCATAAACGTCAAATCGAAAGCATTGTCATATTGCGAGTGGACGACGAGATCGGAGGTGACGTTCGAAAAGTCAATGTCCCAACCGGTAAAGTGTTCATTGGTGAGAGTTGGGGCGGTCGCCGGGGTTCCGTACGCCACGAATTCGGTTTTAAAAGCCAACCCCAGGCGGTCCAAAAACAGGACCTGGTAACAAATCGGCGAGAAAATGGCTTGAACGGTCAAATCCGCGGTTATGTTGGTCAAAAGCTTGTTCCAGCCTTCGAAAACATGGCCGACTTTGGCCGGATCAACCATGGAGGCACTGCCGCCGTAATCAACCGACTGAGTCCCCAAAACGGTATCTCCGTCCATGAAAGTGACATTAAATTTTTGGGTTTCATAAACCGCAGTGATCGTCAGATTTCCGGTAATGTTTTCCAGCGCATGATCCCAACCGGTGAAGACATAACCGGTGCGAACCGGATCAGCCGGCGCGACGGCGTTTTGTCCATCTTCAATGAATTGCGTTTTAAGAATGGAGCCGTCAAAATCGGCGAACGTAACCATGTGTCCGGTGGAGTTCGTGGTTGAAACGGAAGGTGTCCCCAAGGTGTTATTCGCGGACATCGGTTTGACCCCGTAATAATAGTGGCCGGAGGCAACGTTATCAACAAAATTCAAAGCGGTTTGGTCTGACCCGGCGCCGATGACATCGATGACTTCAGAAGCCGAAAAGGTCAATTCTACCGTGCTTCGGTAAATGGCGTAGAATTTAGCCTGATCGAGGGTTTGAAAATCAAGCGAATATCCGCCGGTGACTTCGGAAACCACAATGCTTCCGACGCTGGGAAGGATCTCGCTGTCATAAGTCCGGATCTCGGGAATGATGGCCGCCCCCGTCCAGTTGTCCGCCTTCACCCTTCGCATGTTCTCATAAAGGATGGTCGAAGTCTGGTCATAAGCGGCTACAATGTGTTTATAACTGAACAGGCAATGCCCCTGGATCTCCGGAATCTGGGTCCCGTAAACGATCTGTTTTTGAGCCTCGGCGTAATCGCTGGCCCAGGAATAGGTCGAAGATGACAGGGCCATATAGATCCCCATTCCGGAATAGAGATTGACGTTTTTGTTTTTTACAACCAGAGCCCACCAGGACATGACGTCTTCAAAACCCGCCACCGGATGGGTGAATCCCCAATAACTTTGAGGAAGGATGTAATCGATCCATTCGTTGTCGATCCATTTTTTGGTGTCGCAGTACAGATAATCTCCGTAGTGTTCCCAAGCCCCGGTATGGGATCCGTAAGGACTGATCAAAGTGCCTTTTTCGTCATAGGTGACGGTGGTGCTGGAGTCGTTTCGGTAAACTCCGGTCGGCGCAATCCCCAGCTGAACGCAAGTATCGTTGGCCAAGTTGAAAGTACGCATGGCCTCGCTAAGCAATTGAATGAAAAGATCAACCTGCTGACGCCGAAAATCGGCGGTGCTCAGGTTTTCGGGATTATATTTGGCTCGGGTCGCCGCATCATCAATTCCGTCCGCGTAGAAATAATCGTCGAAATGGATGGCGTCGACTTCATATCTTTCCATGACTTCCAGGCAAGTGTCAACCAAGAACTGTCTGACGGCTGGCTCTCCCGGATTCAAAAGGATCCCGTTGCTGGTTTTAAGCAAGTATTCCGGGTTCGAAGCGATGTTGTAAACCGGCTGCAGCGCCGCATAATCGGCGACCGTTCCCGAATAAGTGGTCGAGCAGCGGTAAGGATTCAGCCAAGCATGGAATTCCATGCCGCGTTTATGACATTCTTCGATGATCCAGGTGATCGGGTCCCAATTATCGAAATTGACGGTTGAGTAATAACTGGCCACCGGATTCAGCGATGATTTGTATAAAGCATTGTTATGAGTTCGGATATGGAAAACCATGACGTTCATGTTATAGTATTCCATGACTTCAAAGACTTTATTGATGACTCCCTGGTACTGAGTCACGCTGGTATAACGGGGAATGTCCCCGGTCAAATGAGTGACCCAAACCGCCCGGAAATCCGTTCCTTCTTGGATCGGTTTGTTGGTGGTTTCAACCAGCAGTTCGCCGTCTTGATACAGCGTTTGGTATTCTTGGGACTCAAGTTCGGAGGAATAGGCAAAACCCGCCGCAGCTGACCCCGCCAAAGCCATCAAAACGAGCAAAAACATTAAGACTTTCTTCATCATTTCTAGTACCTCTTTTTAACTATGGATATTATAACACATAACCGGGTATTTATTAAGGGTTTTTAAGAAAATAAAAAGCCGCTTCAACGACCAGTTGAAACGGCGGATATTTTTTTAAGAGTTGATTTGGTTTTTTGGCTGGCTAATCAGTAATTGGTGTCGATGACTCCGTAATTGCTGTCCTCGCGAAGATAGACCACCGAAACCTTGTTGGTTTCAATGTTCATGAAAATGTAAAAATCATGTCCGAGCATTTCCATTTGGAGGATGGCGTCATCAACCGACATTGGTTGCAGATCGACTTGTTTGGACCGGACCAAGTCGGTGGCTTTGATCTCCGATTTCATTTTTTCGATGTCGAAATCGCTTTGGTTAGCGTAATAGGAAGATATTCCTTCCCGGTGTTTCATGCTCTTGTAGATCTTGGATTTGTGTCGGCGGATCTGCGATTCCAGTTTGTCGATGGCCAAATCGATGGCCCCCACGATGGTCTCGCTTTTTACCTCCGCCCGTAAAATAATGTTTCTGGTTGGGATGGTGATTTCTACCTCTTGGTAACTGTCATAAACTGAACACAGAACCGTCGCTTCCAGGGAATCCCGAAAACTAAAGTACTGATCCAGCTTTTGCAATTTGTCAACCGCGTACAAGCGGATGGCTTCAGCAGGTGCATACTTGTCTTTGCCGCGTACAATTACTTTCATGCTTTCATCTCCTTTGCATTAGGTTACGGTTAATTATATCATATAAAAAAATTTATAGCAAAAATAATGTTTTTCGATTTTTCAAAGCGTAATTACCTGGACATGGAAACCGGCGTCAAGGATTGGCGCAAAAACTTCAATGAAATTTCCGATTTGAAAGTCCTCAACATAAAACAAAAAGATCTTGGCATCATTGATTACGGCGTCTTTCAACAAAATCCGCATTTTTTTGGATCGAAAGATCAGATTCTCACAATCCGTTTTAAGCAAACCGCAGCCCTCAAAAAGATGATAAATGCCGATGGTTCCCCGGCCGATTATGATTTGTTCGTCCGTCACCTGATGCGGACAGTTTTTACATTCGAACACCTCGAACATATCCAAGAAAGTTCTTTTTGTTTTACATTCCATGCTTTCATAATATCCAGCGCCAAAGCCTTTTCCGTTTGAAAAAATAATAAAAAAGGCCTAACCTTTGAACTGCACCCCAAATATTGGACATACAAAATTAGTATGTTATAATATTTTAAAAGGGGTGCTTTTTATATGGGAAGACCAAAAGGCGGAAATAATCATCGTTATACACCGGAATTTAAACTGA
>Ga0247841_10003191_pt1 | contig 30950 bp, 50 predicted proteins | sample LaCruzMarch2015__2_FD_192410 | JGI IMG/M metagenome (GOLD analysis project Ga0247841, IMG submission 192410) | Freshwater microbial communities from meromictic Lake La Cruz, Castile-La Mancha, Spain - LaCruzMarch2015_18m | ecosystem: Environmental > Aquatic > Freshwater > Lake | place: Spain... | reverse complement strand
TGACAAAGCTGCCTCGCAATAAACAATCGCCTGTGGGTACATTCCCCGATGGAAAAAGTATTCCGCCTCTCTCATTAGAGGTTCTCGGCGGGCTTCTTTTTCTACCGACTTCGTATACCACTTGTGCATCTCATCGTAGTTTTTAAGATGATTGTAGCAATCGCCCACAAACATCATAGACTGGGCCGCTTCCGTTCCCCACCTCCCCATCGAGATGTGATGTTCAAACTCCTTAATGGCTGACTGGTAACGCCCCAGATACATCATCTCACGGGCAAAATAGTGGCTATTTCGGTCGTTGTCAGGATTATTAAAGCAATCTATCGCTAGGCCCTTCAAATACCCGCTACGGTTCGTTTTTTCGTTCTGGTAGTGCTCGAGCTTAATGATATCTTCGCTCAAATAAACCTGTTTGGCACTTCCCTTCAAAACTTCGTGGATGATACCAACCCAGCTTAATTTCTTTCGATTATAAAATTTACAGTGCCGGAACTTAATTACCGGATTTCCCAAATCATCGTGAGAGAATACGAACTCGTATTCCAGTTGTTCCGCACCATCTTCAATCACTTTTTCAACTTTATCCAAATCTAGTTTAGTGTAAATCTCATCACAGTCTGGGGTAGCAATCATATCGTTGGAAGCAAACTCGGCAATGTAATTACGAGCTGAAGCAAAATCAAAAAGACTGTCGCCTTCATTGACGACAGGTGCTTCATCTCCAACCACAAATTTTGCATTGATACTATCGGCTAGTTCTTTGCTGACGGTAATCCGAAACGTATCTCCAGCGGCCACGACTCTACATCCTAATCCTTTTGCTACCTCCACGGTTTCGTCAGTTGACCCTGTATCCAAAACTAAAATCTCACCTCCTCTATCTTGAAACTCCTTTAGTGAAGCAATCATCCTAGGTAGGGTCAAAGCTTCATTTCTAGCAATAAGACAAACTGAAAAATTCATTATCTTTGTATTAAAACTAATAAAAAATGTTGATTATCTTTTACTTGGAAGCCGTTCATTAAACAAGGTTTCTAGTCTGGCTTTCCATTTAATATCTGATTCAACATATTTTTGATTATCCGCAATGTGCGAATCCAGTTTTGTCTCCAAGGTGTGAATGTGATTATCCCGCAAGTTTATAAATAGGTCTTTCATTGTATCTAACCGGTTATTGAAAAGAGCATCGTTCATTTCACTCTTCTCCTGTGGCTTGCGGAAATATAAATAAACCGCAAAGATAATTCCAACCAAAGTGCAAACTTGAATGACGATTGAAATATTGTCTGCGGTTATTATAGAGGTCATGTTTTATATGGTTATTACTGTATATTTTACCTGATTAAAACTATATGGTCTAATAAAAACTGTGGATATCTTCTACTGGATTCCAGCTACCGATTTAACACTCGCAATTGCTATTCCTGCAACAGTTTTTACTGACGCATAAGCAATTCCCATAATTGTCTTTAAGTTGGTGAAAGATGGTTGAACACCTGCACCGGCATTATACAAAGCGGTCACTTCATCTGTTGTTATTGCCCGATTCCAAAGCCCAGCCTCGTCATCCATGCCTCTTAACCATCCAGAATCAATGTTTTCATATTGACCAAAAATCAAGTGAGTTTCTGTCCCGATACTCGCTACACCACTATTCGCTGTCGTGCCAATCAATGTTCCATCAAGGTAAGCTCTGAAACTCGTTGTATCCCAAGTCAAAACCATGTGATGCCAAGTAGTAGTACCAAGAGTGATAGTTGAATAATGATAAGTATTTGCTGAACCGAAACGAGCCATCCAAATACGAGGTGTACCAGAATTATATTCAGTTCCCATTTGATATTCCACACCAGAAGACCCTGTGGATACAGCCATTTTATTCATAAAACCATAATAGGTATTTGTTCCATCAACATTAGCATGAAGTTTTACCCAGAGAGAAATAGTGATTGGAGCGTCAAAGGCAATTCCACTATTGTCGCCAATCAATTTTAATGATTTTGAAGTATTTGTTGCTCCAAAATCGGCATCATTTCCAAACAATCCACCAGCATTAAAAGCCACTGACCCGACATTCGTCAAGGTTTTTCCACCAACAGCATCATTCACATTGTCAAATTTGTAATATGATAACAAACTTGTGAACAAGGTTTTTGCGGCAAGGGGATAGGCTAAGCCAGAATTCGAATTATATAATTCTTGAACTTCGCTACTCGTTAAAACCCTTGACCATATACCTACCTCATCCATAACTCCATCCATAAAACAAACAGTTCCACCAGCCTCAACTCCTAAGAAAAAATCAGAAGTTGAACCGGCTAAAGTAGTACCTCCCGTTCCTGAAGTATTCAACACTCCATCCACATACACTTTTATTGCTCCAGTAGATTTAACATAGGTGTAGACAATATGGTGAAAAACACCAGTAGAAGGAGCGGTTGTGCTCATTTCGACTGAACCTGCTTGAATTGTTGCAGTCCAACTAAATGCTCCAGCATTATTATAAAGAGAAAGTGTATATCCATTACCCCCAGCTCTCTTCCCCATAAGAACCATCTCTCCACCACTAGCAGGCATACTTTCAAATTTTACCCACCCACTAAAAGAAAAGTCTGTGTCCAAATCTAACCCAGATTGAGCGGCATCCGTAATCGTAAAGAATTGACTGGAACCTGCCTCTAAATCAGCTCCATTATTTATTTTGCCACTTACAAATGGTACGGAGTTTGTATTTGTTAAAGTATTTCCACCAACAGAATCAGCCGCATTTCCGGAAGATTCATCGAGTTTCCAATATGAGACTAAGTTTGTTGTTAAGGCCATACTTTTTTATTAGACAATAGTTACTAATACCAATTGAGGATTGAAGAAAATTCTATCTGCGTGAGTAGCAATTCCAAGCACCTGCACGACTCCATCTGTTCCCGTTGGAGCTGTTTGTGACATTGCTCCGGGAGTTTCTCCGGCATAAATCAATCCACCAACTGTCCAAGCCCAAGTATCATCCCTCATAATTCCATTCAGAAGAATCACTCCAGTAGCAGCACTTGAAATCGCTGCGGTTGCCAATCCCATTACTGGCATTGTTCCGATTGCGTCAGCGTCAGATAGCCAGACCGTCCCGTCTGCTTTAAAATAAACAACTTCACTTTGAGCAAGGTTTTCACCTGCGGTCATGACGACAGATGTCCCGGTAAAAGTATGGTCAGAACCCGGAGCTTCAGTGAGAGTAAGTTGTGTGCCCGGGCCGGTATATCCTGTGTAGCCAGTTGCACCAGCGGGGCCAGTGTAGCCAGTATATCCAGTAGGACCTGTGACAGTTGAATTTGCTCCAGAAGGACCGGTATAGCCAGTAGGGCCGGTGTAGCCGGTTGGACCGATAGGACCAGTGTAGCCAGTAGGACCGATAGGACCAGTATAGCCAGTAGGACCAATAGGACCAGTATAGCCGGTTGGGCCGATAGGACCAGTGTAGCCGGTGTAGCCAGTAGGACCAACAGCTCCAATCGTTCCTAAGCCCTTTAGAGCTCCGGTGGAGGTGTATGTACCTTCCAGAGTCCAAGTATCACCGATATCAAGAGTAACGACCGCAATGTCCCTTTGTGTGCCGTTATTATCAAACATAATAGTCGCCACGATTTGAGCATCGGCTTTGTTCGTAATACTCAAAGATTTAACCACCCGGCGAGTAGAAGCACCCGGAGCAGCCACCATCGTGACATCTGAACCAGAGTTAGAAGCACCATCGGTTGAACCTTCCGTAAAGACAGTCCCTGTGTCATCTGCCCAACCCGCAACGAAGTCGGCCTGTGTGGAAGGGACACCACCCAGTTTGAATTTTATTGTTTTTGTAGTTGCATCAAGGACTAAAGTCTTCATAATAATTTATTAAATTAGCTTATAAACCAACTAAAAGCATTGCTTCCACTTCCTGCTCCGGTATATCCGGTTGCTCCTTGCGGTCCGGTGTACCCAGTATATCCGGTTGGACCTTGAGGTGGGATGACGGCAAAAGTTGTATTAACATGGGAGGCGTGGGCTGTCCCCTGATATAGGAAGTGAGGGATTCTCGCAGCCGAACCATCGTTAAATGCCAACACTGTAACAAGAAGACGGTCGGTGTCGAGAAGGGAATATGTTGCATCTGGGACAGCATACTGAAGAATGTTTTCCTGTGGATTGGCTACATCAGTAGAAAGTATCGAAGCTGTAGCCTGTGTCGTAAACAAATCAGTTCTCACTCCTGCGTCTGTTATTTTAGAAACAAGGTATTTGAAGGTACAACGAGGACCACCAGAAATTGTATTGACATAAAACCACGAATGGAATTCCCAGACACCTCCGGGGATGTTTCCCGCCGTGCCCGGAACCATCGAAATTGTCGCATAATTATCAATCGGTACTCCGCTATCAGCCAACACAACAGAACGACTCTCATCAACTTCTGTCCCGGAAACTGGAAGTCTCGTAAGTTTTTCTCTTACACAAGAAATTGTGATTGCTGCTCCTGCCCCTTCAGCGGTTAAAGCACAAATTGTCGCTAGGGTGAGAGTTGTTGCCGTGACATTTACCACTTCAAAGGTGCTATTGTTGCCCGCTTGGGCTGCACCGGTAACAACAATTTTTTGACTCGCTTTAAAACCTAAGGTAATCCAACTAGAACCGCCACCAATCGTAATAGTATCCGGGTTTGAATTCACAAAAGCAATTGTCGTGTCTCCAGAAACAGTGGGGCCGGTGATATCACTGACAACATTGTCATAAAATAGAACCATCCCGGAAACAGCTCCAGATGGTCCGGTATAACCAGTTGGACCAGTGGCTCCGGTAGCCGAGGCAGAACCAGCTGGACCGGTATATCCAGTAGGACCGATAGGACCGGTGTAGCCAGTAGAACCGATAGGACCGGTGTAGCCAGTAGAACCTGTGTATCCAGTAGGACCTGTGACAGTAGAATCAGCACCAGAAGGACCGGTATAGCCAGTCGGGCCGGTGTAGCCGGTAGGGCCGGTGACAGTAGAATCAGCCCCAGTGTAACCAGTATATCCAGTAGGGCCGGTTGGTCCGATAGGACCAGTTGCTCCAGTCGCTGAAGCTACTCCAGCGGGGCCGGTGTAGCCAGTAGGACCGGTGTAGCCAGTAGGACCGGTTTCAGTCGAGGCAGGGCCGGTGTAGCCAGTAGGACCAGTGTAGCCAGTAGGACCGATAGGACCAGTTGGGCCAATCGGAGCATCTGCTCCAGTATCCATCCAAGAATTTGTATCAGGGTCCCAAATCCAAATTGTGTCAGTTGAGGCAAGAATAGCAAAGTAGCCGGCAGCCCCGACCGGATAAGCAGCGATTAAAGCCGCTTCATCGGCAAAATATCCTAAGTTATTTGGGTCTCCGACTCTGTTTGCTAGATATGCCATAGTATTTAAAGAATTTTATTTCTCGTTAAACTTTGTTTTCGAGCTTCGACTAACATCTGCGGTAATTTTTCAATCACCACATTTGTTTCGAAAACATTTTTTGTATTTACATCAATAAGTTCACCTAAAGTTTTCTTTAGGTTTGCCATCAAAGTATCGAACACCACCACATTGTCAGAGCTGACTCTGGTCACATGGTCAACAATTTTATTCAAATCTGAAACTTGACCATCAATTTTTTTGAAGACATCAGTCAAAGAAACAATATCATCTTCAATATTTTTCTTTTGAGAATTCAGAATTCCTACAATTTTACTTAGATTTTCTATGTCGGACTCTACTCCTGCTTTTTCCACCTGAATTCTTGAAAGCTCAATAAGCTGTCGGGTAACTAAATCTTTTTCTTTTTTTTCTAGTTCTTCAATTCGTCCAATAACTTTATTGATACTAGCCGTTATCTCTGTGTTAGAATCAGCCACTTCTCTATTCTTTTGTTCTAATCCCTCTTTTTCATCACGGAGAGCAGAAATTTCCGAGAGTAGGGCATCTCTCTGACCAGCCCAAGTTTTCAGTTGTTCTTTTTGTTCTGGGGTAATTTCTTGCATATTTTTAGTACCTTAACGAATAATGACAGGACCCATTGAAAGTTCCACCAGTGACAGTCAAGATAAAAGCTTCACCGGGACGACATTCAAACCGAGGAGCATTGTCTTCGCCCGGTTCATCTTGTTCGGTGATACCTTGACCGGCATCCAAGGTAAAAGAAGCAAGGGTTCGTGACCCGGCTTTTACAATTAGATTACCAGCACTAGCGAGGTCTCCGATGAGCTCGTGAACATAAATCCACGCTCCATCAACAGCAGCAATTACGGTCGTATCTCCAACCGGGGCTGTGACCGGAATGGAACTTTTTCTTGTGTGTGCATCTTGTAACATATTTTTAAAATTAAGCGAATAAAGAGGTAGTTACCCTACCCATGTGAGAGCCCGGGTCAAGCGGGCACTCACTGGAAAGGCTAGTTTAGACAGTAGCTCCGTCACCGTCAGACCACATCCAACCACGAAGGTCAGAAGCACCCATAACAGCAAGAGAGTTGAAGTTCATAACTAAGTCTTGGTTGCCCAGAGCATCAACAACAGCTGGCTCGGCTCGAGTAGGAAGAGCTTCAATATATTTGAAACCAAAATCTTCGTTCATCATCTTGGAATCAAACATACCCCACATCAACCCGTCCATAGCGAGATTTTCGTATGGAGACAACTCAACAATCTTGAATGTGTCAGTCGCAGGAGCGTTGTTGAACACATTAGTCTGTTGAGGAGCAAGACCCTTATCAATCGTAGCCTTGATAGTCTTGGCGAACTGGGCGGTGGTAGAACCACGGCGACAGACCAAAGTATCTAGGTCAGAAATCAAAGGATTACCACGACCGTCCTTCTTTAGAGAGTGCAAGCGTCTTGCAGCCAATAATGAAGAGTAAGTGAACTGTGGGGAATTCGTTGCCCCATCGACAATAACATTAGACCAAGCAGCACCACCGTCTTCACGAGGGTGAACTTGAGACCAATATTCAACAGCATCCGCACCAATCGTAGAGACTGGAGTGGCAACTCCTACATTGTTAATAGGAGTCCAAGTGAACGAGGTGTTGAAACCTTGAGCCAAGAGAGATTGAGCAAAGTAGTTCTTGGCGTGTTCAATGGCATTTTTCCCATCAAGCACTTTAGACTTAACTGAAGACTTGATTTTAGCAGCTGGACTTTCGAACAAGAAGAAGTTTGTCTGAAAAGTCAAACGAACTTTCTTGGTAAAGTGCATCTGGGTATAGTTCTTCGAATATCCCTGAATAGGGGCATCGGAAGCACCGATTCCGCCATCTGGAATAATTTCACCCATACCCAAACCAGTTGCTCCAACATCGGTATAAATACGCTCGTTGTTATCAACCTTGTACATGAAGTCGAGATATTCCGGTTTAACATCCGGAGATACCTTTGGAGCGACATGCTTGAGGACATTGTTTACGATAACAGCGTAATCATTTATTGTTCCTAACATGATTTTCTATAATTAGCTATTAAACAAATTCAACAAGAATTTTCTTGTCGCCTGTCGCTCCGAATACACCGACCTGCTTAACAACACCAGCTGGGTCCGTAGTCCCTGTGTTGTTAATTGTGTATGCGTTTGCACCAACAATCATCAATTGACCATTATGAGTGGCATCAGAGTTGTTGGTTGAATTTACTAAGAAAACATCACCCTTGAAAATTTCAATTACCGGGACTTGAGTGAGAGCCTCGGCAGCTGCGATAGTTTGATTACAAACACCAACGATAGTCGAAGGAGTTGCACCAGCCGCAGCATCAACAGCCAACCCGGAAGTCTCTACCATCAAGTAATTCTGCGTGGTAACAGTACCAGACGCTTTATTTACTAAACGAATAGAACGAGTTGGATTTTTGATTATAGCCTGAATGAATCCAGTCATTTTTTTAAGTTTGGATTATAGTAGCTACCTAGTTATCAGAGAGAAGTTCTATTGCCTTTGATTCCGGCATCCCACTGGCAACCATTTCATCAATGGACTTACGCACCTCGGGAGAGAAATCGGTTTTTGGAACACTTCCACCGGGGAACTGCATCGCATTAACCTTTTCTTGAACATTAGCACTTTTGAGAACTCTTTCCTGAATGGTCTCTGAAGGCTTAAACATGTTTTCTCGAGCAAGTTCTAGGACCGTCATCAACTCTTTACCACTTTTGTTTTGCCAATTGTAGTTGTCGTCAACGAAATCAAAGAATACTTCTCGAACATCTTCATCTTTAAGTTCAGCATGCCTTTCAACAAAATTTTCCAATGTGCTCTTGACTTCACCGGCTAAGCGTTCCTGTTGGATAACCGCTTGGATATCCTCTTTAGTCGCCCCACCTAGTTCTTTCAAGCGTTCTTTGTCGGCTTTCAAAGCTTCATCTTCAATATCTTCTCCTTCCTTCTTGGTCTCTACTCCGCCATTATTCAGCGGATTGATAATTTTGTCGGTTCCGTTAAGATTTTTTAATTGGCCTTTTGCCTTCTTAATTTCATCCGACAATTGTTGCTTCTGCTCGGGAGTCGTAGCGAGTTTGCGTCTTTTGACTAAATCAAGGAGAGCAATTCGTTTCTCGAAAGATTCATCAGATTCGAATTTTCCTTTATTTGGTACTCGGAACTCATACTCACCGTCTTCCTTTTTTGCTTCTTCAACTGGAGGTTTTGCTGGTTCCCCCTCCTTCGGTGTTTCAGGAGTCTCCTCCTTATTCTCCTCCGGCTTGGCTGGCTCTTCCGATTTATTAGGAGAAGCCAACTCTTTTCCAGCTTTGACCGCAGAGATTGATTCTTCGAGTTCTTTATCGAGCTCGGATTCGTCATCTACTGGTGTCTCTATTTTTTCTTTTTCTGGGTCCATATTTTTCCTACCCGTATCGTGGGTGGTGACGATGGTTTATTATTTATAATTATATAACGGCATATTTTAAACTGCAATGACTATCGGTCGGAAAACTTAACAAACGGCACAATTCTTTTCAATTTTAATTTAAGGGTATCTAAATTAACGGAGCCTTCTGTTAAAAATGAAATAGCGTGCTTCTGGAAATCGCCTTCCGTTGAATTGTTGTGTTCACCAACAGTAGACGAATACTTTATCGGGATAATAACAAGATAAACTTCTTTGTCTCTCGCTTTGTAGAAGAGGATATTATCTTTCGGATTAAAGACCTTGTTGAAAACTTCCAACAAATCTTCACGGTCAACGGCATATCCACAGGATGCTTCAAATGACGATGGAGCTTTACCTCCAAAGAAATAATCAGCTTCAGACACCTCTTCGCCAATGGTATTCTTTAAAACAACCTTCTTGACTGGCTTAGCTGCTGGAAGAGGATTGTTTTCTGGGGCTACTGGTGGAAGTCCGGTAATCGGATTCACTACCGGTGGGGCTGGCGGAGTCTGCTTAGGCTCCTTATTAGTAGTGGTATTCTTGTTGCCTTTTTTAATTGTTTTTTCTTTTGCCATATTTTTCCTACCCGTATCGTGGGTGGTGACGATGGTTATTTAATATCTACTTGTTTAAACGACTTATAAAACTTTTTTACATACTCCTCCATCTTGGGGGTTATTTTTTTCTTAACCTCATCAAGATATTCCTTCGTAATCTCAAACCTTGGAACAGACATATCAATTTTTGCAATCTTGTACCCCTCTTCAATGATAGCGAATTCGAGTGGGTACGGATGCGAATAGTTGATATTTATTTCCTGCCCCGCTTTCATGTCTTTGTCTAACACGCACTTCAGCTGACGACCAACCTCTACCACATTCACCTTTGTCATCTCGACAAAAGTTGGAGATAAAGTATCAGTGTTCACCTGCTCGACCAAGAAACTAATCATCTCATCTGCCGATATTACAAATTCATCGCCAGACTTGCTGATAAATTTCATTAGTTTTTTTGCTTCCGCCTCCGGTGAGTATTTCAGCTGGATTGTATAATCCTTCTGTTTCAGTTCAATTGCGGTCATTCTTTTGGTTCAAATAATCCTCCTTTTCTAATCATCTCAAGGTGGTCGACCATTGTTCGTAACATTGTACCCTGAACCTCAAGAGTAATAGCATTAACGATTGTCTTCCATTCCGTGTCTGCGACAATCGGGACTTTGGCCATGATATCTTTCATCAATTCTATAATAACCGGAGCGTGTTCACTCTGGGCCAATTTTATCTTTTTTTGGTCTAAACTTTGTTCTACTGGAATTTCTTGGTCGTCCATTTTATCTAAATAGCTTTCGCTTATTATCGTAAGTAATACTTTCGTCTGGGTTATGAATATAATAGTAGGCTCCTTGAGTATTGTCTTGATAGTTTCCTGAACGAATTTGTTCGGAAATGGCATCTAAAATCGCATCAACTTCCTGCTTCTTAGCTAAAGCTACTGGGTCAGGTGGGTTATGATACGCCTGATATTGTTTACCACCATACGCCTGATACTGGTTTGGCATTGCCACAATTTCCGCCAAGCTTTTATTCATCCCACGCTCTTTATAAGCTCGAGCTCGGTTAAGAGTTGTATTCAAAATAACATTCGCTTCCAATTCTTTTTTAGCCCTGTTGCGATTACTGATTTCACCATAAATAAGTGGACGCATTGCTTTCAAATCATCATCTGTGATATCCACTCCTCGGTCTTTGAGGTTGTATCTTCCGGGGGCCGCCATTGCGACTGCCGCTGGTTGCTTCATCGCTTCAGCCACATACGGTTTTGGTTGGAACATCCCAGAAAGAGGCCCGGTCATTTTTCCTGCCATTTTGCTAACTGAATTGTAAATATCTTTTATCGCCATTTTTTATCCCGGAAAGAATCCGGTTGAATTAGCTGCTCGTCCGACAGAAGCATCAACCGCCGCTCCCATTGGAGCCTGTGGTCGTGGAACTTCGTTTGGATTTTGAGGTTGGGTTGGACTCATTCCGTCACCGGCCATCTCCTGACCCATTGGCAAAGATTCTCCACCGCCAGCTTCTCCGCCGGCCATGTTTAACATCGCTGCTTCTTTAGCCTTACGCTTGATTTCTTCGTCCTGCATTTGTTTCTGCATTTCAGATGGTTGCTTCCCAAGAATTGCATCGTAATCAGCTTTGGAAATGTAGTCGTAAATATCCTGATTCTGAATATCCAATAATTGTTCCAAAGCCATCAGTTGCGAAGCCGCTGCTTCCGGGTCTTGATTGCGGAGAGAGAATATCAAAGTAATTTGATTGGTGATAACAGGGAAGAGAGCCATGAAGGTCTGCTTCTGAATTTCCAGTGATGGCAAAAGCATCGAATCCGGGTCAATAATGAATTCAATATAGTCAGACATGTGTCCGGTATTCTTCAGCTCTTCGAACAACTTACGAGAAGAAATCTGACGAGTTGGAACATTTTCCATCATCTCCCCTTCCGGAGTAAAGTCAAAATTTAATCGCAGATTAGGAGAGGCGGCAGCAATCAATCCGGTCGCTAACCCTTCATCATTGATAACAGTTTCTGACTCTACGAAATAGTCCGGATTTTGTTTTACGAATTCCGCCAGTTGGTCTTCAGTATCAATCATAAAAATCTTATCCACTGAATAAATCTGAAGCATCCAAGTATTTGCAATGTGAGCATCTCTTTCCAACCCAGTCACCATCGAATTCTTTGGTGGAGTCAAACGATTGTAAGCCGCTTCTTTCAAGATAACGGTTGAGCCCAAGGTCGTTTCGGATTGTGTTCCCGCTACGATATTGTTCACGCCGGTATTCTCTTCGATAGCTTGCTTTTGTTTGTCGGCAAATATAATTCCCTGCTGAACATTCCCGGAGGTTTTCACGACATCAATGTCTGACCCGGGATGTTTTGGATTGACGATATTCGGACCACGCTTGTAAGTGGCTGTCCCATTCTGAACTTGAGCTCCGAACAAGAGAGGGAAAATTTCCGCCTCTACCTGTTGAGCATTTAAGGAATTGATATAGGTATAGATAGCGGTATTTCCTCTCATCATTTCGTACAGTCCTACTCCGTGTGGGTCGTTCATATCACGAACAAAACACCGAGCGGTGACTACCGAACCGTGTGAGCCGTCATTAGGAAGTTCACCATCATAAATGAGCATCTTTCCACAAACAACAACATAGCGATTCAGCAATTCGTTTTCGTAGTAACCAATCGTGACATGAGTCTGAACTTTATCAGGATTTTCGTCTTTCGCTTCTTCCGAAGCCGAACAGTATTGCAGTTTCTTTTTATTCTTTTTCGCCTCGGGATACATCGCATAAAAATCATCCTTTGGAATATCCCGCTCGTAATAAACTTCACCCCAAGACCAGTAGTCTCCGTGGTTGAAGCCAACACCTAACCAAGTCCGGGCACAGTCCAAAGATTCTCGGTAAATATCATCAAACAAAATTTTAACTGTTCCCTTTCGTGGAACCTGCACTCGCCGTGGATAAACTCTCCACGCTGCCCAGCCGTAAGTGAAAAGATTCTGGTAGGTAAGCATCAGAGTATTTGCTCCGTTGCCTCCAGCCATAGACCAACTTCGCTTCCACAATTCGTAGGAAGCTTTGGCGTAAATTTTATCATCAGCAATAACTTTCGCATCCGGCAATTTACCAGCCAAGACGGAAGTAGCAATCATAATTTTTGAAAAAGCCAATGGTTCTTGAGACACCGGGACTCCCGAGCGATTTTGGTCTCGGTCACTAAGTTTCTGGGGATAGACATTGATGTCGTAAGCCCCATTCGCCATCTTATTATAGAAGACCATCGAACCCCAGCCGGACTTCTCGTACAGTTTTTGCCCGTAACTTACTCCAGTATTCATCAAATTTCCGTCAATTTCATTCTTTAGAGTATCGAATTTCTTACGATACTGCGTTTCTTTCATCTGTTTCTTCTTATTGTCGATGAAAGTTATTGACTCGGACTCCGATTTTTTATTTTTTTTATATTTTGAATTTTCTGGGTCCATTTTTTTATTATTAGAGATGTGTTCTAATAAGTATAATGCCTACTGTTTCAGTATGCAAGTGATTTTATGCACTTTTACAAATCTCGGTCGATTTTTTCGAATTTTTTCTCAATTCTTCTCCAATAATCGCTGCCTTTGATGCCATGATGGCATCTTTTTTCCTTTTTTGAGCGTCTGGTGCGATGAGAACGATGAAAAACTACATTTTTACCGCCATTTACCGGATTTTGAAATTCTAAATTATGATGGAGTGATTTGATTCGGGTACATCCCATTGCCTTCGTTGAACATCAAGGACATTGTGCTTACGCCTTCTCCGGGTTTAGTATCATCGACATACTTCCCTTGCTCTTGGAGTACAGCGTATCCAATTGCCGAGGCCATAATCACATCATCGTGCTTTTTATCCATCGCTTCAGGACGGCCTTTTTGGTTTCTGATAAAAGTTAGCATCTCATTTAATAGTACCGCAGGGAATCCGTTCTCTTTCCTAAAGAATACCGCCTTGAGAGCCGCCAACGAGAATGGTCTAGTCGCCGCTGTGGTCTTCCAACCAAAAAACTTCGTCACCTTCTGGGTGATATCATCGAACACCTTCCGATAGTACAGATTGATGTAGCCCAGCTTCTCCAGTGCATCGTTGACCCAGAGCCCGTCCTTGTTCACCTCAATCGCAAGCAGAGCCCAGTTGTAGAACTTCCCAAGCTTGTACGCCTCTCCCGCCAACTCATCCGGAGCAACTTGCGACCGGTAGACCGCCGCACAATCCTCGGTCTGGTGGTCAATCACATACAACACCTGTGCATCCCCGGAGGCCAAGCCTTCAGCCGTATCTCCTCCAATAATGTAGCGATGTCCCGGCTCTGGCTTTTTAAATACCTCCAAACTCCCAGCGGAATGTTCGTTGAAAATTACTTCCCCCTTATCATTATTCCCCAACTCACCTCTCGTCCCGGAAACAGTTTCATTCAACAATCTCGCCACCTTCGCCGTTGAGAAATAAGTCTGTCCGGTAGACAGGAACGCCTCCTCGTGAGTCGTTGGAAATTCCTGCATCAATTTCTTAATCGCATCCGGAGAATTCTTTCCACCGAACTGCAACCACTTCATATAATAGTATGTTATCTCCTTGTCGGTCAGGCTGTGCTCCTTCTGATACTCCGCCCAATCAATCTCACACGCCTCCATCTTTGCGACCGGAATGTTTTCGTAAATCTTTTTCATTTCCATATCATCGTACTGCCAGTTGTAGAAGTGAGGCAGGAACTGCACCTGTGATAGTAACGGAGTAATCTTTTCTCGAGACAACCAATTCTCGTTGAAGATTTCGTAGAATCTTCCCGCCATACCTTCCGCCGTACTTTCAATAAATATAAATCCATCAAAAGGAACCGCCGGGAATGTTCCCGACTCAACCTCCTCCGCTCTTTTCGGAAACATCACGCACATCTTCGCAAATTCCGAAATGTGCACATAGTGGTAAGTCCCCGACCGTCCAGATACGGAGACAGCAATACTAGAGGTGGAACCTTTCTCCGGTCCGTAATCAATCACCGACTGAATCTTTCGAGCGGAGTTGTGGTTAATTTTGAAATAAGCTCCCTTCACATCTTCAGCCATATTACGAACAGCAAAGTCAATCTTCTTGTCGAAAATCTGCGTGGCATCCTCAACCTTGTGAGCGATGATTATTCCTTCCTTATTATTATTAAAAAGAATCGAGTCCAAAAGGAAGAGGTCAATGAAAGTCGTGAAGCCCAACTGCCGACTCTTCAAGATACAGTGCCGATGGTACGGGTGGGGGATATTCAAATAATGGTCGAAGAAATGTTTCTGGGCTCGGTTCATCGAGAACACCTGCTTGTCTCCGTCCTTCGTAATAATCCAATACAAATTATTCAAACGCCACTCCTGATTTTTTATCAGGTCCAAATTTTGAGTTAGCAGTTCGACAATTCGTTCATTATGTTCCTTATATAAATTTGCCATCATCAACTTGGTTAAAAGTCTCCTCCGCAATCCGCAGAAGTTCCTCCTCCCTCTTCTGATAAAACCGCTGCATCTTCCGCACCTCTTCCAACTGTTTGTAAATCAGGAACGGAGTCAACGGGTCCGGCCTTACACCCTGAAGAACCGTATCTCTCACTTGAAGCGGTAGCTTTGCAAACCTCCTATAAAATTCGTGGAGTTTCATATTTAGAAATCGTTAGCGTCATCCTCCGTTTCATTGTCAACTGAATTGTTAACCACGGGAGCCTCGAGAATGTTTCCGGTATTCAGCGTCTGGTTTTCTATATGTTGCATCACCACGGTGCGGAGCTTGTTTCCTTTGGAATCATCCTCTCCTTTCTTTCTCGCCTCCGGATTAAATTTCGACCATGCGTTTCCAATCGCATTAAGTGCTCCAACTAAATCCTTGTTTGAAAATCCATCGAACCCTCTCACCTTAAATTCATGCAGAGCCGCCAGTGCGACATTATTTGAATCAACAGCCAACTGGGCTATCGCCGAATGGAATCCGACTGTGTTTTCAATTTTACTTTTAATCGAGTTCGCAGCGTTCTCCGTATATCCAACATCAAGGGCTATTTGTTTCTTACATTTTCCTTTACCACCAAAGAGTCGTTGAGCGTAAGCAAACTGTCTTGGGGTAGCTTCTCCTTTTCTAGTTCTAGGCATTACTTAATTATGAATAAATAAAGGGCTATGTCAATTTTGAGAAGTGAATTCAGAGGTGTCTTTCGATTCCATTGCTAAAGTATTCGGATATTCCTGCTCCATTCCAGCTGGCAATTTTCCATCTTTCACCATTTGTTTTCTCCACTCCCAGTCCGCCAATCGTTCTTCTTCTGTCTGTTTTTCAACAGGAACCTTTTCCACTTTTGGAACATCTTTAAATTCTTCACAGTAAGCAATTAGAGCGTGTTCGATAACCAACGACAGGCTCCAGCTATTTTGTTTAGCAACCTTCTCCAACTTTTCTCTTAAATTTTGGTCTAAATTAAAACTAAATAATTTCTTCATTTTTTTTATTTAAATATTTTCTTAATATACTCCGGACTAAGGCACTGATATTTGTATATTCCTTTTTTGACTGTGCTAGAAGCAAATCTCTAAGCTCCTCTGTCACAACCAAGTGTAAATAAACCTTCTTTTTATAATAAGACATACATTTTATGTTGCTAGTAATAACATAACAGTAACATAAGATGTTGTTAAAATGAAGTGGATAACCTAAAAACGGCACAACCCCAAATACTTGTGCCGTGGATTTTAACCTTATTCTTGAACCTACAATCACTAAAACGGCACAACGGCACAAGTTTCAGGAAACCCCATAGGGCGGTATATATGTATGTACTGGATATATACATATATATTACCCTTACTGACTCTTTGAAAAAATAGATAGTTATGCCGTAAAATATGTCAAGTATGGCTAAGAATAAGGTTTTTGTAACACGGCATAACTATTTCTTGTGCCGTCTTGTGCCGTGGAGTTGTTGTGGTTAAGCCATATAATCACGGCACAAGTATTATAACACGAAGGGGAGGTGGGTTAGTTCGCTTTGCTCACAGTCTAAATAAAATTTGTCCAACCACCCTTTTCAAAAAAATAGACCCGGGGGGGGCTTTTTTTTATCAGAAGTTTAAGTTGGTGAGATAGAATAAAAATAAAACGGAGAAAAGAGGATTGGGTAAATTTTCTTGGTTCGCTGGAAGGTAGGGGACCCATTTTATAAAATAGATGGGGGGGTATGGGCAAAGGGGTCACCCCCTCGCCCGTCCACGCCAAACCTTTTCGCAATCACCATATAATTATTATATTGTCAAACATTTAAAGCTATCAATAGACAGGCATACTATATTGACCGACACCGCCTAGACACCGCTTAGGCTGATACATACATCATCTTTTATTTTTGCGTGCGTTGTGGGGCATTGTAGAGGCTTGAAAAGTTTTGAGAATTAAAAAATAAAATCCCTCCCGCCCTATGATGTATCCCCAGCATACCCGCCCTAGTCATAGCCCTTCATTTTTAAAAGATATCCACAGTTTACCGCTATCAATAACGCTATTTTTTGACCCGCTAAAATACTCTTATTTATAGCCGTATATCCGACACCGCTTTATATATTATACAATGTTTTAGAGCTTGTGCATAGTGTACACCGACACCGCTATCTGATATTATCTTATCAGACACAACGCAGGATTTGCACCGCCGAACGGTAGCAAACATTTAAAAATAAAATTGCGTAGTGTTGAAATGTTATGACTAGAAAAGATTATGTTTTTATCGCAGAGACGATAAAAAGCCAGTTGGTGAATGAGGGCGGGGACTTTGAGACATTGCGGGGATTAGCTTTGCAATTTGCAGGTCGCTTGTCTGCTATCAATGCGAGATTTGACCAACGCCGATTTTTAGAAGCTTGCGGGGTAAATAAATAATATGCGACTAACTACCAAAAAATGGATAGGTGGTTTTATAGTGGGGACGCTTGCGGGCGGGTTGGGAATGTATATAGCAATGGCGAATTTTATCATCAATAACTTTTAAAAATATGACATATCAAAATATCGTAGATGATTTGCCGATTGGTGAATTGATAAACACAGAGAAAAGCCCGTTTTGGTACAAGGCGGGCAAGTATCCAAATTTGACCAAGTTTGGCGACAGATACCAACACGAAAAAGGAAAGACGGGCGATAGGTTTTTAGACGGCAACAACGGCGACAGTTGGAAAGTTTTAGCAATCAATACCGAATATCACAGGGCGATAGTTGAAAACTTATCACAAGGCGGGCGGAAGTTTGTATTTTGGGATTAAAAAAAATAAAAAAAATAATAAAAATTAAAATGAAAAAACTATCAGAGATAAAAGCAGAGGATTTGACTATTAAAGCCCGTGTACTTGCTGACGCTGACGGCGAGGTGGACTATATAAGAGAAGTAGCCGAACACGGGTGCAGTGGTGGAAGTTGTAGCGGGTTGATTTATTACAGCGACACGCACGCCTTTTATAATGAGTATGCAAGCGAGATTGACGACATTTTGCAGGATATTAAAGACCAGACAGGCGAGAGCATACTAGCCACGGCGGAAACGCACGGCGACTTGCGGAATTATCTTGCTTGGTTGGCTTATGAATATACCGCCCAAGAAATAATGAGAGAATTAGACCCCGAGAATTATTAAAAAATAAAAAAAGACAATGAACAATAAAAATTGGCTGGCCGTATTTTTTGAGTACGGCCGAGAAGCAAAAGAAGCAGGATTGCCCGAGGATTATATAAGAGCCGTAATGCACGAAGCAACGGCGAAAGACCGAAGACACTTTGACCAAGTTATGTGGGTTGAATTTTACAAGGTGCGAATGATTAAAAATTAAAAGCTTAACAAATACAACAATGAAAACATACAAAAAAGAGATTGAAAGCCCACGCCTAGTGATTAGATATGACAGCGATATTGAAAGCCCAAGAGAGTGGAACAATGTCGGGTATCTTATCACGAAAGACAGCCGACAATATAGCCCAGATAAAAACCCGCATATTGAGGGGATTGTAAACACCACGGGCGATATTGCCGAGAACCAAGAAGACCATATCCGACTTATTACCGAAGTGTTAAACAATGAGGGCGAAGAGGTGGTTAAAATTTTCCCAGTGGTTAAGTATGAACACGGCGGGATATCTTATAAAATTGGAACGACACACGGCTTTGACTATTCTAACAACGGCTTTTATATTATTACCAAAAAGAGCTTGCAGGATTTTGGGATTGGAGTTGATGAGAACGACTTAGAAAAGCAGGTGAACGCCGAGATTGATTTGTACAATCGTTATATTAACGGGGAGGTTTATTGTTGGGAATTATTTGACGAGAACGGCGAGAGCGAAGGCACGCACGGCGGGTATTATTCTCTTGAGGATATAAAAGCCGAGTTGCCCGCCGAGTGGAAAGACGAAGACTTGCGGGACTATCTGAAAGACTAGCTATGAAAAAATTAAAATGTTTAATTTGCGGGAAAGAGTTTAAGCATTTAGGAAGCCATATTTGGCACGGGCATAAAATACTAGCGAAAGAGTACAAAGAAGAATTTGGCTTGCCGTACAATATGGCTTTGATATCCGATGAGATAAAACTAAAGAAGCAAGACGCATTTGAGCAAGACCGAGAACGCTATGTTGCGAACTTGAAAAAGGCGGGGAAAAAGTACCAGTTTGTCAAAGGACAATCAGGACAACACAGAACAAGCGAACACGAGCGGAAAGCCGTACTGGAACGAATAGAGAACTACAACGCCCGCCGAAAGCCCGAACAATGCCCTGTATGCAAAATGATATTTGACCATTTGGACAGTCATTTGGCGAACAAACATAAATTATTAAGAATTAAAAGTTAAGGTCGGAAAGTTTAATAAGCGATAATCATATTAAAACAAAATGGAAAAACAAGTACCAAAAAACGAGGACGAAGCCCGACAATATGCTATTGATTGGCAGAATTGGGCGGGAGAGCAGAGTTTATCTTATGGTGAGCTTGCCGAATGGGCGAGCGAGTTTGAAAAGATTGGAGAGGAATTTAATTTAACAGAAGAGTTTAAAGAAAATGGAATTATATGAAACCAGAAATTGAACGAGGTATGGCGAGTATGCTTGTTGAGCTAGTGGACGGCAATATCACAGTCAAACACGGAGATGACGGGACTGTTTTGCTAGAGAAAAAGAATGTTGAAGACGGGAGTTGGGATAGGATTTGGGAATTATTAAGAAATTTAAGAACAGTTGAATAATATGAACCTAGAAAAAACAATTGAGAAAATGGGTTGGAAGTTTGAGACCGAAGCCGAGTTGTTTAAGTTTGTGAAAGACCAGTGGGGAATGATTTGCAGTTGGTTGCGGGAACACGAGGGCGAGGTGGACGGATATTTTAAGGTAACGAGCGTAGCCCGTGAGGATTTGGAGGGCATAGGATACGACACGAGCAAGGTTGATGACGCTACAATGCAACGATTGGCGGACAAAATGGCGGACGCTTATTGCGACAATGGCTTTTGGATAGACTTGCCGATTATCGCCGACTATTTAGAAATACCTAAACAAAAATAAAATGGTTACTATAAATTTATACTATGTTTTCTTTTTTCTTTTAGGTTGTTTCGTCACAGACATTTTGATTTTGATTTTTATTAGTTTAAAAAAATAATATGACCAAGAACTTTTATGCAATGGGCTATCACGAACTTGCCTTACACGAAGGGCATAAGCTTAATTTATCCGAGGCAATAGCTTGGTCGTCTAACCGCCCGTACTCTATTGAGATAAGGTGCGAGAACCCCGAGTGCGAGGGTTGCGAACCGCTTTTTGAAATGGATTTTCCGATTGAAGATATGGACAGGAAGCAGTTGGTATTTGCGATTGAAGAACACGGCGGAGAAACCGATGATTTAGAAACCGCCACGGACGATGAATTAAGAGATTTAGTATTAAGTTTTCACGAAGATTAAAAAATAAAACTATGACTGAAAAACAAATTGAAGCTTTGAAGAAAAGAATTGACCGCCTTTATGCAAACATAGAGGCGGAGGTCGGAAGTAGCACAATGGATTTTATCCACGAGCTAGTTGAGTGTGAGATTACTTTAGAAGCCGAGTGTAACAAATAAAAATATGGAAATTGCAATAGTTGCCGTAGCTATAATTATATTAGGAATTATGTTTTTACTTAACAAATAATATGGAAACAAAACTATACTATACCGCCCCGAGCGATGAAATTTTTGAAGAAGTGAAGCAAGCGTCAATGGATTTATGGACGGAACGCTATCCCGAAGCGACAAGCCCTTTTTATGCAAAAGAAAAGGTTGACCGCATTAAAGATTGGGGAAATGTCGGAGATAATCTGATGTCTTTAGTTGCAATGTTTGATAGTGAGAACCAACAGCTTTTATCAATGAGGTTGAGTGACCCCGCCCGTGAAGCTATCCGAGAAAGAATGGTGGACGGAGGACAGCCATTAGCATATATTTTCTTTTAAAAATATGACAAACGAACCAAACCAAAAAATTATTGTGCCTATATCACAAAGTGAGTTGGAGGATTTAATGAGAGGAGAGGATTTTAATTGGACTTTTCCGACAGGAAGCGGAGAGTTGATTGATGTCCACCTTGAATTAGAAGAAGACGGGGATATGGACGAAGACGATGACAGCTAAAACTATGAAAAAAACTTACGACAGCCGAGGATATAGCGGGTACGAATTAGAGATTGAGGGCTACCAGTGCCAGCTCTTTGAAACCCCGCAAGGAAACTGCTCTATTGGCGTACCTATGGGCGACAACGAGTACGACAAGAAAATGTTTGATGATTTGGTGTACTACAACAAGCCCGTCTATCACGCCGACAGCAAAGAAAAAGTGATAGAACAGGTCGCAACATTTATTAGAAACTATAAAAACCAGCCAGCAATATGAAAGACGAAGAGAAACCTATTTGTGATTGTTGTGGGTGCGAGGTGTTTTTTAACCTTGATATTTATGAGCTGACGGGTATGTGCGGAACTTGTAGCACAGGCGAAGCCCGTCTTAATTACGAAGAAGACTAAAATGAAAATAGAAAAAACAAACGAGGAGATAACAAATATCAGAAAGACGACTGTCTATGATTTTATTTTGACCAACGACAAAGGCGAAGAGAAAGAGATACGGATATCCACCTATTATTGTGATGATGAGATGACGGGGTATGACAATGACGAAACTTTTTACGAAGTGAACGACAAAAGAGAAACCGAGATTGATAGTTGGGAAGACTTTGTGGAAAAGTTTTTTGGTGAGGACGCTGACGCTGATGAAATTTTGGACGAGATACACGATAAAATGAAAGAAGACTAAACTTTTTCCTATTGCGATTTTTTGGTGAGTGATATACTTATACTATGACAGTGAACAGAATAATTGTCTTGGTGATATTCGCTTTATTTGTTTGGGCAATGATGGTGATTGTTGCTGAATAAAAAAACGGATATTAAATTAGGTCTTTATCACTTTGAAAGAAAGGGAGTATTAAGATGTGCAAAACAAAAGTATGCCCGCAATGTCGGAAGAACCGCATTGCCGAAACACAAGCAGTCTGTTACCAGTGCGAAGAAAAACTGGAACGAGACCGCAACGCCCGCCGTCTTTCCCACCAGCGTATCCTCGCTGACATTCAACGCCGAGACACTGAACTGTATCGGAGCTGAACCCGCCTTTCTACCTGCCAAGGTCGCCGTGTACCTATCCTTAAACACGGCTTTTGTCTGGAAAAAGTTATCCCCCTTTTCATCTTGTTTTCATTTTTTAGTGTCGGTGCTATAATAAGGACGATTTAATTTCTCTAGTCAAGAAACAAAATCTGGTCGGGAGATTTCCGACTTATTAGCTAAAAAATGGTGGTAGTCCACTAAAAAAAGTATGTGCAAAAACAAGACCTAGAAAAGCGTAGAGAACGGGGACGAAGAAGTTATGCCCGTCATCGGGAAAAAATAATTGCCAAAACAATTAAGTGGCAAAAAGATAATCCCGACAAAGTAAAAGAAAGCAGAATAAGATTTAAACTTAATAATCCAAATTACCGAAAAAATCTTAAACAAGAAAATCCAGAAAAGTTTGCCGAGCAAAGATTCAAGTCGTTAATGTGGAGAATAAAAGTAAAAATGTCTTATGAAGATTTTAAGCTTATGCTTAAAAAACAGAATGGTAAATGTGCGATTTGTAGAGAGCCAGAAGTTAAAAGAAGAATGTCGGTTGACCATTGCCATAAGACGGGGAAAGTAAGAGGGTTATTGTGCCAAATGTGTAATACTTCTCTTGGCGGGTTTAAAGACAATCCGAAGTTGTTAAAAAAAGCGATAAATTACTTAAATAAAAAATGATAGTATTCTATCAAATAAACATATGGGACTAGAAACTAGACAAGAGGGCAAATTCATAACTATATTGGGCGGAAAATTTTGTATCCGTGTTCCGCAAGGAACGGAAGGTGCAGTAGAGCGAGTGAACAAGTTGGGTAAAACTGTTTACGAAAAATTTTATGAGAAATTCACTGGTCGCCTCGTTAGTATCAAAGTAACGGACGGGACATACGGCAAGAGTTGGAACTTTGGTTTCAAAGATAGCGAAGAAGTTTATACATTGCAGTTGAGTTATAGCAATTCATTTGCCACCGCTTTCTTGAAGATGTTGCCGAACATTGATTTGGATAAAGAGATGACTGTCTCCCCTTCTGTTAAAGAAGTGGACGGCAAGAACAAAAGCTCTCTGTTCGTCAATCAAGACGGCCAGCCAATCAAGCACGCTTACACTATGGCTGAACCGAACGGCTTGCCTCAAATGGAGCAAATTACGATTAAGGGTGAATTAGTTTGGGACGATACAAAACGCTTGATATTCTTACAGGAAATGGTGGACACGAAGATTATTCCAAAACTCCACACCGCCACAGCCGAAGCTGGAATTGTCGCTAGTGCAGGATTAGAAGGAGAAACTGTCCTAGATGATAATGGCGAAGATATAGATGCCGAGGATGTGCCATTTTAAAGAGAGCTAAAAATGCAACAATCAAATGCAACACAATCAACAAAATAATATCAGTAGCAAAATGAAGACAGTCAGACCTTGGGGGTTTAGTTGCATTTACCCTCGCACAGGCTCTGGCTGTTTTCATTTTGCTACTGATATTTGAGTTGGTATATTTCTATGAAAAAAAACGCAACGCCATTTTTAAATATCCCTACCAAACTTAACGACTATGTTCGCTATGGTAAAAAGTGGCGGGAAAAAAATCTCGATAAGCTTAAAGCCCAGCGACAGAGATACCAGACTAAACACAGGAAAGAACTTAACGATAAACTAAAGATTTGGCAAAAAGAAAACCCCGAAAGAATTATAAAATATCGGAAATCCTATGAAGAAAATAATCCAGAAAAGTTAGAATTAAAAAATTTTAGAACAAAAGCATATTTTTTGAGGAAGATTGATTTGTCTTTTGATGAATTCAAAACCCTCTTAAAAAAACAAAAAGGACTTTGTGCTATTTGTACTAAGCCGGAAACTTCCAAACACCAGAGCGGAAAACAACGACTTCTTTCAATAGACCATTGCCATACAACAAACAAGGTTCGGGGTTTGTTATGCAAAAAGTGTAACAGTGCCATTGGCTTTTTTGAAGACAACCCTGTCTTAGTAAAGAAAGCTTATGATTATTTAATAAAAACCAAAAATGAAAACAAAGCATAAACCATTTTTGGAATTTTTTCCAAATCACTGTTACCGATATATTGACCAGACGGGAGCGGGAAGACCGCCTGTTTCCTCTACTGAAAAACGAGATGACCTCAATATCCAAGGCTATGAGGCGTATTTTACCGTGAATGGATTTAAGAACGCCCCGAACGCCCAGAAAGAAAACTGCTCATCACTCAATGCTTTCTTTGTGGACATTGACGGACGAAAAGATTTGGAAGAACTGGAAGAAATCAAGAAGAAGCTTGACCCGACTTTTATATTAGAAACGAAGAACGGCTACCACCTTTATTGGTGCTTAGACGAGTCGATTTACAAAGACGAAGTATCTAAAGAAGAATGGGAACTGGCAGTGGTTCGGTGGGAGAAGATTGAACAAAGTATCGTTACCGCCCTGAAAGCTGACCCCGCCGTCAAAGACCTGACCAGAATTCTAAGACAGCCGAATACTTTTTATTGGAAGAAATCCGGCGGAGCGTGGATTGAGGGAACTGATGATGTTTTCAAAATTGTTGGACGATATAAAGAAGAAGCGAACCGCTACACAATGGAGCAGGTAGAAGAGGTCTTTCCAGTTGTGGAACAGACTCTGACTTTCTCCAATGTCGCCAATCCGTCTAGTGAGAAGGCCAAGAAGATGAGTGAAGCGGAAAAGCGGAATTTCTTTGAGCGGGTGAACGAAGCCTATCCAATGGAGGAGCGGGAGAGCTTTAAACGGCTCATTTCGGGGAAAGAGGGCACATTACCCGCCTCGGGTCTTAGAAACCACGCCTTGCTCATCACAGGGACTCTGGCACGGCAAGCAGGGTGGACAAAGGATAAGTTTTTAGCTCATATCAACAAGGTGGGGTGGCACGGCATAGAGAAGGAGCGGGGCGGGGCTCAAGAAATAATGAACACAATCAACAGTGCCTTCTCTGGTGGCTACACCTATTCCTATAAAAACGAAATCATTGCTCACAATATGAGCGAGGAGGAGCAGATGAAAATTCAAGACGCTTACACGGGAGTTTTGAAGTCCCGCCGAGAAGCCGACAAGGTGCGATTTTCCAATTACGAACGGGAGATTTTGGCTCAACATCCCCACCTAAAAAAGAACGAAATCGGAATTGTCTTTGACTACAAGGACGGGGTGTATGAAATGCTGACTGACCAACAGGTATCGGACATTGTTTTGAATGGCCTTTACGAAGATATGTTGTGGGGCTATCGGACGAAGAAAAATGTCTCTGACAAAGTAGCCTGTCTGATATCAATTATTCCCAGCCTTGAAATATCGGACGACCACGGTTTTTGGATAAATGTAAAGAACGGTCTATTGAACATTTATACCCGAGAATTGCGACCACACACACCAATGTTTGTGTCCTTAATCCAATATCCTGTCGTTTATGACCCGAAGGCGACCTGTCCGACTTGGGATATGTGTATTCACGATTGGATGGCCGGGCCGGAATGTGAAGAAAAAATTACTTTGCTGAAACAATACTGCGGATACATTTTGTCGTCTTCTATGCACTACGACCGAGCTCTGTTTATGGTTGGTGACGGCGGAAACGGCAAGAGCACTTTCATTGATACCATTGCAATGGTTGTTGGCACGCAAGCCACTTCCCATATCGACCTCGAAGCCCTATATGGCCAATTTGGTATGCAGGGACTCGTGGGGAAGAGATTGAACATCATTGAAGAGGTGGCTGGTAATTACTACCAGAGCAACAAATTAAAAAAGCTTATTTCTGGCGAAGAAGTGACGATAGACATAAAATATAAGCCTCAATTTACTTTCCGACCGCAAGCGAAATTCGTGTTCTCGGTGAATATGTTCCCGAGGGTTGATGACACTTCTACTGCTACCGAACGCCGAATTTGTGCGGTGACTTTCCGCAACAATTATCGTAAAAATCCGAACTTCCAATTACGGTCTAGCCGTGGTTTGCTCGCTAAAGAACTCTCCGGAATTCTGAACTGGATGTTGGACGGAGCGTGCGATTTGGCCGAGAAGAAAAATTTCATCATCACCGAAGAGCAGACTCAAATGCTGAACGAGTACCGCCAAGAAAATTCCTCGGTGGAAGGTTTCATCTCGGAGTGTATTTTACTTGACCCAGAGGAGTCGGTAGATGTTCCAACTCTTTACGCTGAATATAAAAAATGGAGTCAATCGGACGGAGGGAGAAAGATTAAAGCTAACATCACTTTCACTAAAGAGGTAAAAACCTACGGAGCTAAAAATGACCGCTTTGGTTTCAGGCCCCGAGACCACGGAAGTGATGAGGCGAAATTTATTGGTATTAGGTTGAATCCGTTGTGGACAAAACAAAGCAATCCAAATGGCGGGTTCGGTAACTTTTAAAAAATAATTATAAAATATGGAAAAAGAATTTAAAATAATTTGCGAGAACGGAAAAGTTGATGTTTCTGACGGGTATCACACTTTTGATGAACTTTATAATCATCGAATCACTCTGTTTATCGCTTTGTGTAAAATGACGATGGCCAACACTTATGTGAATCTCGATATTTGGAGGTCTCAAAAACATTCTGATGGGTCAAATATAGATGGCTGGTTTATTCTTGGAATAAACAAAAAGAAAGGAGAACAAATCACCTATCATTTACCAAACGAGCGGTGGCAAGAAACCAGTTTTGCAGAGACACTAGAAACCGCTCCAGAATGGGACGAGCATACTCCGGAAGATGTTTTAGAGAGACTAAAAAATTTATAAAAAAAATGAAAGCATTAAAATTGAGAGGAAAAAATAAAGGGGAAGAGGTTGAAATCAGTCAATGGTGTAATGATTGGTTCTCTCTGATGAATGGAGATATCGTATCACCAACCTCATTAGCTTTTAAGTCAAAAGATTTCAAGATAATCTGCGACCATAAAAACAATGGGATGTTATTCGGATGGTTTGAACCGGCATTATCGCCAGCTTGGTGTGGAAATTTCATCTATACTTTTAAAAAGATAAAAAGGAGGTTTTCTAATGATTAAAAAAATGTCCTGCAAAATAAGACGAGGGAGAAAATATAGTTTGTATCCAAACGGTGTGGTTTACGAGGGTTCTAAATACATCACCACTATTGCCGACAATCGGCTACTGGAGCAATTTCAAGAAGAGAAAATGACGAAAGATAAATTTGATGAAATTATTAGCGGAGGGGAAGATGCAATAAAAAAATTCTATGTCAAAAAATTCTACGACAAAAAGTAATCGGCCGAAATGCTATTACTGCAAGATTCACGAGTCCGAGGAGAAATGTATTTATTGTACTCGTTGCCGATTAAAAATGGCGAAAGGGGAAATCCGGTCGAACTATGGGACAGAGAGAATTTGTCAGATTTGCGGAAAAGAAATCAACGAGATGAAGCCAGCCTCCAATGTTGTCTGTCGCCAGTGTATAAACGAAATATGATTCCACCACTTTATGAACATCAGAAAAAAATCATCAGAGAAGACCGAAAGCGGTGCGGTCTTTTCCTCGGTACTGGTGCATCCAAAACAAGAACAGCTTTGGAAATGGCCGAAGGTAAAGTCCTCGTTATCTGCCCTAAACAGCAACGAGAAGATAAAACTTGGCAAAATGAAAACGAAAAATGGGGGACGAAAAAAAATCTGACTGTCATCTCTAAAGAAGACCTACGGCGAGACTGGGATATCTTACCGGTCTACGATACTGTCATCATTGACGAGTGCCACTACAATCTCGGAGTTTTACCGCAATTAGTCCAGAAAAATAAAATTCAGAGACCCAAAACTTCCCAGATTTTTGAAGCCACGAGACAATTTCTGATTAAAAATCCTCCAAAAAGATTTTACTTGCTCTCCGCCACACCAGTCTCCAAGCCGTTGAATATCTGGGCGATTGCCACTCTTCTTGGTCAAAAATGGGACTTCATCGCTTTCCGTTACAAGTATTATATTGAAATCAGAATTGGTGGGACGAGGAGAATTTGGATGCCGAAAAAGGGAGATGAATTGAAATCCCAACTGGCGGAATTGGTGCAGAAATTCGGCTACACTGGCGGGCTCAATGACTTCTTTGATGTCCCCGAGCAGACCCATAAAGTCGTGGAGATTGAATTGTCGCCGGAACAAAAAAGAGGGATTTCTGAATTGCAATTTGCTGAAGCCGACCCGCTGGTACGCCGAGCCCGACAGAGAACGATTGAAAATGGAGTGCTCTACGCAAAAAAAATTGAAGAGATAAACCAGTACACTGACAAGATGAGTAATGAAACGAGAATTTTCCCGTCACGAAAAATTGATTACATTTTGGAGCGAGCAATAGAGTTTCCGAAGCTTCTAATCTACGCCAACTACACCGCCCAAATCAATGAAATCGCCAAAGCGTTACGGGATGAAGGCTACACTGTTTCCACCCTGACTGGAGCAACAAAAGACCGCACCTTTATAAAACGAGTTGATGAATCCTCTGAACCGCACATCATCATTGCTCAAGCCAGTATCTCATCCGGTTACGAATTACCGAGCTTCCCGTGCGTTATCTATGCCTCAAAATCTTGGAAATATGTGGACTACGAGCAGTCATTAGGACGAGTGCTCCGGTCGAACCACTTGAAGAAAAATCTCTACATTCATTTGATTGTGGACGGGTGCGACAGTGATTGCCACGAGGCGATTATGTCGGGCCAAGATTTTCAGGAAAAATTAACCTTAAATATATAATGGAACAGGAAATATATAGTAGGTTGGGGTGGATAATCTTTTGGTTAGTAATGATATTCATTTTTAAGTGATAAAGTTATCCCCAGATAGATGTTGACACCGTTGTCGGTGTCTGATAAACTTACAGCAGAAAATATCAAGGTCGAAATTATAAACAATAAAAAATACCAATATGGACTTATCAACAAGGAGTATCGTGGAATTGAAAGCAATGGGTTATGACCAACTAGCGATTATGGAGAACGCTCAAAAGAATCTCGGAGCAATCAATCAGGAATTAGCCAGTCGCCGGGTGATGGCCGATAAAGAGCCGGGGGAAACAACTCCGGAAAAAGATGAAGAAGGAAGCTAAGTGGCAGACAGTTTTCAATCAGTATGTGCGAGAGAAAAAGCTTTATGGGTTCTTTGAATTAAAACAAACAAACTTAAAAACTTTTCCTTTTGCTAAGATTGAAATAGTGCAGTATGACGGTTTGCAAGCAACGGAGAAAAATGGGTTGGTCTGGAAATTGTCCGATGAAATCTCCCGTCCAAAACCCTGTGATAGTTTCTCCATTCCGCCACTTCCGTCTTATGTTGTAATCAAGTTTGAAGACGGATTCTACATGATACGAATTGGAGTGATTGTGGAAATGCGGGAATCCGGGCTCATCTCGATTACTCGAGACCAAGCCGAAAAATTAGCCGAGAAAATTATTAAAATAAGTAAATAGAAATGTTTTACGCAATCATAATCCTGTCTGTTATCGTTTTTGTCCAAATCTTTGAAATTAGTAATTTGAATCGGGATGTTCGTAGACTAAAGGAAGTCAGTACAATCTTAATGAAGGATAAATTAAAAAACGAGGCTGGGAAAATCATGAAGGGGTTGGGATCCGACAGAGAGGAAAAACTATATTCCAATTTTCGATAGCGAAGGTTGGGTAAATAGAAAGGTCGTAAGAGAAAATAAAATTAAAAAAATCCATGAAGCCAAGGAAAACAGAACCATTCGTAAGAATCAACTCAAGGGTTAGGGCTGACCAATTGAAGTTTGTGAAAACTTACGCAAAAGCCAGAAAGATTGGAGAAGGACAAGCCCATCGAGATATCTTAGATTCATTTATATTAAGCATAAAACCAAAGAAATAAAATGCAACAGAACACATACGAGGAGTACGCCATCATTGATGCCAAGATTGCCGAGTTAGAGGCTCAAAAAGCCCCGCTCCGGGTAAAGATTTTGGAAGAGATGGTTGATAGAGGAGAAAAAAAGGTCGAAACCCCATTTGGAAGTTTCTCGGTCTCACCACGCAAGACTTGGACCTATACGGAAAAAGTCAGTGAAGCAGAAGAAAAATTCAAAGCATTAAAAGCCAAGGAAGAATCTACCGGTGACGCAACATTCACCGAGACACCTTCCCTTCGATTTACTCAAGTCAAATTATAAACATGAAAAACGCAACAAAAAAAGAAAAGAAAGTGGTCGCTCCTAAAGTAGCAAAAAAGGTTTTGGCCAAAAAGAAGCCAGTCGCTAAAAAGAAATCATCAGCTAAAAAAGTTGTAGTTCAAAAAAAGGTGGAGATGATTAGCTACGCAATTAAAATGGTCATTCCGACCGGAGCGTACGCCAACATCCAACCGGAAATAGTTGTCAAAGCCGGTGATATGGAAACTGCTCACGCCTTTATCGCACCCCACATCAACAAATTGTGGAAGGAATACTACATGGTCAGTGAGCGAGTCAATCAACCGGCTCCAGTTGCCCCAAAAGTTGATACAACCCCCAAGCCGGCCCCTAAAACAGCGGAAACGGCCCCTGAAGCTCCAAAATTGCCCGTAGATGAGAATAACAAGGTAAATGTGGCCACAGTTGTCCCTCCAGCCCCAGCTAGTGCTGTTGCCCTCGACAAAGCCAGTAAGGCAATCTCATCTTGCATGAGTTTGGAAGCCCTGAATTTGATTTCTACGCAGGTTGAAAAGTCAGTGAAGCTCACTGATGACAACAAAGTCGTATTACGAGCATTGGTTGTTGAAAAA
>Ga0247841_10003187_pt1 | contig 30957 bp, 33 predicted proteins | sample LaCruzMarch2015__2_FD_192410 | JGI IMG/M metagenome (GOLD analysis project Ga0247841, IMG submission 192410) | Freshwater microbial communities from meromictic Lake La Cruz, Castile-La Mancha, Spain - LaCruzMarch2015_18m | ecosystem: Environmental > Aquatic > Freshwater > Lake | place: Spain... | reverse complement strand
TTCCAAAATCCACTCTTAACCTTGTTCCAGTGGTGTTCAAAACATAATCAGATGTTGTTAATTGAAGAGCATTAACCGTTGTGCTTTTTATATCTAATTTCGCTCCTGGTGCCGTCGTTCCAATTCCTACGTTACCACCACCCCCAAGTGAAAGTATTTGACTTGCTGGAGTTGCATTTGTTACGCCATATATGAGAGCTTCACTTCTTCCTCGTGCTTCAGTAGACCTATCTAAACTATCAATAATTAATTTATTTGATGCAGTTTCATATTTACCAGCATAACTTCCCAATAAAATTTGATTTGCAACACTTGTGCTATTACTGCCAGCAGAATATCCAATCGACGTATTATAACTTCCAGTAACATTCGAAAGATTATAACTTCCAATTGCAGTATTTCCAGAACCTGAAGAAACATATTGTAAAGTAGTATATCCTATTCCAACATTTCCAGCACCAGTAGTATTTCTAAATAACGCAGATTGGCCGTATGCAGTATTTTGTCCACCTGAAGAATTTGTGTAAAGAGCACTATAACCAAAGGCAGTATTTGAACCACCGGTAGTATTGGAGACTAATGAATTGTACCCAACTGCAGAATTCTGCATACCGACAGTATTATTGGCTAATGCACCAAAACCCATTGCGAAATTTGTATTCCCCGTTGTATTTTTGGATAAAGCATTTGCTCCTAAAGCAAAATTTTGATAACCAGTAGTATTGTATGCACCAGCATTTGTTCCAATAAATGTATTTTGTAAGCTAGCTAAAGATGACCTAATTTCAAAATTAGTAGCATTTGTACTGTCAAGAATACTGTAACTAGCAAGATATGCTCCAGTAATTTGTTTTACGGAAATATTTGAAATCTTCCCATCAAAAAGTGAAGATGGGGTAAAAATAAGTGAACCGTTTGTTGATATTATTTTAGGACCAAATGTTCCTGACCCACTAAAGGAAACCGATGCCTGACCCCCCAAAGAAACACTAAAATATCCTGCGGTATAACCAGTAACTGTCCATGAAATTTGATATACTTGGCCGATAGTATTTGTCATCGTTCTACTTAATGGTGTTGTATTTCCTGTCGTATGAGTAAAACCATTCGCATAATCTCCTGTCCAATCTGTTGACGTCCAATTATTCGAATCTGTTACTTCACTTCCTAGTGGCGCTGATTCAGTTTCTGTAGATGATTTCTGAGTTAATTGAGTAGTTGGGCTTATCGTTCCAATTCCGACATTACCAACCCCAGTAATACGCATTCTTTCACCAAAACTTGTCCCTAATCCATTTCCAGTATAAAACTCTAAGGTTCCAAATGCTGAAGGGTTTTCAACTGTTGACTGAATACGTGCTCTCCTAGATGGATTCGGGCCACCAGAAGCAAAAGTTATAGCGGTAGATTCACCATATGAATTACCAAGATTATCTAATACTATTTCTCCTCCTAAACCCCCTGAAACAGCTTTGTATATATGGAGTGGTGCTTGTGGATTTGTCGTACCAATCCCAACGTTACCGTTCCCCAATATCGTCATTTTTGCAGATAAGTTTGTTCCGAATTGCAAAGCATCATCTGTACTGGTAGTAATGACCCCACTATGTGCAATACCGCCTGTTGAAAGAAGAGCGGTACCCGCAAGATTATTTTTACCTACATATAATACACCATCCGAATTTTTAAAAGTTGCAACAGCATACCCTGTAGTACCAGTTTCAATCCTATTTTCCATATTTTCAGAAGAGTCATAAAGATGCAATTTTGTCGCAGGTGACGTCGTCCCGATCCCGACGTTGCCTGTATCACCCTCAACCACTAATTTATTTGTATCTATTGTAAAATCATCTCCTGCTGCTGAACCAATATCGACATTAAATACTCCCCCTGTATCAACAGTTAATGCCCGTGAACCAAGCAAGGTTGTCGTTCCAAAATCAACAGAAGTCGCAATTGCAACTCCTAGTGATGGAGTAACAAATGATGGTGATGTAGCAAGTGCAACAACAGTACCGCTTCCAGTTGTTGTGTAACTTGTTCCCCAAGTAGAACCAGTTGAGTTTGGAATTCCAGCACTAGGGTAAACCATATCATTAGCTGGAACTTCCCAAGTAATAGTTCCGGATGTATTTGTTAAAACTTTTGTTCCAGTAGAACTGGTAACTGCTGAAAAGGTATTGGCTGAATTTGCGGCAAAAACCGAACCAGATGCAATTGCAGTCTGACCTGTTCCTCCTTGTGCAACTGTCACAGCTGAATTGGTTGTCAAAACAGTTGAGTTAGCCGCAGGGAAAGTGTATGTATACGGGGTAGAAGTTTGACTATTTGTAAAAACAAAAACTCCATCTCCAAGCTCGCTCCATGGGTGACCAGGGTTAGGAGTTGTCGCTGAAACTAGCGAGACAACTGAGAAAATAATCAAGAAAAACAGAGTTGTATATGCCACGTAGTGGAAAGAAAATCTAGGTCGCAATTTAAGTAAAATTTTCTTTAAAAATTCTACATATTTTTGATAATCATTTTGATACATAATACAAATTTATTATATCATATGCATAACCATAAAACACCAAATAATTAAGATTATTTAGTGTTTTATGTGGATAAATATAAATTTATTATATAGGTATAACCAATGTTTTTCTAGACCACTAAACTCCACTCAACTAGTGCTTTTTTAATTAGCTCATTGTCGATTGAAAAACCATCTTTATAGATAATCTCTTCAGAATAATCTATGTCTTCAAAATAAGCAAGTTGAACTCTGAAAATTTTCTCATTAAATTCATTACCAAATATTTCCACACCCTTCGCTGTTATTTCGGAAATAGTATAGTGATCCTTAAGAATGAAATACAAATCAACATAATCTTTCCATTTAGCTCGACGACCGAGTGCAAATGCTTTCATCGCGGCAAGAATGAGAATATCGGGTAATTTTATAATATTATCAAATGATTTTGTAAAATTAATTTTGTATGGAAATTCAAAAAAGGTGAATTTAACTCCACTAATTAGAAATGTATACTCTCCTTTTTTATTAACCAAAACAGTGTCAATCGTTACATCCTCGGCAATTTTCGTCTTTATTGAATAATTATTAAATCCACTAAAACTAAACAAATCGAAATCGATTGATTCGCGATGTCCAAGATGGAGTGCGATGGCGGTGCCACCTACTAGACCGAATTTTTTTGAAAATTGTTTAACAACCGGTAGGAGTTTTAATTGGGTTTTCGTCAGAATTTCCTTATGCATATTTTTGAAAATATAACTGAAAATAATTCTTTATTTCAGGACGATAATTGATTCTCGGACGATTGGTATTCTCGTAAAAGATCTTTGCAACTTCTTTCATTCCCAAAAGAGATATCAATTCACTTACATCATTCATATCACCGTAATTTAATACACTCTCAACTATAACCTCATTCGAAAGACCATCATAATTCTTTGTTGACCAAAACAAATGTTTTCTTTTCTTTACAAAATCACTAGTAATCATATGCTTATATTATAGCATTTATTGAACCATTTGCCAATTTTCCCTAGTGTACTGATTAATGTATTCATTAATTTTTCAGCATTCTATTATTGCAGATTCTCCAGCAGAGGGAGAAAAAGCTTTAACCTCAAGATTATCACGCAACTTTTGGGCTAAAAACATTGATGATTTTGGTTCTCCCATAACGACGAAAACTTTCTTCAGAGTTTCCATCGTATTTTCAACAAATTCTACTAAGTGGTCAGAATCTTTATGTCCAGAGTAACCGGAAATCACAGCTACATTTGCTCTTACTGTAACTTCCTGCCCCATTATATGAACTTTTCTTGCTCCGCTATAAATAAGGCGACCTAAGGTACCAACCGATTGATATCCTGTAAGTAAAATTGTATCATTTTTGTTAGGTAAATAATTTATTTCATGATGAAGAATACGTCCACCATTCGACATTCCACTACCTGCTATAATTATTTTTGGGGGCGGAACGTTTAAAATCGCTTTTGACTCCTCTGTTTCCATTGTCTCCTTTAACCCTGGAAATGTAAATAATTTATCGCCTGATGCAATTAAGTCCCTGGCTTTTTTATTAAAATATTTATCATATTTCAAATAAACATCTGTAAGTTTGATAGATAAAGGTGAATCTAAAAATATCGGCATTTCTTGAATTATCTTATTTTCTACCAAAGAATTTATTTCATAAAGTAATTCCTGCGTCCTTTCAAGTGAAAAAGTAGGGATAATTAGAGTTCCCTTTCTATTATAATTTTCACGAATTACTTGTTCTAATTTTTTCTTTCTCTCATCACGATGTTCGTGGTTTCTATCACCATAACAAGACTCCATAATTAAATAATCAACATCTTTTATGACTTCAGTATCTGGAAGAAGTGGCGATGGAGAATTCCCTAAATCTCCTGTAAAAATTATTTTTTTATTATTATAAATAATTTCTAGCATTCCTGAACCCAATATGTGTCCTGCATCTTTAAATGAAAATTGGAAACCATGATCAACATTTAGTTTCTGTCCATATTCAAGTGTTTCCCATAAATCTTGAATTTTATTAAGATTCTCTTCTTTATAAATTTCAGCCAAATTATGTACCGTATCACGAGATAATATGTGAGCAGTATCCTCAAGCATAATTTTTGTAATTTCTTTACTAGGAATTGTTGAGACTATTTTCCCTTTAAAACCTTCACTTATTAGTTTAGGAATACGTCCAATATGATCGGCATGACAATGTGTAATAAAAAGAACATCAATCGTTGAAGCATCATATGGGAATGGTTCCCAGTTACTAGCTTCATCAAGCTTATCTCCTTGAATTAGACCACAATCAACAAGAAATTTCTTACTATTGCCTTCAATCAAAAAATTGGCACCTGTAACAGTACCAGCCCCAGAACAAAATGTAATTTTTAGATTTTTCTCATTCATGTTGTACCCTTATTATACCTTATATTTAAACTAATCAAAAGTTTTTCGCAGTAAATTCATATTTCTAAAATAAAAAATCCCCCGTGAGATAGTATTTCCATAACATCTCATGGGGAATTCCTTATTAGGACTATTCTAGGTCGTATTACCATAGCTTAAAGCTAAGTGGGACAAAGGATGATAGAAATTTGTTAACATAAAATTGTATACAGTTCTCTACCAAAACTCTATATCCCCTAAAAATTTGTTCTAGGTAACACCCAGTCAAATAATCCTACCTAAAGTATACACGTGTGTAAGCGTGAAGCAAGCAATTTTTCAAAACAGCACACTTTTGACATCGCTTCAAATTAAATTTTGAATAAAAAAAAACTACATAGGACGGTCCTATGTAGTTTTTTATATTATTTCTTTTTTGTTTGAGTAAATTTTTCATTAGTGGTCTCATAAGAAAAGAGTTCCGACTCAGAAAACCAATGTGGAATTTCTTGTTCTGCATCAGAGACATCCCCTGAAGCATGAATAACATTGGGAATACCTAAATTATTTGCATCAGCATGACTAAAGCTCATATGAGCATAATCACCACGAATAGTTCCAGGAAGGGCAGATTTTGGTTCTGTTGCACCAACCATTTTACGAATAAGAGAAACTGCTTCAATCCCTTCAAGAACAAAAGCAATCACTGGACCCTCATTCATCATTGCTAAAGTAACATCAAAAGTTTTTTGACCTCGACGTGAAATCATTTTCCCAATATTTTCGTAATGATGGAAATAATGATCATAGCTTGGTTGAATCATTTTTGCCCCGACAATTTTCAATCCTGTTTTTTCAAAACGTGACAATACTTCACCGACGATACCACGCTGAACGGCATCTGGTTTAAAAATAATAAGAGATCGTTCTATAGTTGCCATAATAAATTCATATATTAATTATTAAATAATAGAGAGATTCTATCATAAAGAACCTTTAAAACAAAATTTGTTCTTGACTCTATGCATATCTATACATAGGACGGTCCTATGTAGTTCTATGTAGTTTTAATCTTGACTATATTTACTCATTATTTCTTCTTCAATTTCTTCACGTAAACGTCCATACTTTAAATAAGATAATTCTTTGATTTTATCAACTATTTCTACATTACCCTTTGGGGTAAGGCTCCAATGTGAAGTCATACTAAATGGTTTTGTCGGCACTCCTCCAACAAGCATCGAAACATAAGAATTAAAATTATCGAGTTTCATAATATCACTTGCCGTAAATGTTGGCTTAAATTTCTGTTCAACAAAATTTGCATCTTCAGAACTAATACGATAAACAGCCATTGAGCCGACGTTTCCAAAAACTGCATTTTTAATTTTTTCTTCAAGCTGTGATATATATTGATGAGCTACAGTCAAAGAAAGGCGATATTTTCTTGCTTCAGAAAGAATTGAGGCAATAGAATCAGTTGTAACATTTTGAAATTCATCGATGTAGAGGTAAAAATCATTCATCTTTTGACCATACATATCTACACGAGAAAGCGCTGCCATCTGTATTTTACCAACCAACAAAAGGCCAATAAGGTTAGCATTTATATCACCCAGTCTTCCTTTTGAAAGATTCACAAGTAATATTTTTTTATTATCCATTATCTCACGGAAATTAAAAGATGATTTTTCTTGAAGGACAACGGGTCTCATGATGTCGTTTGAAATAAAGTTATCAAATTTAGAAGAAATATATGGCACAAAGTTTGCCAAAGATTGATCACCGGTTGTTTGTTCAGCTCCTACCCAAAACTGCTTAATTATAGGATTCTTACATCTTGCTAACTTCATATCACGAAAATCTTTATCCCCAAGTACTCGAGTTATTTCAAGTAAGGTGCATCCACTATCTGGATCCTCCATGACGAGGAAAGCACTGTTTCTGAAATATTGTTCAAACATCGCCCCACCACCTGTCTTCATATCAAAAAGTTTATTGAAAATGCTCATTAATTCATTGACCACAAAAGTTTTTTGTTCTGGATATTTTGGATCAAATTCAAGCATATTAAGACCCATAGGCCGAGCAGTATAAGCCGGATCAAAATAAATAACATCATCAATGCGTTCTTTCGGAACAAAAGAAAGAATATCTTGAACATCGCTACCATGTGGATCTATAAAGCAACATCCATCACCATTCTTTATATCTTGAGCAATCATATTTTTTAAAATTGTAGTTTTACCTGTTCCTGTTTGACCGATGACATACATGTGACGCATTCTGTCTTCACGTGACATATAAATATTTGTATCTTTGTCGCGGAAACTATTTACGCCAAGAAGTATCCCTTCGTTTCCCATCTCAAGTGGAGCAGGAGCAAACCCTGCTTTAGCTTGTTTGAGCTGAGAAGAAACAACTCCATTTGGAAAATGAAATATTGTTGCAAGTTCTTTCAAGTTAAGTGGCATAGAATATTCATCAGAAAAAGTTCTATACGAAAAATTATGAATTAAATTCGATAAATCTGAATCTTTCGGGTGATTAAAATTAAAACCGTTACGATCTGCCTCAGTAAATTGATTAAAAGATGACTCTATTTCAGACAATATTTGTTTTGAACGTTCCGGAGTCTCTGCTGAACTCGTGATGCGAATGTTCGTAGCCATAATCGTGCTTTTTAATTTTTCTCCAATATATTCAACCGCTTTATCATTAACTTTTTTCTCCTCTTTTTTCTTTGAAGATCCAAAAAATAACTCGCCAGCAAAATTTTTAAACTCTTTTGTAACTTGGCGTGTCAAACTTGAAGCAGTTCGGACGGACATTCCATCTTTTACATCCGTATGAATAATATGAAATCTTCTAATTATTTCTTCGTTTTCAGGACAAATAGAAAATTGAATTGCCGCTCCTTCACCATTTTTTTTAAGTTTGGTAAAAACATTAAGAATTATATTTAGTGGATCATGATCTATGGCATCATATAACTTGATTGGGTAAACTTCATGATGAGCAAGAGTAGCATAAGATGCTGAAATAGAAGCATTCTCAGAAAAAATATTGTAATCATCAGGAACTTCTGTTATTTTTGCATTTAAATTTACTCCAAGTAATTGCTTTTCAAATAATTCTGCTTTATGAGAAGGGACAGCAACATAAAAAACAAAACTATCGGATCCTTCGGCTAGAGCTATCTCAAGGGCAAAATGATTTCTGTTGTGGTTATCTTTACCTTCTCCTACAGAATGCATACCAGCATAAAATTGTTCCATAGCAGAAAGTAATTCTTTTAAACCCTTTTTTTCTTTATCATTATCTGCCGCATCAGGGAGAGTTACTTCAAAAAGCTTCATATCGAGAGCTTTAAAAAGTGGAGTGTTTTCTTTAAGTCCAGGAACTTTATGGGTGCTATATAAATATTGAACAAGAAAACGGTGAAAATCATCATCTAGATGTGGATTATTCATTTTCCCCACAAGAGCCAAGGTATTTGAAATTCCTTTTGCAAGCAAAACACCAAGTAATTCTTCCATTTTATTATCGTGCGACTCAGGATGTAATCTTAATGCTAAACTTTCAACTTCATTTTTTCTCATAACTGCATTTTTATGCATAACATCTTCGGGTTCATATTTTCTATATTCCGAAATCACATCATGGGCAAGATCTTCCTTATTCACTTCTTTCCCTTGTCCATTTAAAGCCTTTTCACGCTCAGCAATATGAGCACGCAAAAATATTAACTCCTCTTCTGGGGTCTTAAATTTTGGCGCATTCTCGAAACTTAAATTCATATTCATGAACTATATTATACCACAACCAACAAAAATGAAGGAGAAAATAGTCTTATCAGAAAGACTTGGGAGCGCGACGGCGCGAGCACGAGGAATTTTTCAGCAGAAAAATATCCGTGCTTTCTGAGAAGAGCTATTTTCCCCGTAATTTTTGTTTACACTAAAGTTAAAATCTCTGCGTCACCGTCAGTGATTAAAATCGTGTGCTCGAAGTGCGCCGAGTACGAGCCATCGGCTGTTTTTATAGTCCAGCCATCATTATCAACAACAATATTATCCTTACCGATATTTAACATTGGCTCAATAGCAATGATCATTCCTGGGATTAATTTCTGTCCCTTACCTTCTTTTCCATAATTGGGGACATATGGGTCTTCGTGAATCGCGACTCCGACTCCATGTCCTGCGAGTTCTCTGACTATACCATATTTTCGATTTACAAATGATTCAATCGCATGACCTATATCTCCAACTGTATTTCCTCCTCGAGCAGCCCAGATTCCTATCTCGAGAGCTTTCTTTGTGTCTTGTAAAAGTTCAGCATCTTTTCTTGAAATTTTCCCAACTGGTACAGTAACAGCATGGTCAGTAAAAAGCTCCTTGTATTTCAATCCTAAATCAAGTGAAACAATATCCCCCTCTTTTAAAATTTTATTTTTAGAAGGAATTCCGTGAACAATTTCATTATTTACCGATACACACAAAGATGCTGGATAAGCAGAATCTGCTCCTTCTGGTTTATAATTTAGGAAAGCTGGGATACAACCTTCTTTTATAATTAAATCGTGAGCATATTTGTCGAGTTCATAGGTTGAAATTCCAGACCTTACATGCTTAGAGGTTTCAGCTAAAACTTTCGCAAGAATTTTACCTCCTTCGCGAATTATTTCTATTTGTTTTTGTGATTTTATAATGATAGACATGAAATTTTATTACAATTTTTATTTTGACATTAGATTAAATATGATTTGGGTACTTCTCGCCCCGTAGGGAGAAAAATATGCATTCGATATTTTTATCTCCTTCGGGGTTTATAATGATAGACATGAAATTTTATTATAATTTTTATTTTGACATTAAATTAAATATGATTCGGGTACTTCTCGCCCCGTAGGGAGAAAAATATGCATTCGATATTTTTATCTCCTTCGGGGTTTATTATGACAGACATGTTATTTAATCACCGTACCTACAAACGGTTTACCATCTAAATAGTTCTTTAAATTTTCTATATTTTTACCATTCATTATTACCACTTCCAATCCCAAAGATTCTGCTTCACGTGATGCGATTGGGTCAAAAGGTGAATTAAGTCCTGGATTCCAGTCTTTTGGTATTAATTTTCTATAATCTGTCCAAGAAATTTTTTCAATTTTTTGAGCATTAGGATTTTGTTTTGGGTCAGAATCATATACATAATCTGTATTTGAAAGATTAATTATTTTTTTGGAAAAAATTGTTTTTGCTGCTAATACAGCATCCCAATCTGTACTTTGCCCTGGCTCATAAGCAGAACCAATAATAACTGATTTATCTTCAAAAGAAGAAATTTTTGATAAATCTTGGATAACTTTTTTATAAGAAAAATTTTCGAATATTACCCTCATTAATTCAGCATTTAACCGAAGGGAAGCAATTCCAATCCAATCCAAATCTTCATCTGAAGGATTTGATATTTCTCGAGCGACACCTTGATATCTTCTACAAGTTTTTCCTCCCCCTGTTATAATCACAAATTTTTTTCCAGTTTCTATTTTTGAAATTATCAGTGACTTAAAATTTTTTAAAAATTCGATATCGATTTGATCTGGAACTATTAAAGATCCACCTAGAGATATAATAATTATTTCTTCGTTTCCCATATATTAAGAAAAATAAGGACTAACTTTATTAATAATATCTTTATGTATATCTTCAATACATTTTTCTCCATCAATTTCTATGTAAATATATCCTGGTTGATTTTTCAAATATTTAATTGCTGGAATAACATCTCGATCATACCAATTCAATCTTGTCTCTGTGTTTTCTTCTGTATCGTCTGCTCGGCCACGTAACAGCATTCGCTTTTTTGAAGTTTCTCGAGAGACAATAAAATCAATAATAATTACTTCATTTCTTTTGTAAAATTTAATTGCTGAATCCAAAACCAAAGATTCAGTTTCTCTTCTCGGGTAACCATCAATAAATACGTGATTATCTTTTTCTAGTTTATCGAGAAAGGCGTTCCCCCATAAAGATATCGTAAGAAAAAGTGGTTGAAGTTCCCCTTTATCGGTAATAGCTTTTGCTAAATTACTAGAATATGAATCCTTCTCAAACAATTCTCTAAAACCGTCACCAGTCGAAAATGCAAAATGTTTCCTATCTTGATCAATCGTCTTTAAATAATCTCGTAAAAGTTTAAGTTGTGTACCTTTTCCGCATCCCGATCGACCAAAAAATATAAATGTTTGTGGTTTATTTAACATCCCAGTAGTAAAATTTATTAATAATTAATGTTTTGACCTTAACGTATCCTGCCTCCGTTCTTTTTATTTTATGATTCTAAACTAATCAAAAATTTACTACGGGGCAGGTATTTTCCTATTATATACTAAAAATTAAATATTAAAAAAGACCCTTTAAATCGGGTCTTTTTAGTATTCTCTCATTGATAATTGCGCTTCAGTCTTTTTAATTAAATCAAGAACAACAGAAACAACAATTAAAAGGGCTGTTCCCCCTATAGAAATAGAATTAATGCCTGTGATAGATTTTATGATGAGAGGTAAAACAGCAATTAAACCAAGGAAAACTGCTCCCATCATTGTTGTACGATTTAAAATTTTTGAAATATAATCTCTGGTTGCAGGGCCTGGACGAATTCCTGGAACAAATGCCCCATTTTTCTGTAAATTAGTTGATATTTGTTCGGGATCGAAAGTGACTGCAGTATAAAAATAAGTAAATAAGAAAACAAAAATAAAATAACAAAGAGAATAAAGCCAAGTATTAGCAACAAACCAAAGTAGTCCTCGTGAAATTGCTAAAAGTGTTCCATTTGTCATACCAGCTAATGCAGTCCCCACAAGTTGAGGGAATAGCAGTATAGAAAGCGCAAAAATTATTGGAATTACTCCAGCTTGGTTGATACGAATCGGAAGATATGTTTGAGTTCCTCCTGAGACATGATCACCTCGAACTTGTTTAGCGTAAGTCACCGGTACTGGACGTTCTGCCTCAGTTACAACGACAACTCCAGCGACTATAAGTAATCCCACAACCAAGAAGAGAATGTAGACTGGCAGGCTAGCAATATTGAAAGTAAAAAAGAATTGTGAAACTTCTATTGGAATTCTTGCGACGATACCAGCAAAAATTATAAGTGAAACACCATTTCCAATTCCGAATTCTGAAACTAATTCACCAATCCACATTATAAGCATTGATCCAGCTACAACTACAGAAAGATTCGTAACCATTGCAAACATTGACAAATCAGTCATTATTCCTTGTTTTTTAAGTAAAACTAAGAGGGCAAGACCTTGAATAATAGCAAGAGGGATGGTAAGCATTCTACTGAATTGAGTAAATTTCTTTCTACCGATTTCACCATCTTCCTGGTACATAGCCTTCAATCGAGGTGACATAATGGTCAAGAGTTGCATAATAATAGAAGATGTAATATATGGTCCTACTCCTAACATGATAATAGAAAGGGTCGACAATCCACCACCTGAGAACATATTTAATACTCCGACAAATTGATTGTTGTTTATGAAAGTTTGAAGTTTAATAGCATCAACTCCAGGAATAGGAATAGCTGAGAGAAATCTAAAAACAACGAGTGCGCCAAGGACAAATAAGACCCGGTTCCTTAGGGTTTTATCTGAAAAAATCATTTTTATTTTTTCCCAAACGATTTCCATGATTTAGTTTATAAAGTTATAAGGTTATAAAGTCAAAAGTGAATTCCTTTTTGTTTCTTTATAACTTGATAACTTTCTACTTTATAACTACGTTATACTTCCTCCAGCCTTCTCGATTTTTGTACGAGCAGTTTTTGATACTTTACAACCTACAATTGAAAGCTTTTTGCTTAGTTCACCTGTCCCAAGAATTTTAACGTTAGAAATAGTTCCATTAACACGACGAATCAAATTCTTTTCAAATAAAGTTTTAGGATTTACAACAGCACCAGATTCAAAAACATTAAGTGCCCCAACATTTACAGGGGAAGCTTTTATTTCAAAAGACTGGAATCGATAACCACGAAGTTTCGGAAGCTTCTTTATTATATCACGTATTTCTGGACGGCGTTTATTACCAGCGCGAGCTGTTTGACCTTTGCCTCCACGTCCAGAAGTCTTACCACGAGTTCCTCCGCGGCCGACTTGCTTGAATTTCTTATTTGGATGTTGTCTTTTTAATGTATGTAATTGCATAAAATTTTATTGGACTTCTTCTTTAGTTAATTCTTCTTTCAAAATTTCTGGAATGAAAGGAACTGACTTAACTGCTTGTGATTTTTCTTTAATCATATAAAGAGCTTTATAAGCAACACGAGCATTGTTTAATTTATTCTTACTTCCTGAATGTAATTTAGCAGTAACATTTTTTATTCCTGCTAGAACCAACATGTCGCGGACTGTACTTCCTGAAACTAACCCTTTACCACGGTTAGGCATAATAGTAAGTCTTGCACTTCCGTACTTAGTTGAAACTTCATGAGGGATAGACATATCTTTTGTTGTCTTAATCTTAAACATATTTTTCTTTGCTTGACGAAGTGCTTTGGTAATAGCAATAGCGGTATCTCCACCTTTTCCAGTGCCGAGTCCAACTGAACCCTTCTTATCACCAATAGCGATAGCTACAGCAAATGTCATACGACGTCCCCCAGCAACCACACGAGTAACACGGCGAATAGAAACCATCTTCTGATCAAACTCTGGCTTTGGACGTTCGAATGATGGTCTAGAACGGCGGTTATCACCCCCTCTTGTATCATTTTTTGGTTTATTGAAATTGCGATTATTATTTGTATTCTGTTTTGGTTTTGTTGTATCCACCCCGTTAGAAGTAGATCGCGATACAGTATCGTTGGTGTTTGTTGTATTATTTTGTGTTACATTTTTGTTCATATTTTTTATTTTTCATTATTATCGTGATCGTGATTTCTAACGGGGTCCATATATTATTTAAAATTTAAGACCTCCCAATCTAGCTGAGTCAGCCAATGCTTTTATCCGGCCAGTATATTTAAAACCATTGCGATCAAAAACACAAGCTTTAATACCCAAAGCTATAGCTTTCTTTGCAACTTCAATTCCAACATTTTTTGAACGTTCTTTTTTTGTTCCAGTTGTAACCTTTAAACCCGCCTTGACGCGAGGTAGATCTGAAGAGGAAACAAGTGTGACATTTTTCATATCATCAATGATTTGAGCATACATATAATTATTGGAACGGAAAACAGAAAGTCGAGGAATTTTTGCAGTCCCCAGAATTTTTGTACGGATTTTCTTTTTCAATCTTATTCTTTTTTCAGCTTTTTTATTAATCATATTTTTTAGTTATCAAGTTTTTAAAGTTTTTAAAGTTGAAAGTAAATTCTTCTTTATAACCTTATGAACTTTTTACTTTATAACTTACTATGCAGCTTTCTTACCTTGCTTACGACGAATAACTTCATCATCATAACGGAAACCTTTCCCTTTATATGGTTCTGGCTTCTTTAAAGATCTAATTGAGGCTGTAAATGAACCTACTAATTCTTTGTCTACCCCTGTAACAGTAATATTATTCTTTTCTGCTGTAACAGTTAAACCTTCTGGTATTTTAATTTTAACAGGATGAGAAAATCCAAGAGCTAAATTAAGAAAAGCTCCAGCAACTTCCGATTTATAACCAACTCCTTCAAGTATTAATTTTCTTACATATTGTTCATTAACACCAATCACCATATTCTTAACATGTGAAGCATATGTTCCCCATAGAGCATTTATCGTCCTGTCACCAACTTTATTGGGAGTAAAAGTAATTTCATTTCCAGTAATGTGTAATGTTACAGCGCCAGGAAAGTCTCTTGAAATAGATCCTTTTGGACCTTTAACGCTTAGAACAGTACCAGAAAGTTTAACTTCTGTACCAGCGGGGATTATAACTGTTTGTTTTCCAATTCTACTCATATATTTTAATAGGTTTTTGCTTTTTGGTTTTTGGTTTTTGTGGGTTTAATCCCTAGAACCAGTAACCAAACACCAATTACCAAAGCTTGAATAATACTTCTCCGCCGACCATTTCCTTACGCGCTTGTTTATCTGTCAAAATACCCTTTGGTGTCGAAAGAACAGTTAATCCATAACCATTTCTTGTTGTTCTTATATCTTTGACTCCTTTGTAAACTCGGCATGAAGATTTTGATACACGGTCAACACCTGTTACTTTGGGAGATCCATCTTCATCGTAAACCAAAACAAGTTCCATGATTGGAAAACCCTTTTTTGTCTTTTTATTGATACTCTTAATATAACCTTCTCTGACTAAACATTCAGCAACTGCAAACTTAATATTAGAAAATGGAACAGTAATAGACTCATGTCCAGTAAGACCTGCATTCTTTATCATATTCATCATGTTTGCTAATTGATCCATCCCGTTTAGAAGCAGATCGCGATCAACTCGCGTGTCTGACATGTTAGGCTATTAATTTTTCTGTAATTTATCTTCATAATTTTGTCTGTATTTTAAATTGCGATCGCGGCTTCTAATGGGATCCATATATTTTAGTTAAAAGTTATAAAGTTATAAAGTTATAAAGTTATAAAGTTATAAAGTTATAAAGTTATAAAGTTATAAAGTTTTTAAAGTTGTTTTTATTCTATTCTTTATAACTTTATACTTGATAACTTGATTACTTGATTACTTGATTACTTGATTACTTGATTACTTGATTCTACCAACTTGACTTACGAACCCCAGGAAGCATTCCTTCATTTGCCAATTCACGGAAACATATTCGACAAAGTCCGAAATCTCTCATATATGCGTGTGCTCGAGCACAGCGAAAACAACGATTTGTTTCTCGTGTACTAAATTTTGACTTCTTCAAATGTCTTGCAATAACTGATTTTTTAGCCATCCCATTAGAAAATTATATTACTAATACTTTGTCTTTACTTGTTGTCCGTTAATTTTCTAACGGGACAAGTAAATTAAATTGGTTTTCGGGAAAACCTCCGTGAATCTCGATATCTCGTTTACTTTCTTAAAGGTCTTGTCCCTTAAGGAGATAAACGGATCTAAAACTCATGTCCCCCTATACTAGCAAATAAGGATAAAGGTGTCAACAAAAATTAATGACCAGGAATTTTGTTCCCGGTCAGTGTAAGCAATATACTCTATTTTCTTTTCTTCTTTGCATAATCAATTGCAACCTTCACAAGTACGAACATTGTCATGAATAAAACCCCTGCAAAAAACTGAGGACCCGGAGCTAGCTCTATGATACCGAGAATTGACAAAGAACTACTTATAAATGCCTGCATTGCCATGCCCATAAAAAGCCATTGTATTTTTTCCATTTTTTTTTAAAAAATTAAATTATTACTGTTAACTGTTCCCAGGATCCTTAAAGACCTTCGGAACAGCCAACAGAATTTAATTAAAAAACAAAATTTATTAAAGAACTATAATTTTTATATTAAAGCACAATAATACCCTATTTGTCAATATAAGAAAAGCCCTTAATTTAAGGGCTTTTCTGTAAAATTTAGTATTTATTTCTTAAACGGTACGCCGATACCCAGGGCTTTAATATCGTTCCATATTGTTGATTTGTAATATTAATTTTCATTTTATTCATTAAAAAAACTTTTATTAACCTCTTCTTTTCCAAAACATAATTCAAAATCTTTAACAATGGCATGTAGTGTCCCTTTTTTAAGTGAGGAATGAGTCGGAATAGTTATATGATACGAAACTCCATCTTGTAGCAAAGTCATTCGAGTATGACTACCAACAATTCTTTTCACTTGAAATCCATAGGATTCAAAGATTTTAATTACTTCTTTGCCTGAGAGTTGCTTAAGCTTCTTCATAAAAACTATGCAAGTGATGGCACTGCGAAATTAACCATAATAGGTAAATCATGGGCTTTCATTTCATCCTCACCAAAATGGCATTCAACAGCTTCTTTTATATTATGGACTGTCTCATCTAAAGTTTCACCTTGCGTATAGATAGAATACCCAACAGCCGAAGCAGTATATCCTCCTTCTTGCGCTTTTTCTATAAAAAATTGTATAACATTAGGCATTTTCATACTTTTGTATATTATCACAAAAATTTATAGCAAGCAAAACAAAAAATACCCTTTGTAATGAGTATTTTCGTTTTGTATTCCATTAGCCCTTACTTGCTAGTTATTTATTTCTTAAACGGTACACCGATATATTCAAAGAAATCGGTGGCTTCGGCTTTAGTTTTAGCGGTGGTGACAATTGTGACAGCGAGACCGAAGACATCTTTCAATTCTTCATCACCAGTTTCAGGGAAGATTGTGTGCTCTTTGATACTCATAGTTAAATTACCAATATTGTCTACAATCTTTCTATCAATACCTCGGAAGTCTTTCGTTCGTGGAATAGCTACATTGATGAGCTTATCGAGGAATCCATACATCTGTGAACCACGAAGAGTAACGAGTACTCCAACTGGGTCACCAATACGAATCTTGAAAGATGCAATAGATTTCTTGGCACCACGAGTAGCTGGCTTTTGGCCGGTAATCTTTGCGAGTCTATCCATCACAAGTTTATTGTGATCTTTATTACGCTTTATACCAGACCCTGTACCACTGGCAACAACCACCTTAACTAGTCGAGGTGAGGCCATGACATTCTTATAGCCGTATTTAGTCTTAAGATGAGTGTATGATTTTTTTTCTTTTTGTCTAATTGTTTCCATCCCGTTAGAAGCAGGTCGCGGTCAGTTTAATACTTATTCTAACCTGCATATATTAATTTGAATAATAATTTTTCTTTTTAATCCTGTTATTCACCGCGACCGCGGCTTCTAACGGGATCCATAAATTTAATCTTGTTTTTTAACGTTTGATACATTAATCGGCATTGATATTTCCAAAATTTGACTTGGGTCGCCTCTCTTTTTCGACTTATGAGCTTTCTTTCTTGTATTCACACCTTCAACAACAACTTTGTTCAGAGATGGAATAGCTTTCAAGACTTTACCCTTTTTACCTTTATTACTTCCGGCAATTATTATAACATTATCACCTTTCTTAATTTTCATATATATTTTTTAAATTAATTATTACATTGCTTGCCCCGTATGAAGTACTCTTTCGTTCGGGGTCTCCTTTTTTTCATGCTTTTTGCTTTTTGGTGTTAGTGAATTTAATCCCTAAAACCAATCACCATGCAGCTATAACCAAATTATTAAATGACTTCTTGCGCTAATGAAATAATTTTCTGGTACCCACGTTCAGCAAGCTCTCTTGGAATTGGTCCGAAAACACGTCCACCTTTTGGATCAAGTTTGTCTTTTTCTAGGATTACAACGGCATTATCATCAAAACGAATATAAGAACCATCTTTTCGGCGATAAGCTTTAACAGTACGAACAACAACAGCTTGGTGGACATCCTTTTTCTTGACCACCTTACGAGGGTCAGCAATTTTTATTGAAATAATAACCTTATCACCAATACCTGCATAGCGGTTTTTTGATGATCCGAGTACTTTGAAAACCTTTCCAACCTTTCCGCCAGCATTATCTGTGATATTTACGATTGTTCCATCTTGTATCATATAATTTAGTTTATCAAGTTATAAAGTTTTTAAAGTTGAAAGTGAATTCTCTTTATAAACTTTATAAACTTTTTACTTTATAACTTTGAAATGCTTTTCTTTGGACATTGGTCTTGTTTCTTCTATTTCGACTACATCACCAACTTTCTTACTATTATTCTCATCGTGAGCTTTGTATTTCTTTGTTTTCTTTATACGCTTACCGTATTTTTTGTGTTCAACAAAGCGACTAACTAGGACGACAACAGTCTTGTCCATTTTATCGGAAACGACTACTCCTTTCAAAATTTTATTTGTTTTTTTTATTTCTTTTGTCATATATTTTGTGTTAATTTATTCGCGTTATTCGTGTGTATTCGTATATTTGTGTCGCACTATCTTGCAACTACACAGGTTTTAACTGGCAATTTAGTCCCTGCTTTACGTAATGATTCTTTAGCAACCGCCTCAGTGACTCCATCAACTTCAAATATTACTCGGCCAGGACGAATATCCAAACAATATCCTTGTGGATCACCCTTTCCTTTTCCCATTCCCACTTCCGCTGGCTTTGCTGTATAAGGTCTGTCAGGGAAAACTCTAGTCCACATTCTACCCGTCTTTCCAAGATTTCGTGTTCCTGCTTTACGTGCTGATTCTATCTGATTTGCACGAATACGTCCACCATTTGTTGCTTTCAATCCAAAAGATCCAAATGAAACTGTGGTTCCACGAGTATCAGGAGTAACCTTCGTCATATCAGTACGACTTGTCTGCCATTTTCGATATTTAACTTTCTTAGGTGTTAACATAAAATTATTTAACCTATCTTATTATTTTTATTTGCAACTGACCCGCTTGCATTTGTATTTGCAAAAATTTCTCCACGATATATCCAAACTTTAATACCGATATCTCCGTAACTCATGTGAGCTTTCTCACGAGCAAAATCAACGTCAGCTCGGAAGGTCTGAAGTGGAATAGAACCACGTTTAATTTGCTCGGATCGTGCAATTTCAGCTCCAGCTAAACGTCCTCCCAAGTAAATACGTGCTCCTTTTACTCCGCGAGCAGACATAATCTTCTCTATAGCTTGTTTGATAACTCGGCGATATGGTAAACGCTTTTCAAGTCCTTCGGCAATAGAACAAGCAACAATTGCTGCATCAGCATCAGGATTTGTAACTTCAATAATATCAAATTTGAAATCTTCAGGAATAGCCATTCCTTTTCTTTTTAGTGCTACAACCATTTCTGCCTTGAGTTTAGCAACACCTTCACCTGAACGGCCGATTATCATACCAGGGCGTGAAGTATAGACCATTATTCTTGTTGCTTTAGCATTACGTTCTATCTCAACACGAGAAATATAAAAACCCCGAAGTTTTTTCAATAAAAATTCACGTATAACTACGTCACTTTGTAATAAAGTTTTATATTTCTTATCAGCAAACCAGCGTGATTTCCAATCACGGAGAGTTACTAATCTATGAGCATATGGATGGACGACTTTTGACATATATAAATTAGGTTATAGGTTCTAGTTTTTAGGTTCTAGTTTCTTAATTTTTTTCGACTTTCCTTTAATAGTCTTTTCTTCTACTTTCTCTTCCTTCTTTATTTCTTTTGGCTTTTTCTCTACTACTCCTTTTTCTACGAGAGAAAGCATAATATGACTTGTTCTCTTGTTGATACGGGAAGCACTTCCACGTGCGCGTGGCATAGAACGTTTCATAACGATACCCTTATTAACAGTAACATTTTCTACAAAAAGATTTTCTACTTCAATACCAGCTTGCTTTGCATTTGAAATAGCTGATTTAAGTAAACCGCTAACTGGGCCAGATGCTCGCTTTGGTAAATTATCTAAAATAAGAAGAGCCTCAGCAACCCTTTTGCTTTTGATTAAGTCTGCCACAAGGCGAACCTTACGAGGAGACTGTCTGTAATTTTTTAAAAATGCTTTCATAATATCAGTTTATCAAGTTATAAAGTTTTTAAAGTTAAAAGTATTTTTCTTTATAAACTTTATGGACTTTTTACTTTATAACTTACTTATTTCTTTGATTCAACGGCGGCTTTAGCTGACTGTGCGGCTGCAATTTCTGCTTCTTTCGTCTTCGTTTCAATCTCTTTCTGCATCTTACCTCCGTGCTTAGTGAACTTTCGAGTTAGAGAGAATTCCCCAAGTCTGTGCCCCACCATATCTTCACTTACCAGAACTTCGATATGAGTCTTACCATTATGTACCCCAAAGACAAATCCAACCATTTCTGGAGAAATAACGCATGCTCGAGACCAAGTTTTAATAACCCCTGTCTCAAGTGGCTTCTTTCCGGCAATCTTTTTCAAGAGCCTTTCATCAACGTATGGACCTTTCTTAAGTGATCTTGTCATCCCGTTAGAAGTAGGGAATCTTTAGATTCCCGTACATAAAATTAATTGTAAAATCGAAACAAACCTTAATTTGATACCACCCCGTTCTCTAGTAAAAAATATATGACTTCTAACGGGATCATATCAATATAAAATAGCTCTAACTGAGCTCGTTCGTCTATACTATCAAATGAATTATAAGATGTCAAACATTAGAGGAAAGAGATATGGAGACACCTCACCCCTGCCCCTCTCCAGATTACTGGCGAGGGGACGTGTTATTTAAATCTTGGATTTTCTTTTTAATTTTGATTACAACATCGGATAAGTGATTTTCTATTCCACTGTTCCAAAACCTCATCAAAACTATACCCATATCCATTAAAACTTTTGTCCTCATTTCATCATATTCCTTTGCGTCGTTAGATTCATGAACAGAACCATCTAATTCTATCGCTAACTTATATTTAGGAGCATAAAAATCTACAACAAAATTACCAATAGGGTGCTGCCTTCTAAATTTAATTCCAAGATTATTATTTCTTAATTCTTCCCAGAGTATTTTCTCTGCTTCAGTTCCCTTCTTTCTTAAAAATCTTGCTTTAATTATATCTTTAAATTGAGGCATGAATTAATTCTATATCTAATTATGTTAAATTGGATTGAATTATATTCCTCCCCCTCTCTAATAATCTGGAGAGGGGCCGGGGGTGAGGTAGTAGTATTTATTTCAATAAAACCATTATCTTCGGCAAGAAAATTATCATCCCTATAATACCAGCCACAATGACAGCGATAGCGACAGCTCCAGCAGCCACATCCTTGGTATCACGAGCATAAGGATGATAATTTGGACTTGTTAAATCAATGTCTATTTCTATGGCCGTATTAAATGCTTCAGATATAATTACCAATCCAATAGCAAGGATAATTAGTACCCACTCAATGGATGATATGCACAAAAGGAAACCAAGATATACCACTAGCAATGTAAAAAAAATATGCACCCATAAATTATGAGTTGTTTTCAAAAATATCATAATTCCTCGCCAAGCATGAGTCGTACTTTTTATTCGTGCCACAATTGAAAATCTTTTCTTCTCATTAATTTTTTGTTCCTCCATCCCGTTTAGAAGCAGATCGCGATCAATTTAAAACTTGATCTAATCTGTATTTATTAATTAAAATAATAATTATTATAATCCTTCTATTAGTCACCGCGATCGCGGCTTCTAACGGGATCCATTTTTCTATTATACAACAAAAAATACCCAATAGGGTATTTTTTGTTGATAGAATTTTTTAATTTATTTATTATTCTTAGCCTTACCAACTTTTCGGCGAGAGACAACCCACATATTCGAATATTTCTTTGGTGTTCTTGTCTTCTGACCTTTTCCGGATGGCTTACCCCACATAGTCTTTGCACGGCGCAAACCTCTACCCTGGCGTCCTTCACCTCCACCGTGTGGATGATCAACTGGATTCATAGCTGTACCACGAACTCGTGGACGAATTCCTTTCCAACGTGAACGGCCTGCTTTACCGAAGTTCTGAAGTTTGTATTCACTGTTTGAAACTTCTCCAATACATGCCCAAGCATTCTCAGAAATTTTTCTGACTTCTGTTGAAGGCATTTTGATATTGGTATACCCTAAGTCATTAGCCACAACTTGGCCGAATACTCCGGCGCTTCGTGCAAGCTTCGCACCATTCCCTGCTTTTATTTCTACGTTATATACAAATGTTCCTACTGGAATAATTTTAAGTGGCAATCTGTTTCCAACTGTAAGTGGTGCATTTTCTGAAACAATGAAACTATCTCCAACCTTGATTGTCCTTGGAACAATGACATATCTCTTCTCTCCATCTCGATAAATCGCTAAGCCAATAAATGCATTACGATTTGGATCATATTCAATAGACATTATTTTAGCAGGAATATCTTTCTTATTATACATGAAATCAACCTCACGGTAAGAACGTTTATGTCCTCCTCCTCGGTGACGCATAGTTATTCGTCCTTGATTATTTCTTCCGTAAGAACGCTTAAAACCTTTCGTCAATGATTTCTCGGGTTTACTCTTAGAAAGTACCCCTCGATATGTTACTGTCGATTGATTACGTCTTGATGGACTTGTCGGTTTATAGGTTTTCATATTATTTTTGTCCACATGTCAGACTTGTGGAATCCCACAAGTCTGACATGTGGCCGTATTTATGCAAATATTATTTTATCACCTTTCTTCAAACATACGACCGCTTTTTTCCCTCCTTGTTTTACACTTGTGATTCCGCGACGAGTTACAGTCTTCTTTGCGATTTGGGTGACAGCAACATTTATAGGTATTACTCCATAAATGAATTTTATAGCTTTCTTTATCTCATTCTTATTCGCATTTTGTGCTACGTTGAAAGTATAAACATTTTTTTCTGCAGAAATAGCAGATTTCTCAGTTACACGAGGTCCTTTTATCATTGGATGAGTCTTGCCTTTCTTATCCTTCTCTTCTGTATCATTATTTTTTTTTGTGTCTTTTTTCATATATTTATGTTTTTTCTTACTACTTGCTACTTGCTACTTGCTACTTTTTCTATCTTACCACCCAAAAAGGCAAAGCTTTCTGTCGGTTGAGAAATAATAATATACTTGAAAGCAAGTAAATCTACTGGACTTATATTTTTTATTTCATCTATTTCAATTGTCTTGATATTTGCAAAACTCTTTTTCAAGATATCACTCTTTGCTGGAACTGTTATGTAAGTACTTGGTCTTTTTCCTCCAACCATTTTTTCAAAACCTGAAACTTTACTTAATTCATTCATTACTGTAATTGCGTCCTTGGTTTTAATATTTTTAAGAGATAATTCTTCTACGAAAAGAATTTGGCCACGGCGCAATTTTTCTGAAAGTACTGTAAAGAGTGCTTTGATTTTCATTTTCTTATTTATTTTCTGATCATAACTTCTATCATTACGTGGTCCATGTGTTACTCCACCACCCTTCCAAATTGGGGAACGAGTTGACCCATGACGAGCACGTCCTGTGCCTTTCTGTCTCCATGGTTTCTTTCCTCCTCCACGAACTTCTCCGCGAGTTTTAGTATGTGCAATTGGGGTACGAGCATTAGCTTGCATCGCAGTCACAACTTGATGTACTAAGTCAGAATTCCAAGGTAGGCCAAAAATCGATACTGGTAAATCAAGTTTTCCAACTGATTTTCCTTTTTGATTGTATACTTCAGCAGACATCGCACTAGAAGCAGATTCCTTTACCACTCGAGTCTTATTATTTTTTGTATTTTCTTTATTCATCCCGTTAGAAGTAGAGCGCGATACACCTTCATCTGAATCATTTATATTTTTTTGTTTAATATCGTTTGTCATATATTTTATATCCCTTTATAACCGCGATCGCGACTTCTAATGGGATCATAAATCATCTATCCGACGATTTCTACGAGCGTTCCGCGGCGTCCTGGAATCGCACCCTTAATGAGTAATTGATTATTTTCTTCGTCTACTCCAATAATTTCCAAATTTTTTATGGTTATTCTATCCCCACCCATACGTCCCGCCATACGCATTCCAGCTGGAACTTTATTGCGAAGTCCTCCACCAATCGAACCATGTTCACGCTCAGAATGTTTCTGTCCGTGACTTCGTGGCCCACCATGGAAACCATGGCGCTTAACAACACCTTGGAAACCTTTGCTTTTCGAGACACCGGAAACTATAACCATATCACCTTTCTTAAAAGCATTCACAGTTATTTTATCTCCTTCTTTTATTTCTTCAATATCACGAAATTCTCGAAGATGTTTATATGCTCCACCAGTTTTTTCTGTTTGGGTTGCTAAAACATGTCCGAGATGAGCCTTTGTTGCACGGCTTTCTTTTTGTTCATCATAAGCAACCTGTATTGCTGTGTATCCATCTACATCGGGACTTTTTACTTGAGTCACGATAACAGGACCAGCGGAAATAACCGTTGCTGGAACTGCTGTGCCGTCATCCAGAAAGCACTGCATCATATGCTGTTTTTTACCTAGAATAAATTTCATATATTAATTAATTTTCACGACACAAATTACGAATGAGGACGAATGACACGAATATATTCGTAAATTCGCATGAATTCGTGGATTGGTGTCGCATTAGCTTACATCATTTTCACATCTATATCAACCCCCGATGGAAGTGATAAATTTGTGAGTGCCTCGATAGTTTTCGGATTGGGATTCAAAATATCGATGACACGTTTATGGATTTTTATTTCAAACTGTTCTCGAGCATTTTTAAACACAAACGATGCCCGGTTGACTGTATACTTTTTGATTTCTGTTGGGAGTGGAATAGGTCCGACAATTTTCGCATCATAACGCAAAGCGGTATCAATAATCTGCTTGACTGAAGCGTCAAGAATTTTATTCTCGTAGGCTCTGACTCGGATGCGGAGCTGGACAACTACATCCTCTTTTCCCTTTTTTGGTTTTAGAACTTTCTTTGTTGTCATGGTATTAGTTATAAAGTTATCAAGTAATAAAGTTCTTAAAGTGGAAACATTTTGAATCGACTTTATGACTTTATGGACTTTATAAACTTTCTACTTATTTAATGATTTTTGTTACGACTCCTGCACCGACAGTCTTACCACCTTCACGGATAGCAAAGTGCATTTGATCTTCAAGAGCAACTGGGGTTACGAGCTTAACGACAAGTCTAACTGTATCTCCTGGCATAACCATTTCAACTCCAGTAGGAAGTGTTGCTTCTCCAGTAACGTCTGTTGTACGAATGTAGAATTGTGGTTTGTATCCAGTAAAGAATGGGGTGTGACGTCCTCCTTCTTCCTTTTTCAAAATATAAACTTCACATTCAAATTCTGAATGAGGGGTAACTGTTCCTGGCTTAACAAGAACTTGTCCGCGGGTGACATCTTCCTTTTTAATACCACGAATAAGAATTCCGGCATTATCTCCAGCCATACCTTCTTTCAAATTTTTATTGAACATTTCAATACCGGTGACTGTTGTCTTTGCTGTATCTTTAATACCAACAATTTCAACATCTTCACCGACTTTGACTATTCCGCGTTCAATTTTACCAGTTACAACTGTTCCACGCCCTTCAATCGAGAATATATCTTCAATAGGCATTAAGAATGGCTTTGTGACGTCACGTTCTGGAACTGGAATATATGTATCAAGAGAAGTTACAAGGTCAAGTACTTTCTTTGCCCATTCATCAGTATTATCCTTTGATTCAAGCGCTTTCAAAGCTGAACCACGAATAACTGGGGAATTTGCTCCATCAAATCCTTGTTTTGTGAGAAGTTCACGAACTTCTTCCTCAACTAGATCTAACATTTCAGGATCATCTACCATATCGCATTTATTTAGGAAAACAACAATTCTTGGAACGTTAACTTGTTTAGCAAGGAGGATGTGCTCACGAGTTTGTGGCATAACTCCATCTGTAGCAGCAACGACAATAACCGCACCGTCCATTTGGGCAGCACCAGTAATCATGTTCTTAATATAGTCAGCGTGTCCTGGAGCATCAATGTGTGCATAGTGACGTGTTGGTGTCCAATATTCGTTGTGAGAAAGAGCGATCGTGATACCACGAGCTTTTTCTTCTGGGGCTGAGTCGATTTGGTCAACGCCTTTAATTTTGGCGCCGAAACCTTCACCTGCTCTCGATAAAACTAACAAAATAGCCGCTGTTAAAGTGGTTTTCCCATGATCAACGTGACCAATAGTACCCACATTTACGTGTGGCTTATCTCTCTTAAATTCCTCTGCCATATATTTTTATTGGTTGATAGCAAGAATAAAATGTACGAGAAACCTCACTTTATTCAAACTGCCAACATAAATTATTAATAATTAAATCCGCTGTCTAACAAAAGCCAGACAAAAACACGAATTTCGATGTGATTCTCATACTAGCAAATCTACAAATAAAGTCAACCCAGACACTTACATTTCCGTTATTCTGCTTTTTCAATATAAAATATAACAATACTCAATAATAGTATAAAATAGAGATAGAAAGAAATATCTTGATTAGCATAACAAAAAAGCAACGGGAATGTAGGTGTCTGGGTTAACCCAGACACTTACATTTCCGTTATTCTGCTTTTTCAATATAAAATATAACAATACTCAATAATAGTATAAAATAGAGATAGAAAGAAATATCTTGATTAGCATAACAAAAAAGCAACGGGAATGTAGGTGTCTGGGTCAACCCCGTTAGAAATCACCCTCGTTAAGAGACGAGTGCTTCGGCCACCTTAGAGCGACCTATTTCTAACGGCTTATTTTATTGTTCTTTTATAATAAGTGTGATAACTTTTATAATTGTAGATTTTTGGAATGAACCTGAATTATTCGTACAAGTAAGGGTGTAAGTAGTTGTAGTCTTTGGAGAAATTTCCAAAGAGCCTGTATTTACTCCTCCAGTGACAAATGTCTCTGTTCCAACATCTGTACTTCCGTTACATGTTGTGGAAAGTGGAGAATCCCAATTAAGGGTTACTGTTTTACCTTCAAATATTGTAGTTGGACCTATTGGGGTAAATGTCGTGTTAGTAGTGTCAGGAGCATTTAATTCGCATTTTGATGTCCCTATATCCCAATGTGTATCTACAGCACACGCAGCTATTGCTGTCGCCGTATTTATAGTCACACCATCATGAACAAGAGAAAATGTTCGACTATTGTAAGGAACAGCATATGTAGTTGTCCCTGAATTTGCTGTCATTATTGTCGTTACTCCAGTCTTTAAAATAGAAGTAGCCGTGGGATTAAATGTCTCCCAAGTTATAGTCGTATCACAACTATTTTCTCCCTCCTGAATAGTACAACCGGTCGCTGAAATATTTCCAGTTGGAACAATAGAAGATACTGTTATATCAACCCAAGGACTACAATTATCATTTTCATCAGATTCCATAATATTTCCACTACCAGATGAAGAAGCAACTCCATACCAATTACGACTTCCAGCACTTGATCGAGGTGTCCAAGAGCTTCCACTATCTTCTGAAGTATAAATGTAACCACCATCAACAACAGCAACTAATTTTGTTCCATCAGATGAAGAAGCAACGTCATACCAATTACGACTTCCGGCACTTGATCGAGATGTCCAAGAACTTCCACTATCTGCTGAAGTATAAATGTAACCACCGTTTACAATAGCAACTAATTTTGTTCCATCAGACGAGGAAGCGACATCATACCAATTTCTAGCACTTGATCGAGGGGTCCAAGAACTTCCACTATCTGCTGAAGTATAAATGTAACCACCATTTGCAACAGCAACTAATTTTGTTCCATCAGACGAGGAAGCAACTCCATACCAATTGCGACTTCCAGCACTTGATCGAGATGTCCAAGAACTTCCACTATTTGTTGATGTGTAAAGATAATTACTATAAGTTCCAGCAACTAATTTTGTTCCATCATAGGAAGAAGCAACACTCAGCCAATCATGAATTCCAGAAGAAGTTTGTGTTGTCCAATTTACTCCACTGTCTGTTGAAGTATAAATATAGCCACCCTTATTTACCGCAGCTAATTTTACCCCATCAGAAGACGAGGCAATGCTTAACCAATTATTACTTCCTGGCCCTGTTCGAGTAGACCAGGTAGAGCCTCCATCTGCGGATGTATGAATGTAATCTCCATTAGCAACAGCGGCTATTTTACTCCCATCCAAAGAAGTTGCAACAGCATACCAATTATGTGAACCAGGAGATGTTTGTGGTGCCCAAGAACTTCCACTATCTGCTGAAGTATAAATGTAGCCACCATCAACAACAGCAACTATTTTGGATTCATCTATTGAAGAATTTTTGTCTGCACAAGCTCTTATTGAATATGTTCCATCTGATGTAAAGGTATAACCAAGATTTGCTGATGATGTTCCACCAGAAGATAGAGTCGACATTGCTGAAGCTATTTGATCAGTAATGGTTCCACCTCCATTTGAAGCTGTGGCTACTTGAAAGAAATTGTTAAAACCTGTGCCTGTTGAAACTCCACCTATATTACTAATAGTTGAGGTAAAATTTTGTAAAATATTAGTTGTCGCGGTAATAGGAAGAGGAGAAGATGCGGTTAAATTAGGTGACCCACCTCCGATAACCGGCAACGTCGTAAACGTAACATTAGCTCCATAGGCTGTGCCAACACTGTTTGTAGCATAGGCTCGGACATAGTATGTAGTATTAGCAGATAGTCCAGTTAGAGAACTTGTGAATGAACCTGTGCCTGTTCCATTTGATGTTTTTGTTGAAAGAGCAATTGTTGGATTGGTTGAGGTACTCCAAACTACTCCTCTTGCCGTCACTGATGCTCCTCCATCGGAAGTGACATTACCTCCTCCAGTTGAAGTTGTTTGTGCAATGCTTGTGATTGGTGTTGTGGTAGTGACGGTTGGGAGGGAAAGAGTCGCGGCACATATAGTTCCATTCCAAGAACCAGAAGCACAAGTAGAGGTGACTGATGTTTGAGCGAGTAGATTACTATTGTTGTACAAGAAGAATGTCCTCCCTCCCCAAGGGACAACGGCAGAGGAAGCAGTTCCTGATTGAGGAGTGGTGAGAAGAGTAGTGACATTAATATTTGTCATTCCAGAAGCAGAGATTGCTGTTGGGTTTACCATTGGGTTAATAATTGTCCAAGGTAAGTTGACGGTACAACTACTACCATTGAGTGCGATGGTACATGAGGCAGCAGAGGAAGTAAGTGTTCCATCCATAAATTTAACAATGACGGTACAAGCTGAAGTGATTGCACCAGTTGTGTAATTATTTCCTGACCAAGTTCCAGCCGGACATGTTCCAGTGATTGAATGAACGAAATTGCCTGCATTCGGAGTGATTGTATATGTGGCGTTACTGTTGTTATTAATATTTTGAACAAGAGGAGCTGTAATTGTTCCGAGGGTTGAACTTTCTGCTGAAATACTGGCGGTGACAGTATATTGAACCGGCAACGTCGTAAACGTAACATTAGCTCCATAGGCTGTGCCAACACTGTTTGTAGCATAGGCTCGGACATAGTATGTAGTATTAGCAGATAGTCCAGTTAGAGAACTTGTGAATGAACCTGTGCCTGTTCCATTTGATGTTTTTGTTGAAAGAGCAATTGTTGGATTGGTTGAGGTACTCCAAACTACTCCTCTTGCCGTCACTGATGCTCCTCCATCGGAAGTGACATTACCTCCTCCAGTTGAAGTTGTTTGTGCAATGCTTGTGATTGGTGTTGTGGTAGTGACGGTTGGGAGGGAAAGAGTCGCGGCACATATAGTTCCATTCCAAGAACCAGAAGCACAAGTGGTAGTAACGGTAGCTGTCGCAAGAAGAACAGCATTGTTGTAAAGGTAGAAAGTAGTAACACCGCTCGTTGCCGTATTGTATGGAACAGTAAATGTTGATGAACTATTGTTGCCAGATGGTGAAGCTGGAGTAGCTGTTCCATTGTTGGTAACGGCTGAAGTTGCGATAGGGTTTGTTGTCGTCCAAGTTAGAGTTCCACTCGTACAACTACTTCCATTGAGGGCGATGGAACATGTTGAAGAAGCTGGAGTTAGAGTACCTGTCATTTGAACAAATGTCGCGGTGACTGTACAGTTAGCAGAAATACTTCCAGTGGTATATGTCCCACCAGACAGAGAACCACTACATCCAGAGACAGTTGAGATTTTGTAACCAGAATTTGGGGTGACAGTTAATGAAGCTGTTGAACCAGAATTAACCAATTGAGAAGCTGGAGTAATTGTTCCTCCAGAACCTGAGACTGTTCCAGTGACAGTATATTGAACCGGCAACGTCCTAAACGTAACATCAGCACCGTACGAAGTACCGACACTATTAGTTGCATAAGCACGAACATGATAAAGAGTGTCTGGTGTGAGTCCCGTCATCGCCGCACTTGTCCATGGTCCACCTGATGCCCAGCCATCAGTTGTTTTTGTTGCGAGTGCTGTTGTTGGATTAGTTGAAGTACTCCAGGTGATACCAGAAGTAGTAACTGTTGAT
>Ga0247841_10003186_pt1 | contig 30965 bp, 21 predicted proteins | sample LaCruzMarch2015__2_FD_192410 | JGI IMG/M metagenome (GOLD analysis project Ga0247841, IMG submission 192410) | Freshwater microbial communities from meromictic Lake La Cruz, Castile-La Mancha, Spain - LaCruzMarch2015_18m | ecosystem: Environmental > Aquatic > Freshwater > Lake | place: Spain... | reverse complement strand
ATAAGATTCTTCCTGTTTGTTTGTTTTAGGACGTGTGTATCTTACAGTCTTAACCACTTCTCGAAAAAGGGGATATTTCATTGCATGATATGTCATCAGAGCCAGATCATGTGCACTGGTTAGATGCCTTGCGTCAGTCAGACCATGAGGGTTTGTGAAATGAGTGTTTACACATCCAATCTCTTGTAGGTAGTTGTTCATCTCATCAACAAAGGTTGGAATATCACCTGAAATATATTCAGCGATAGCGTTTGCCGCATCATTCGCTGAAACAAGCATGAGCCCGTACATAAGAGAGCGGAAAGTCATAACTTCCCCAAGCTTTAATCCCATATGAGTGCCACCGAATTCTAGCCGATGGGATGGATGCTTACCGCTCTCTCTTCTCACCACAGGAGTAACTGCTGATACAGCCTCATGAGAGGCCTTGATATGTTCATCGTGAGCTGCATCATCTATTTTATGAAGGGCATATAAGGCTGTTGCAACTTTTGTTGTACTTGCAGGTGATGTAGGGGTACGAGCATTTTTTTCATATAGGATTGTCCCGGTATCCGCATCCAAAAGGATAGCCATCGGCGCTGGAACATCGCATTTCAAATGCTTAGCCCTTAAGGGCATAGCGACGAATGAAGAAAAAATAACACAAATCAGGAGAAAGTTTGGATTTTGTAAATGTCTTATCATAAATGGGTTGTAAAGTATTTTTTCAAATTTAGGAGCTTTAAGGACTCAATGGTCATAAAAAAGAGTGTAAAGCATTTGAGAATATCTTTGAAAAAAAAGACAAAGTTATCAATGTTAAGGTTTTAGTTGACACCCTTGACAAGGCGTCGTTTTCACGCTAAAATAAAGTCTATGGTTGGATAAGAAACAAGGAAGATACAAATGATAAATCCCGGCGTGCTAGATGAAGCATTCAAGGAATTCACAAAGAATTTTTCTAAGTGGCTGCCGGATGGCGTAATTTCTGTTAACCTGCAGGTGCTATTCGAGTTAGGTTTATTAAGCACCGCACACCTTGAACAAGCAACGCCAGATAACTTATCCCACCAATTCCATGTGATAGAAACAAGTGAGAAGGTCACCCTTTATAATGACCAGTTTGCTATTTGGATTATTCCACAGAGCCAGCAAGATTCATCGAGTACCACGGCTATGATCGCGCTGCTTCAAAATAACAAGCCTCACCTAGAAATCGTCTACCAAACTTCTGGCGTTTACAACACTCCGAGATACATCTTAAAAGTCTTGCAACATTTTCTGACTGAAGTACTAGATACAGAAGCTGTTATTTCCTCCATTGGAAAAAAACAGTAGCTACTCTAAAAAGATTTTGTTCGTGATACTTTCAACTATTTTTTGAGATAGCCTTCTATAAATATTTGGTGAGGCATCATCGTGACCTCCTTCTACCGTGTTTAACTGTCCGTAAGAATAACGAATAGTAGAAATTGAACCCGCTGAAGTCGTAGTATTTAGGTCTTGAGGCGAGCCTGGATCGGCATAATCGTAGTCTATACTAGCTGAAATGGGAGTTGGACCAAAAAGGACTTCTCCAGAGTGAGCATCATAAAGAGTTACTTGCGCTGCAATACTCCTTCTATTTTCCACAGCGAGAACGTTCTGCCTTCTAGCACCCGTGACAGTATCCCTATCAAATCTATATCCAACAGTACCATTTCCATCTGAAAGAATAACGATTTGAAGCATTAAATCACCGCCAGATTGAAAACAATCAAAGCGTCCTGATTTTGATAAGGCGTTGGTGATCTCATTATTAAACGAAGCTTCGGGGTCACCTTGTATATAAGGGATACTTACAGAAAGACGTTCTCCATCTGCTACATTTGGAGTAAAATGATAACCGCAAGAAGAGAGAATCAGAGTAAATGCCGAATACAAAAAAGCTTTACTGAGCACTGTCCTCTCCTGACAAAACAGGCGTGGATGTTGTGTCGTTTGCTTCACCACCTGATGCAGAATTAGTAGGGGCTAAATCTTGAGAAAGCATGGAAGACAATTTAGAAGCATCTGATTCTTCTGCTTTTACTATGTCTTCTGAAATAGCTGGCAAAGTACGAAGATCTCTATAGGGTTTATTATATTTTTTCTCGAGATAGACTAAACGTTCTTCAGAGCTATTTGCCGTTTTCGTTTTAGGATACTTTGAGAGGATTTTATTATAATAGATCGCTGAAGCATGAGGCTTCTTGGTTCTTTCATAAAACTGCGCTGTCTCATAAAGGTTATTCGCGTATATCTCTCTCATTTCAGTGAGCATTTCTTCTGCAATCGCTAAGCGAGGTTCATTAGGAAAGTCTGCCGTGAATTTTTTAAAGTTAATTTCTGCAAGGTCTAGAAAATCAGGGTCTGGATATTCTTTCTTACATTGAGTCAAATAAACTGTACAGATACCAATATAACTTTCGCAGGCTAAGGGATGTTTATTAAACTTTCTGATCAGAGTTTGATAAGTCTCAACGCTTGTTTTATACTCTTCTTCCATGATGAGAAGGGCCGCTTTTCCATATAGAGATTGTACTGCAAGCTCATGGTGAGGAAGAGCTGTAATGACCTCGTCATAAATTTCTATAGCTTCTTCTCTAGCAGGGAGCCACTTTGGCATAGCATCCAAACCGAGGAGATGTTTTCTGGCACCTTTCTGGTATTTTTCAGCTATGGTAAATTTATATTTTATAGCTTCTTCAAAAAACTTGGGAGCGGACTGCTTTTTGAGATAGCTGGTAAAATACTTATTTGCCACTTCAAGTTCATTCATATGAAAGCAGCCTACACCGAGATAATATTGACCTTCAGATGCAAAGGGGCTATCAGGAAAGTTTTTAATCACTATGTTTGACTGAAGAATTAACTCTTCCCACTGTTGTTGCTCAAGAGCTTCGAGAGCTAAACTGTAATGCTCTTGGACTGACAGAGTTGCGAGTTCATGTGTTTGGATTAATTTTCCATCTTTGATGGTATAAGCAGCCTGTGCTGGAATGATAGCAAGCATTGCTCCGCAAGCTAAAGAAATAAGGAAAAAAAATCGCATAATTCTCCACGTTTTAGGCGCTATAAGTTAATACAACCGCAAAAAATAGTCAACTTACTTAAAGTCAACGTTTACAGCTTTAACTGAAACTAATTGCTTTAATTTTTCCTCTAATTGAGGAGTGTGCATTACCCCCCAATTTTCTTCGATTTTTACATTCCCTAAAGAATGCTGCCCGCTTATAAATTCAATTCTCACTGGGGTGCTTCCTGCTGAGGAACGGAAAAGCTCCTTCATCGTAAGAATATGACTGAGCTTTACCTCATCAGCATCCAATTTAACGTGTAAAATGGCTGGCTTTTTTTTCTCTTCTTTAGCTTTTTCCACAGGCTTACTTTCCGGTTTAGGCTTAGGATTCCTTTCTCTCATTTCACTGAGTTTTGCTTGCATCTTTGCTTTATCATAAGCATTGTCGCAAGCTGTTATCATAGCCCCATCAACCCTAGTAAGGTCATCGAGCCAACGGCACTGTAATTTAATTTCGCCACTCTCTTTTTCTAATTGGAGTACTGCATAAATAAGCTGATTCTCAAGAAGAAGAGCGTTCTTCTCTTCGTAGAGATCTGGCCATACAGGAAGCTCAAATCTCTCAACTCCATCACTGATCGTTAAAATAGCAAATTTCTTCTGAGATTTCGCGGATATTTTTACAGAAGCAGTCTCTATAATAAAAGCGGCTCTACAAAGACTATTCTTTTCTAATTTATCAAAATCACTTAAGGGGCAACAAGAAAGCCTCTGAAGCATATTTTTATAATCATCAAGAGGATGGCCCTGTAAATAGAATCCTAGTAGCTCATATTCTCGCTTCAACAGCTCTTGCTTGGTCTTTTCTGTTTTAACTGGCGGAGGAAACTTAAACTGATCTTCTTTATCGTCTTCGATGAAAGAAAAGAAATCAATGATCCCTTTAGATGCTTCTTTTTGTTCCCTTGTAGCAACTAGAAACATACCATCAACACTTTCTAATAAAGCAGGCCTTGACCAGGAAGTAAAATCAAAGGCTCCTGCCTCTATGAGATTTTCGATAACCTTCTTGCCTACTTTCTTTGTATCGATTCGGCGTATGAAGTCATACAAAGAAGTAAAAGCACCATTTGAGCCCCTCTCTAATAGTATGGAATCAACAACACCCTCACCGACACCTTTAATTCCAGACATCGCAAACCTAATGCCTTTAGAGGTTGCCACAAATTCTTTACCCGACTCATTCACATCAGGAGGAAAAATATCTATGTTCATGGTTTTTGCTTCGCGGATCATTTTCGCAACCTTAGTAATGTCATCACTATCTGATGTCATTAATGCCGCCATCCACTCCTTAGGATAGTTAGCTTTGAAATAGGCTGTGGCATAAGTAAGATACCCGTATGCTGCCGCATGAGATTTGTTAAATCCATAAGAGGCAAACTTTTCAATTTTATCAAATATATGCATTGAGAGTTCTTCACTGATCCCATTGTCTAGAGAACCGAGTTTGAATTTCTCTCTTTGCCTTGCCATCTCTTCTTTATCTTTCTTACCCATCGCACGTCGTAAAACATCACCCTCACCCAAACTATACTTGGCTAAACGACTTGCAATCTGCATGACTTGCTCTTGATAAACCATGATTCCGTAGGTTTCAGCAAGAACATCCGCCATCAAAGGATGATCTATCTCTATTGGCTCTTTTCCATGCTTACGATTACAAAACGATGGGATCATCTCCATAGGGCCTGGTCTATAGAGAGCTCCTACCGCAATGATCTCTTCAAACTTATCAATGTGAAGTTGTTTTGCAAGCTCCTGCATTCCTCCGGACTCAACCTGGAATATACCAAGTGTTTTTCCCTGCGTAAGAAGCTGAAAGGTTGCTGTGTCCTCTAAAGGCAAGTTCACCCAGTCTATCTCTTTACCCGTACTCACTTTGATAGCATCCACAGCTTTTTGAATGGACGTAAGTGTTTTAAGACCCAAAAAGTCAATTTTAAGCATGCCGACAGCTTCTACGGGCTTCATCGAATACTGGGTCACTACGATGTCTGAATCTTTAGGCATGCACAAAGGAATATGATCCATGAGTGGATCGCCACCTATAATAAGGCCTGCAGCATGAATACCCGTATTACGGACGGAACCTTCTAACTTGAGTGCCAAGTTGATTAGATTCTGAGTCTCCTCATCATTTTCATATTGAAACTTTAAATCTGGATCGATCTCTAGGGCTTTTTCTAGCGTGATGGTTGGATCTTCTGGAACAAGTTTAGCTATCGCATTCACCTTGGGAAGCGGCACGCTCAATACTCTACCAACGTCCTTAATCGCCATCTTAGCTTTCATGGTACCAAAGGTGATAATCTGAGCAACACGCTCTTTACCATATTTCCTTACAGTGTAATCAATAACCTCTTGTCTTCTTTCCATACAGATATCCACGTCGATATCTGGATAAGAAATCCTCTCTGGGTTAATGAATCTCTCGAAGAACAAGTGAAAGCGCAGAGGTTCGATGTCAGTGATTCCAATGAGATACAAGATGATCGATCCTGCACCCGACCCCCTGCCTGGACCTACCGGTATGCCTTGACTTTTTGCCCAAGCTATAAAGTCATACACGATCAAAAGATAATCACACATCCCCTTGGAAATGATGATCTCAAGCTCATAGTTTAACCTGTCTGTAACCACTTGCATCGGGTCTTTGCCCGGATATTTTTCCTTAACTTTGTTGAGATGAAAAGGCAGATACCTCTTTTTCATCCCTTCATCACAAAGATGAATTAAAAACTTTTCCGCTTCTTTTTCTCTTTCTTGAGAGGTGAGCTGCTTACCTTCCAAGTGAGGCGGAACAAAGACTGGGTAGTATTTTGCTTTGAAATCGAAATCAAAAGAGCACTTGGCAGCTACATCAAGAGTTGCAGAAACGGCTTCAGGGACATCAGAAAAAAGCTCCTCCATCTGCTGTGGCGACTTAAAGTAGAATTCATGAGAAAAAGCCACTTCTCTTTTAGGATTGAGTATACGAGCTTTAGGGTTGCCATTAGAATCCTTTTCCCAGATCTCGCAAGGCTCTCCAGATTGGATATTCATTAAAATCTCGTGAGCACGCCAATCTTCTCTATCAAGATAATGAATGTCGTTTGTGGCAACACAACTGATAGACATCTCTTTAGAAAGAGAGATGAGTCTTGTATTTGCTTTTTCTTGATTTTGAGCAAAATCATGGTATTTCTGATGAAGCCAAGGCTCATCTGACATTCTATCGTTTCTTATTTGCTCATCCGACATCGTATGGCGTTGAAGCTCGAAATAGTAGTCCTCGCCAAATACACGCTTGTACCAGGCTATTTCTTCAAGAAGCTCCTTTTCTTTATCTGCTATGATTAAGGAACCTATACTTCCCATAATCGATCCCGACAGGCAAACTAGCCCCTCTGCATATTGCTCAAGAAGCTGCTTATCAATTCGTGGTGTATAGTAAAACCCTTCCATGTGAGCGATAGAACTGAGCTTACAAAGGTTTTTGTACCCTTGCTTGTTCTTTGCGAGTAAAACAATCGGATAGCCTGCAGAAAAACCTGGGAATCTCTTCTTATCTAACCTGGAAAATGGAGCTACAAACAGCTCGCATCCAATAATAGGTTTTATTTTAGATGCAGAGCATGCTTTATAAAACTCAACAGCTGCGTACATGTTGCCTTGGTCTGTGATAGCAAGGCTAGATAGAGAAAGGGATGCAGCCTTTTTTACAAGACCGCCCACCGATGCGGTAGAGTCTAAAATCGAATACTGAGAATGTACGTGTAATGGAACCCAAGTCATAGCTAAATCCTGTGAGTTTGGAAAGTATGACTTATGATAAGGAAGAGGTGTTAAAAGGGAAGCTTTTCTTCAAGCTTCCCTTATGAGAAATAGACTTATGCTTTAGCAGGACTTTTTTTACTGCCCGAAAGTTCACTGGCTTCATCATCCGAACCGCCAATGTATTTTGGATTTGATTTTACTTTCCAAAGAGGAAGCAAAAGCAATACTGACACAATTCCGCAAACAACGAGTACGACAAAGAAGCCATACCATCCCCATTCTTGAGTCATTTTTCCAAGTGGATACCCAGCGCTTGCCGCACCAATATAAGCCACCCAACCTACGAAGCCAGTAGCTGTACCTGCTGCTTTTTTATGAGAGAGCTCTGCGGGAGCCATACCGATGAGCATTTGAGGACCAAAAATCAAAAAGCCTATCATGAACATCAGTATTGAATCTAAAAGCATATTGCCGGCAGGAGATAGCCAAAGAGCTGCTAAAACAAACACAACAGCCAAACTAAACAGTATGCAAATAGGGACCCTTCTGCCCTGGAAGATCTTGTCTGATGCCCATCCAGCAGCTAAACTACCAAATATTCCTCCCACTTCAAACCAACAAACGCAGGCACCTGCTGTAAGTAAAGAATACCCCTTAGTTTCAACTAAGAACAGTACGCTCCAGTCATTGATCGCTGTACGGATAACATAAACAAAAAAGTAGGATATCGCCAGAACCCATATAAATTTATTATTTAGCACGTAGCTAAATAATATTTCCTTTACGGAGAGTTCTTTTTCCTGCCTTTCATCATGAGCACTTGTCGCCGGATAATCATTTCTATACTTTTCAATGGTCGGCAATCCCAAAGACTGAGGAGTATCCCTGAGTCTATTCATCAAAAAAAATCCGACTACGATACACATACATCCAGGAACATACATGGCATAGCGCCATCCCCAGAGTTGAGCACAAAATGCCGCGAGTAGGGGAATAAGAGCTCCACCTACGCTATGAGATGTATTCCATACACCCCACCATGTACCTCTTTCTTTTTGGGAATACCAATGAGTAAGCAATCTTGCACACGGAGGCCATCCCCATCCTTGAAAAATTCCATTGAATCCCCAGAAGATGGCAAAAAAAAGAATCGAGGAGGTAAGTCCAAAAAAAATATTAAAGGCACCAGTCAAAATAAGACCGGTAGCCATGAAGAAACGAGGATTCGATCTATCGCCTAAAATTCCGCTTAAGAATTTACTGAGGCCATAAGTAATCGAGAGTATGCTGCCTAGAATTCCCAACTGACTTTTATCAAAACCCAGATCCTGCATTAATGCAGGCATAGCAAATGTAAAACTTTTTCTAGTGAAGTAATAGAAAACATATCCAATATACATGCCATAAAACACACGAAGTCGCCAATATCGATAGTTCTTCTGAACTACCTCGGGATCGTCTATCTCCTTCACATGAGGAGCAGGCTTAAAGAAGTTGAGCACACTCACACTTAAATCTCCTAATTTACCAAGGATTATAAAACATCGAGGACATTAAAAAGAAATGGTATCATATGTCAACGAATTTTTACCTTTCAAATTATTTTTGATGCAACATAATGAAGCTAAAGACTCCAGACCCTACAAAACACAAGTATTTAAATATGAATGATTTTCAAAACCCGATTCAAAAAATAGAAAATAGTCCCATCGAACAACCTCATGAAATCTCGCCGATCGAAAAAGACAAAAAAAGAGAGGGTGATGAAGGGGGGTACCCATCAGGCGATGACGATAACGAAAAAACTAGGACTTTTCTCATTGCCACCCTATTTTCTGCTATAAAGAAAATCATTGGCAAAATCGGAAATTCAAATATTATCGACGCCATTTCAGACCCGAGAACACTTAAAAATGATTTGAAAGCTCTTAGAGAAATGTTTTTGACCTTATGCCACAACGACCAAAGCCACGATTCTGAATATTTGTATAATTTATCTGAACTTTGGCATGGACTCCTTTCTGATTTCAGCAATATTGAAATTGCCGATAGAAATCATAGTCCAATCGCTGGGAAAATAAATGAGTTTACAGCAGAGATACTCCATTATCCTCCAGACGAAGCTTATTCGCTGGGTTACTACCTTACAGAACATGCTGGAAGAGAATGGATCCCATTCCCTCTTATGAATTTACTTCAGGATCTTTACAAACAACACCAAAAAATGCCCGCCACTAGCAAACTGGTATTCTGGACATCTCAACTTAGTGATATTATAGCGGATTTAGACACTCTTCCTGACATTTCTTAAAAAGATCTGCCTTTCTCGATTTTAATTTCTTTACTCATTTTGACCCATCGACTTATATTTTTACCCTTAAAGACAATGAAGGCTGGTCTATGCATTATACTATACCCAAAGGCGTGTTCGATATTCTGCCTCAGGATCCCGAAACTGAAAATGCTTGGAGAAACTCTGATCGTTGGCAATACATCGAAGAAGTCATTAGAAAAACTTGTATAACCTACGGTTTTAAAGAAGTACGAACCCCTATATTCGAACGTACAGAACTCTTCCTACGCAGTGTTGGTGAAGGAACAGATATTGTATCGAAAGAAATGTACACATTTCTTGATAAAGGTGAGAGATCTATGACTTTAAGACCCGAAGGCACTGCAAGCCTCATGAGAGCTTTCACAGAAAAAAAACTTTATACGCAGCAGACGCTGCATAAGTATTTTTACATTGGACCTATGTTTCGCTACGAAAGACCCCAAGCAGGCAGATACAGGCAGCACCACCAATTTGGAGCAGAAGCTATAGGTATAGATAAACCTGAGCAAGATGTTGAATTAATCGACCTAGTTTGCACTCTTTATAAGAAGCTTGGACTCAAAAATCTTAACGTTATGATCAATAGCGTAGGAGATAACGAATCACGATCTGCATTTAAGAACGCCCTTAAAGGTTATCTAGAACCAAAGTTCGATCAGTTATCTGAGGACAGCAAAATTCGTTTTCATAAAAACATACTACGTATACTAGATTCTAAAGATCCCTCAGACCAACAGATTCTAAATGGAGCTCCATCTATTATTGATTATCTAAATGAGGAGAATAAAGCTCATTTTGATAAGGTTTGCCACCTTCTAAAAAATCTCGGAATAGATTTTACAATTAATCCTCGACTCGTAAGAGGTTTCGATTACTATAATAAAACTGTTTTTGAAATCGTTTCTTCAGATTTGGGTGCTCAAAATAGCATTGGTGGTGGTGGAAGATACGATGGTCTAATCGCTACGATAGGAGGACCCAATCTTCCCTCTGTAGGATTTGGTACAGGACTTGAGCGAGTATTACAGACAATGGAAAAGCAACAAGCCCCCTTCCCTCCAGCTGCCCACCCTTATCTTTTCTTTATCCCTATGGGAGAGGCTGCAAAAGAGTTTTGCTTCGAACAAGTCTGCAACTTAAGAAGAAGTAATATTCCTTGTGACATCGATCTCTCTGGGAAAAAAGTACAACAAGGCCTCCAAATGGCAAACTCTGTGAATGCAGAGTATTGCCTAGTAGTCGGCGATCAAGAATTAGAATCACAAAAAGCTGAACTGAAAAATCTTGCTACGCGAGAAAACACTGAAGTGAGTTTTTCAGAATTGGCTTCGAAAATACTAGAACTAAGGAAACGGAATGTTTGACTATCGCAGAACGCATACATGCGGGAGTTTAACCGCAGCAAATATAGGACATGAAGTTACACTTTCCGGCTGGGTTCATAGAAGAAGAGATCATGGCGGGCTCATTTTTATCGATTTAAGAGACCGCTTTGGTCTAACTCAAATTGTATTTGATCCTAAAATCAATCCTCAAGTTCACGATAAAGCATCTAAACTTCGTAGTGAATGGGTTCTTTCTATCAAAGGGAAAGTCATTCCTCGAGCAGAAGGAATGACAAATACCAAGCTTACGACAGGCTCCATAGAAATTGAAGTACATGAAATGGAAATCCTCTCTCAAGCAAAGACTCCTCCATTTTCTGTATGCGATGAAGAAATTGATGTGAATGAAGAACTAAGACTGAAATATCGCTATCTAGATATCCGAAGAGGCCCTGTTTCTAAGAACTTACAACTTCGTCATAAAGTAATGCTCGCAACTCGCAACTTTATGGATAAAGAAGGATTCCTAGAGATCTCTACGCCCATTCTTGCCAAATCAACTCCAGAAGGAGCTAGAGACTACTTAGTTCCATCGCGAGTACATCCTGGCAATTTTTATGCTTTGCCTCAGTCACCACAAATATTTAAACAGCTTCTCATGGTGTCTGGTCTCGATAGATATTTCCAGATCGCTCAGTGTTTCCGCGATGAAGACCTTCGCGCAGATAGACAACCCGAATTTACTCAGATCGACATCGAGATGAGCTTTGGGACACCTGACATGCTTTTGTCTCTTTTGGAAAGCCTTGTCACTACAATCTTTAAAGATTGCGGCGGTACTACAATTTCCACCCCCTTCCTTAGAATGCCGCACAAAGAGGCACTAGAGACATACGGGACAGATAGACCAGATATGCGTTTTGACATGAAGCTTAAAAGGATCGACGACATCGCCGCGAAATCTGATTTTAGCGTGTTCAAAGATCAGCTAAATACTGGAGGTTGTGTCAAAGGTATATGTGTTAAAAAGGGCAGTGACATTTCACGAAGAGAAATCGACGAATATACCCTTTTCGTCGGGAAGCTCGGACTTCAAGGCCTCGCTTGGATGAAAAGACAAGAAGATGGCCTGTCCTCCAACATTGTTAAATTCTTCTCTCCAGAACTACAAGAGCAATTAATTTCCCGTTTGGAAATCGAGACAGGGGATATAATTTTCCTCGCTGCGGGACCTGAAGACCGCGTCAACCAAGGACTAGATCACCTAAGACGCAAACTCGCAAGAGACCGCAATCTCATGGATCCTAACGACTACAAGTTTTTGTGGGTAGTTGACTTTCCTATGTTCAAATGGAATGCTGATGAGCAAAGGATTGAAAGTGAACACCATCCATTTACATCTCCCCACTTCGATGACCTCTCTCTCATGACAGAAGAGCCTTTAAAAGCTCGTGCTCAGGCTTATGACCTTGTATTAAATGGCTATGAGCTCGGTGGCGGATCCCAAAGGATCCATAATGGAGATCTCCAAGAAAAAGTATTTTCTCTTCTTCGTCTTTCTAATGAAGAAATCAAAGAGAAATTTGGTTTCTTTGTAGAGGCATTAAAATACGGTACCCCTCCTCATCTAGGCTTTGCATTCGGCCTTGATAGGATAGTAATGCTGCTATGCAAGACAGAAAATATCCGAGATGTTATTGCATTCCCTAAAACACAGAAAGCAAGTGATTTAATGATGCAATGCCCGTCTCCTGTATCAAAAGCTCAACTCAATGAACTAGAGATTAGCGCAACTCCCAAGGAAATCGCTTGGATATAATTAGGGATTAATTTAAATTGTGAACACCTTTTGAGGAGATTCATTATGAAAAAATCATTTTTGTTTTCAACTACTTTGCTAATTACACTGTTTACAAGTCTAAATGGTGAAGAGTCCAAAACAAGCACAGTAGCGCTCACAAACGATACGCAAATGCCTGAGATTGAAAAAATCTCCGAAGCTTTTGGGCACCTCATCGGTAAAAACTTAGAGTCATTAGGTTTTCAATTCGATATGCAGGCTGTTGTACAAGGACTCAAAGACTCATCCTCTGGGAAAACAGCGCCTATGTCAGAAGTTGAGTGCATCCAAGCTATTACTACAATTCAAGAAGCAGCATTCAAAGAACAATCGAAAATCAACCTTGCAAAAGCTGAAGAATTTCTAAAGAAAAACAAGAAAACTAAAAACATGGTTTCTCTTGAGAAAGGTAAAATTCAATATAAAGTAGAAAAGGAAGGCCAAGGCAATAGCATACAACCTAACTTTGCTCCTGTTATACGTTATGTTGGTAAATTTTTAGACGGTTCAGTATTCGGGCAGTCCAAAGAAGATGAACCTATTTCTTTAGATGAAATGATCCCAGGCTTAAAACAAGGCATGGCTGGAATGAAAGAAGGGGAAAAAAGAACGATCTTTATTCACCCAGAACTCGCTTATGGAACAAGAGGAACTCTTCCTCCTAATTCTCTTTTAACATTTGAAATTGAAATTGTTAAAGCCGATTCAGTTCCTCAAGTGGAAAAGAGCGATTATGCAGATCTTAAAGAAAAATCCCCTGAAATCGCTTTCCCAGTGCAACCTGAAGAAGCATTACGCTAATCCCCAAAAGCGGCTCTTATGAAAGTTGTACTCTACCAGCCGCAAATTCCTTCAAATACTGGAAACATTGTAAGAACATGCAATGTTTCCGGTAGTGATTTAGTTCTAGTTAAACCACTCGGATTCAGCACTTCTGATAAAGCTCTTAAAAGAGCTGGCCTTGATTATTGGGAAGGAGTCGATGTACAAAGTATCGATAATCTTCACTCCTATCTAGAAAACTGTCCATATAACTTCTATTTTTACTCTAGCCATTCAACTCAGCCTTATACCGATGTTGCTTATAACGAAACGGATCTTTTGATATTTGGATCAGAAACAGGGGGTATTTGCCCTTCTTTTCTCGCAAAATATCCTGAAAAATTCCGCACTATTCCTATGAAAAAAAATTCTCGTTGCCTGAATTTAGCCAATGCTGTTTCGATAGTGTTATACGAAGCATGGAGACAGCAAGGCTTCTCTAACAGGTAAACTATGCGCTTTTTTAAAATGTCGCTGGCGCTGCAAATGGCAATAGCGACTGTATTAGGTATTATTTGCGGCCTCTTTCTAGGAGATATATGTGCAGTTTTTGCTCCTATGGGCGCTGCCTATATCATGCTTTTAAAAGCTACAGCCATTCCCTACCTAATCGTTGCGATCATTCATGGTATTGGGCAGCTTAGTTCATTCCAAGCCAAGCTCATCATGAAAAAGGGGATCATGTTTATCGGTCTTGCCTGGGCGATTAACATCGCAATGGTATATCTCGTATACTTCACATTCCCTCAGCCTAAAGGAACACAGTCTGGCTATATTTCCACTGAGTCAACATCCATTAACTTCGCAGAACTACTGATCCCAGAAAATATCTTTTATGACCTAGCAAATAACATCGTTCCAGCGATAGTCATTTTTTCTCTGTTCATAGGAATAGCTCTTATGCACGTAAAAGAGAAAGACACACTCATGAATTCTCTCCGTAATCTAGTAGAGGCCCTAACAAGAATCACTTCTTGGATTGCTCGGATTACCCCTATTGGAACTTTTCTCATCATAGCCAATCAAGTGGGTACCATCGAATTTTCGACAATCAAGCAGGTCAGCACCTATATAATACTCTACATACTATGCATCTGCACGATCGTCTTTTGGATTTTCCCTCGTATTACGAATATGTTAACCCATATAAAGGCTTACCGTTGGATACAGCTTTTAACCCCTATACTGCTGCTTGCTTATACAACAAATGTGGTGATTGTATGTATCCCTTACATTATCGAGCTGCTTCGCAAAGAAGCTCAAGCCCTTGAACCCTTTGACGATAAAACCCAAACGCAGATTCAAGGTACTGTTTCAGTAGTCTTTAACCTGCCACTAGGATCACTTTTTATTACGATATTCGTTTTATTCACTTCCATTTTTTATAATCACACTCTTTCTATAGGAAGCCAAGTAGAGCTCTTTTTAACCTCTTTCCTAACAAGCCTGGGTGCTGTAGGAATTGGTTCATGGATAAACAGCTTAACATTTATGCTTGATTCCTTAGGCCTTCCACTCGAAGCTGTTAACCTCTATCTTACAGCCCTACCTTTTACTTCGGGATTCCAAGCAACAGTATCTGCAATGGAAATCGCCACCTTGTCTTTCCTAATTACACTTGCCTGCAGAAGGCATATTCACACATCTTATGGGAGGGTGATTAAACAAAGTCTTTTCACCATTACGCCCGTAATTTTGTTATTTGGTGTAGTAAAAATCTACTCTCCACTACCAGAAATTAAGAGTCAGAAAAAGAGCATACAGGAACTGAGTATCGCTTCGAATATCAATGTAACTGTTTACGAAACACCTTTGCCTCCTGAAAATATCATCGAAGGGGAAGATACTTTTAAACGCATTCTTCACTCGAAAAAATTGCGAGTAGGGTATGTTCCCACAATAGCCCCTTACTCTTTTTACAATAATGATCAACACATTGTGGGCTATGACATAGCTTTTGCGTATGAGCTAGCTTATGACTTAGGCTGCGATCTAGAACTCGTTCCCATGAACTACGGAACTCTTATTAAAGACTTAAGGAACGACGTCTACGATATAGCTATGTCTGCAGTCTCTATAAATGAAGAACGTTTAAGATACCTCTCCTTTACAAAACCCTACATGCAGCCCAGATACGTTTTCGTAACAGATGAAAAAAAGAAAAAGCTATTTTCATCATTAGAGCTAGTACAGCAAAATACGAAAATTAAGATCGCTACTCTCAAAGGAACTACTTACGAAGGTGTCGCAAAAGAATTATTTCCTTATCACACAATAGTATATCTTACAGATTATGACGACTTTGCTACATCCGGAGCCGATGCACTTCTTTGGGAAGAGCAGCAAGCTATAGCATGGTCTGTAGGCAAAAGAACCATGCGCGTTATTTTCCCTCAGCCATCCATGGGAATCGACAGCCTTTCCTACGTTATCAAAGGCAACAATCCTCGTTTTATGAACTATCTAAATCAATGGCTTCTGTTAAAGAAATCCGACAACTTCACTAAAAGACAATATGATCTATGGATACTGGGTAAAACGGAGATCGCTGCTCCCAAAGAGCCTAGATGGTCGATTGTAAGAGATGTGCTACACTGGACTGAATAGAAAGATAGGTGTTACCACCTATCTTAGGAAATATAAAATTCTTATGATCCTGATGCGATAAATTCTTTAATTGCATCTGCGTCCCGGAGGCCCACAAGACGACCCACTTCCTTACCATTATTGAATAGGATAAGAGTTGGAACCGACGTAACTTGATAAGTAGAAGATACTTTTTGCGCATGGTCAATATCCAATTTACCAACTACTGCCTTTCCTTTTACATCTTTAGCTACTTTCTCTAAAACTGGAGTCAGCATACGGCAAGGTCCACACCAATCAGCATAGAAGTCAACTAAAGTAACTCCGCTCGCTACATCTTTGGTAAAAGTATCTTCCGTTAATTTCTTTATATCTTCACTGGCCATAATGGTCCTCCATCAAGTGTATTCGTTATTCAATTCATTCTAGGACAGATCTTGTTTTTTTACTAGCTCGGGATTTTAAAAAAGTTTTTTAGGAATTCTATAGTAATCGGCCAGATTTAGTTCTTGCTTTTTGAAGAAAATTGGATAAAATACTTCTCTTTAATACTTCAACTACATTGAATTATTATGCGGCCATGGCGGAATTGGTAGACGCGCTAGATTCAGGTTCTAGTCGGGGCAACTCGGTGGATGTTCGAGTCATCTTGGCCGCAATCGATTTCAACTTCAGATCTATATTATCTATTCACAAGATTTAGGATCCGTTTCAATGCCCGCTCTCTGACAGCATTCCTTAAATAGACGCCTATTACTTTCTATATCACTATCCGTTAAAGGATGCCCATTACGATGAGCCCACTCAGCCATTTCTGGATGTATACCAGATAAAACGATAGAACCACATGAACCAGATGAAGGTCTATGCACAACTGCTGCAAGGGGCTCTATTCTTGTAAGTAAAGGATTTAGTGAAGGATCGGATTGATAGGATGCAACAACCACATCTTCAGCTTTTAGCTTACCGAAAAGAGGGCCATTGGACCAAAAACACCTAAAATCTCCGAGAGTTGCACTCTCAATTTTTGCATTACGAGGACGTAATTCTTCAAGCATATCTTTAGATTCACAAATTACATCAACAAAAGTTGGGGCATATGCTGCGGGCCCTAAAAGCAAAGGCTGATCAAAATCAAAGCTAGTCATACCAGCAGTAAAAGGGGCCTCTTTGATTGGCACACGATAATTCCATTGTGAACTAACAACCATAGCACCTGAACAAAATGCTAAAAGTCCTGATCCTTGTCTAACGCTCTGCTTGATTTTTTCAGCTGACGAAACTATTTCAAATCCCATCATCATGGCTTTTCCACCAGGAAAAACATAAAGTGCAGGAGGGGCTTCTCTTTTCATATATGAAAAATCAACAGGAATTACTGAATATTTTCCACAGGTAGATCTCAGAAATTTCTGGGTCTCAGCCACACAATCTGGACTAGCTCCAGCTCCATTATAAAGAAAAATAGTCTTGCTCGAACTTACAGAAGCCATAAAAAAATCCAAATTAAATAATTTAGATTTATATTATAGATCAGAAATCAATATATCTTAATATAAAAAATCACACGCAATTGCAAATAGAATTAAATTTTAAATCTCTTACGGAGGAGTTCCTTTAGCTCCAGAGTCATACCAATCTTTCAAAGCATGCAGAGCATTTTGCAAATTCTGAGTGACTTCTCTTTGCGCTTCTTTGCGGTCTTTGCCTTTAGAATTGTCATAGAAAATAGGAGAACCGAAAACAATCGCAGTCCTTCCAAATAGCTTAGGAAGAGCTCTTTTTCTGCTCCACGCCTCATAGGCGCCATGAATATACGCTGGAATAACTGCAGCTTCTGTCCTTGCGAGCAAGAGGGCAATACCCGGCTTAATTTCACCTATTTCTCCATTAAAAGAGCGCTTGCCCTCTGGGAAAATGATAACCTTTTTTCGCTCTTTTAAAAGAGCTACTATCGTCTTAAATACTGCTACGTCTTCTGCTTGCCCACTTACTGGATGGGAATTAAGTTTTCTGATCAATAGTCCAAATAACGGGTTTTTGAAGAGAGTCTTTCTGGCTAAAAAATGTACTTCTTGAGGAGAGGAAACTGATACTATCGGAGGATCTAAAAAGGAAGTGTGATTGGCAGCGATTAATGCAGGACCTGGGTAAAAATGGCCAAGTCCATATATCTTATGACGATAAAAAATCCTAAAACCCCAATATACGATACAACGTATAAACTTGAATAAGAAGGAGGTTTGTTTAGTACGAAGCCAGCTATAGTGTTTCATGAAGTTTTTTTGTTCTGAATATAGTGAAGTATTTGATGTACAACTTGCTCGATCGAAAGATCCGATGTATCAACAATATGGGCATCTGGAGGGCATTTTAAAGGAGCTATTTCTCTTGATGAATCAAAGTCATCACGCTTATTAATAGACTCTAAGATCGCCTCTTTGCTTAATTCTGAAGTAGTTTTTTTTGCTAGAAGCTCTTTGTATCGTCTTTCAGCGCGAATTTCTGGTCTTGCTGTAAGAAAGAGTTTTACTTCGGCATTCGGGAAAATCACAGTTCCAAGGTCTCTACCTTCAAAAACAGCGTTCCCTCTTTCCCCATATTCTCTTTGGGTTTTAGACAAAAGCCCACGAACAACTTTTAATGCGGAAACAGGAGATACAATGTCAGTGATCTGCTTACTACGAATGAATTCTGTTACATCTGTCTTGTCTACAAAGTATCTTTTGCCTGATGGCTCATCTAGTATCGTGTAATGAAAATCGGGAAGAACTCTTTCTATAGCAGCTTCATCCGATATTTCAATATTTCTATTAAGCAAAAACCAAGCAAACGCTCTATACATAGCGCCCGTATCAAAGTAGGAATACCCCAGTTTTTGAGCAAGGAGCTTGGCAATGGTACTTTTACCCGTTCCTGATGGTCCATCTAAAGTGATTATCATAGAGCTCTATCAAACAATTTTGAGGTAAAAGTATACAATTGGAGCAGTAAACAGCAACGAGTCAACCATATCGAGCACTCCACCAAGACCTGGAAGCGAGTTACTGTCTTTTACAACGGCATCTCGTTTAAGCAAGGACTCAGCAAGATCCCCCACTTGAGCTAAAGCACCTATAAGTATCCCTAAAAATAAAGACTCCGATAGTGGAAGATCAAAGGAATGAGGAGCCACGGTTTTACCGAGGTAGCTGATAAACATGCTCACGCCTATAGCACAAATAAATCCAGCTATAGCGCCTTCTACAGTCTTCTTAGGGCTTAAAATAGGAGCAAGTTTGGTTTTCCCCCATAATTTACCAACAAAATAGGCGCCTACATCAGTGATTTTAGTGACGACTATTAAGTAAACAAGCCACCATCTACCATCTTGAATGTTTCCTTCATGAGATAATGGATAAAGAATTCCAAGTAGAGTACTTAGAGGAACAGCCACATAGCATACGCCAAAAAACTCTATGGCAACATTTGCGAGTGCGTCACTTGTCCCTTTAAAATGTATAAGGAAGAATACGATCGCACCAATCACCAGGACAAGTGCAGGAAATTCAGGAATCACAACATTTTTATGTGCAGCAAAGAACGCAAACACCTCAGCCATAGCAATTAATATCATCGCCTTTACGGAAGGATCAAATTTCTTTGCAATAGCGAGTTTCGCATATTCCCATACTCCAACACCAACTAGACTTGCAACGCATAAGACTAGAACGATGGTTACAGGCACAAATGTGTAAAAAGCAAGCAAGGTCGCCACCAAGATTACAGTAATCGATGAGACTGCTAACCTTCTATTTAGATCAGGTAGATGTTTCAATTTTAAGCCCCCCCAAGTCTTCTCTCTCGTTGTTGATATTCAAGCACAGCTTGGAGCAGGTGCTTCTCATTAAAATCTGGCCAAAGAGTCTTCGTTATGTACACTTCTGTATAAGAAAACTGCCAGAGCAAAAAGTTACTAAGTCTTTGTTCACCGCTGGTACGAATGAAAAGATCTGGATCTTTCCACTTGGCCGTATCTAGGTAAGATGAAATCAGATCCTCCGATATATCCTCTTTTTTTAAAAGGCCTTTTTCAAAATCCCCTACAATTGCAAGGGTAGCTCTTCGAATATCATCTCTTCCACCGTAATTAACAGCGAGCACTAGATCGATCTTCTTACCATCTTTAGTTGCCATTTTCGTCTGAAAAAAAATATCTTGAACATCTTGAGGAAGTTTAGATAAATCTCCAATACTATCTAGCCGGACACCTTCTTCGAGCATGAATGAGAGGTTTTTTTTGAGATAATGAGTAAAGACTTTCATAAGTTCGTTTACTTCACTTTCTGATCGATTCCAATTTTCCGTTGAGAACGCATATAAAGTAAGAACCTTAACTCCGAGATCAGATGCTGCTCTTACAACTTTTGTAATCGCATCAGCCCCTTTCCAGTGGCCAACAAGCGCTGGCATGAAACGACGGCTCGCCCACCTACGATTCCCATCCATTGCAATAGCAATATGATGTGGAACTTTAGTTGCTTTAGTCAGAGATATCTCACTCGAAGTTAGTAACACTTGCTCAGCAATAGGCTCTTCGCAGACAGATGAACTCATAATTTTACGATTCCAGCAATTTACGTACAAAAATGGTTTTGTGTCTTTCAGGCCCTAAAGATACCAAGGAAATGGGACAATCACAAAGCTGTTCTAATCTTTTCAGATACTTTTGAGCATTAGCCGGCAAATCATTCATATTGGTAATAGATGATGTAGAACATTTCCAGCCTGGCATCGTTTCATAAATAGGCTCTATGTCAACCCAATCAGTCGTTAAAGCTGGGGGTGTCTCAACCCTTTTTCCTCTATAGTGGTAGGCTACACAAATTTTGATTTCAGGCAGATTATCCAAAATATCAAGCTTCATGATTGCCATGGAATCTACACCATTTAAATGAATGGCATGTCTAATTAAAGCTGCATCAAACCATCCTAAACGTCTATTTCTACCGGTTGTAGTTCCTACTTCACGCGCTGTGATGTTATCTAAAAAGTGTGTTGCATCAATCTCGCTCAGTGCAGAAGGAAGAGGACCGTTACCCACACGAGTAGTATAGGCTTTTACAACGCCAAGAACATGGCCAATTCTAGTAGGACCAATTCCCGCTCCTGCTGCAACACCTGCTGATAGAGTGCTTGAAGAGGTAACATAGGGGTAGGTGCCAAAAGTGGTGTCTAAAAATGTACCGTGAGCTCCCTCGAAAAGAACCTTCTTTTTCTCTTTTAAGGCAATAGCAAGCTCTGTCTCTACTCCATCAAATATGAAGCGCTTAAGCTCCTTCATATAGTTCATGTACTCAGAATAGATCTCACTGACATCTAATGGTTTCTCATTGAATAAAAGAGTGAGCTCTCGATTTTTAATGGCAAGAATCGACTCGAGCCGCGACTTAAAGGACTTCTCATCAAGAAGCTCCCCTAACTGAAAGCCGACTCTTAATGCTTTGTCAGAATAGCAAGGGCCAATTCCTTTTCCTGTAGTTCCTACTGCATCTTTGCCTTTTTGCGCTTCGTACAGTTTGTCAAACTGACGATGATAAGGCATGACTACATGAGCATAGCAAGAAATTTTAAGTCTGCCATTAAGCTTGATGCCGTTTGCTTCCAATCCTTTTATTTCTTTTACAAGAACAGCCGGATCGATGACTGTGCCACCTGTAATTAAGCAAGTAGCCCTCTCATAGAGAGCTCCAGATGGAACAAGGTGAAATTTATATTCGGTTTCTCCGACGATGATCGTGTGACCTGCATTGTTCCCGCCTTGAGCACGGACAACATATTCTGCATGTTCAGAAAGGAGGTCTACGACTTTCCCTTTCCCTTCATCTCCCCACTGGACTCCAACGACAATAATACTGCTTTGCATATAGTTCTATTTGTATAATTTAAAAATGTAAAAAGAGTAGCATATCCGATGAAGGATTTGAGTGGTAATTATTTTTGAACCTATCCATAATTCGCTCACGTGTTTTAGAAATTTTATTTGACTAGACAGAATCCTGGCCTATAGATATCCTTTCGAAAAATTCTTTAGCCATACTACCGAGGAACACATTCAGCATGGAAAAGCAAAAGCGCTGGCAGCTCTTCTTAATTGTGGGAGTCATCTTCTTAACTGTATACAACATATTGCCTACAGTTTTTTACTATACAAAGCCCCTAAAATCACCTATCACCGAGAAAAGAGCGAATGAAGTAGCTCAAACTATCGTCCAAAGAGTGAATAACTTAGAAGATCAATCATTAGAATGGCTCAAGTCTTTTTGCAATCTATTGCAAGTTAAGCCAAATAGCATTCTTCTCGACAAACAAAACCCAGAATTCATCTCTGTTTCATTTACCACGACTCAAGATGCAGAAGTATTTCGCTCCTATCTTCCAAGAGCCGGAGCCCTAATACCTTTCGTCCCAGCACAACTTAGCACCTACGATTCCTTCAAAAATGAAGGTAAGAACGTAGTTGTTAAAAGGCGCATACCCATACATTTCGAGCCTCAGCAGCTTCAGTCTTTTTTCCAGTATTCTGCAAAAATTGATGCTAATGGTCAAATCACCCCTCTTTACCAAGCACTTGTTAACGATAGAGTCTTAGAACTCGGTCTCGCGCTTGGCGGAGTAGGCGAAAATGCCCAATACGTCCAAGCTCTTAACGCAAGTCATGATGACGCTCTAAGCCAAGAACTCGCTCTACAGCTTAGCCAAAATCTTCAGTCATTTGTAAAGGTTTTTGGTGACAGCTCTGATCTTGCTAAAAGATTTTTTTCGAGCTTTAGCCAAGTGGAACAAGGCAGCAAATCTGAACTTATTCAAAATTTTGCAACAAAACTCGAAAGTGTCAGAGACTCAATTGCTACTAAAAAGAAAGATTTGCAAGCAGAAGGCTCTCAAGACCCTGCCGTTCTGCAACAGATCCACCTACTTGGAATCAAAGAAAGAACTATTGAATCAAGTATTGCTCTCGTAAGAAAAAACCAATCTGCTTTTGCAGCTGCAAAACAGCCATGGAATTACTCATCACTCGGCAGCGCTCTTCAAAAAAACTTTGCTGCCAGCGGAAACGCAACAAGCATTCAGACTTTTTCTTTAGAAAGTAGAAACCCTTTCTTCGATAAAATTTCTATAGATTGGCAAAACGAAAAGATCCTTGTAACTCTACATCCTGATCTCATCGCATTACAAAAAAAGCTCGCTTCAAATCAAGCTCTTAGAGAGCAAGCAGATCAGCTCATTTATAATGAAATCGCTTTTGTAAATAGACAAAGCGGCGAGAACATTAAACCTTCCGAAGAAGCATTTCAAGTTGCTTTAAGCCAATTAGCCGACAGTAAAAGCTTCCTAGCTTTCCGTCTTGGAGCTATAGCCAAAGCACAATCTTCAGAAATCAAAGAATCTATTTCCAATACTTGGAATCCAGCTCATCCAGATCTAAAGGCTGATAGCTTTCCTATTTGGGATTATGAGACTTATATGAGCCTGCCACAAGAACAGAAAAAACTGGGTTTACTTGTTTATTCTCCTGTTATGAATCCTAAGAATCCAGAATCTGGATTTAGAATGAACTCTATCTATGTTGTTGCTAAAGGCCTAGAGAGAATCATAAAGAAATATGAGCAAAACCCTAATTCTGAACAATCTAGACAGTTCATGGAGGACTTTTATAAACTCCGTCAACTCCTACAAAAATCAGGATTTGTTGGCTACTCAGGATCCGCTTTCCCTCTTAGCAAGGAATTCGCAGATGATTATATCTTCGAAGCGTCTGACTATTTCCAATCTATCATCATGGCTTCGAGAGAAAATTTTGAAGTACATGGAACAAAAAGATACGCTGTTCTTGAATTTTCTAATGTTGAACAACGTATTCTTACTGAAAACAAAATTGATACAAGAGAGCATGAAGATCTTCTTAAATGGCGTGATGATTATAAAGCCGCACAGCTCAAGCTAAAAGGCTCATCAAAATATGACATTCCAAAGCCAACTAAGAACCCGCTATTTAGCAATCTCAAACTCAGTACGATTAAGTATTTCCGTGGTGACGATAGAAAAATACTCCATTGGGGTCTCGATCTATCTGGTGGAAAAACAGTTCAAATCGAACTACGCGATAGCAACAATCGTATCGTGACAAACGAAGCGGACATAAAACAAGGTATAAACGAACTTTATAGCCGCGTGAATAAAATGGGCGTTTCCGAAGTCAGTATTCGTCAAGAAGGACATCATATCACGCTCGATTTCCCTGGATCTCAAGGCTTATCAGCAGCCGAACTCGTCAAAGCATCCTCTATGTTTTTTAACGTAGTAAATGAAAAATTTACTCCAAGCAATCCAGTACTTTCAGAATCTGTGAATAGATTCCTACAAGAAGTCTGGAATGAAGCTGTAGTGACAAACAAAAAAAGTGTAGATGACATTAACCAAATCGCATGGAAACATCTCTATGGTGACGCAGTTGATTCAGAGATCGCTCTGCCACGTAGTGAAGCAGCAAGAGTTCTATATGACAGCGGTCTTAGATTCGCAAATCCTCAAGAGCAAATGATTTCTAACGTATTTAGCGAAACTTATTCTAAACTCGCTGTTTTCCGCGGTGACGATTACACGCAATGGCAAGGTCAAACTCATCCATTGCTAGTAGTATTCCGCAATTTTGCTCTAGAAGGATCCAATCTTGAAAATGTTCACGCCTCTTATGATCCTTCCAAAGGTAATTTCCTATCGTTTGGAGTAAGAGGATCCTATTCTAACAAAGATGGTATGAAAATAAGCCCACGTGACGATTTGTCTGCCTGGACTACACCGTTCTCAAAAGAGAAAATTTCTGGAACTACAAACGAAAATTTCTCAAAAGGAAAAGGATGGCGCATGGCTGTTATCCTGAACGGAACCATCGTAAGCGCACCAACTCTTGATTCAGCTTTAAGAGATAGCGCAATGATATCTGGTAGTTTTTCACAGAGAGAAATTAATCAACTTGAAGCAGACCTTAAAGCAGGGTCGCTCAGTTTTACTCCAAAAATTTTATCTGAAAAGAATGTTAGTCCAGAACTTGGTTCTAAAGAAAGAAATCTAGGGGTATTAGCTACCGTGATCGCACTTGTCCTCGTCGTTGGGGTAATGGTGGGGTATTACCATTTCGGTGGCGTAGTAGCTTCTGTCGCTGTTGTATTTAACCTTTTAATCATGTGGGCAACCCTACAAAATATTCAAGCTACCCTTACGCTTCCAATGCTTGCTGGCTTAATATTAACAGTAGGTATGGCAGTAGATGCCAACGTTCTAGTCTTTGAAAGAATCCGTGAAGAATTTGCTATTTCCGGCCGTATCGCATCTGCGATCCAAGTCGGCTATAAAAAGGCTTTCTCTGCGATCTTGGACTCTAACGTCACAACTGTTATTGCAGGTCTTGTCTTACTCCATTTTGATTCAGGACCAATCAAAGGGTTTGCTCTTACATTGATTATCGGTATCGTTTCATCCATGTTTACAGCACTCTTTATGACTAAATTCTTTTTTGCTCGTTGGATAGAAAACCCAAGCAATAAAAAATTGAGCATGATGAATTTGTTCAAAACAAAAAACTTCAATTTCTTGAAATACACGAAACCAGCTTTGATCATTTCTACAGTGGTTATTGCAATTGGTCTTGGATTCTTCGTCTCTCAAAGACATACCATTATGGGTATGGACTTTACCGGAGGATACGCATTAAACCTCGAATTGAAGCCTGAATCTAATGAAAACTATAGGTCTACAGTTGAAAAGGCGCTTCTGAAACAAGGGCTTAAAGCTCAAGATTTCCAAATCAGAGAGCTAAGTCCTACAAATAATATAAGGCTCTTTTTAAGCAGCAGCCTGGAACAACCAGGTAAACCATTCCATAACATGTCACTAGAGCAAGCAAGTACAACAGCTGCTTATGAAGGAGCAAATCCAAGAATTGAATGGATCATCACGGCTCTTGAAAAAGATCATGTTCAATTGACAAGCTCGTCCATTGCTTCTATCGATAACAGTTGGTCTGAAGTTAGCGGTCAGATGTCTGAAACAATGAGAAATAATGCAATTGTCGGTTTATTGATAGCTCTTCTCGGAATTCTGTTCTATATTACGATAAGATTTGAATTCAAATATGCTATCAGCGCAACGCTATGTCTCGCTCACGATATCATATTTACTCTAGGAACACTTGCAATTTTACATGCACTGAAAGTTCCACTACAAATCGATCTAAATATTATAGCAGCATTAATGACAATTGTTGGCTATTCATTGAATGATACGATCATTGTGTTTGATAGAATACGTGAAGATATCCGTCTCATGAAGAAATCATCTTTTAAAGAGATTATCAATCACTCCCTTAACGTAACTTTAAGCAGAACCATCATGACATCAGGAACAACGCTCCTGGTACTCATTCCTTTGATTCTTCTTGGAGGTAACACAATACTTGGGTTCTCCCTAGTAATGGCAATTGGTGTGATTTTTGGAACGCTGTCATCACTATTTATCGCAGCTCCCCTTATGTTATACTTCCATAAAAAGGAGATGGCTAAAGAGCAAAAAGTAGCTGTAACCATACGTTAAAACACCAAGCTTAATTGTTGTTAACAGCTTTTGGGCTTGCCGAGAAAATCCTATTTATTGCCTAATCGCAGGGCAAATAATATAGTAACTTTTTTCTTCGCAAGCCCATGCTAAGCCAAGAGTGAAATTAGGGAGCAAATGATGCCGAATCTTCCAACTCAGAAGGAACCAACATGGGTATATCCTGAAGTTGATCCAGAATGGGTTAAAACAATAATAAAAGAGTTCAACATACACTCTGTAACTGCGCATATCCTGGCATCTCGAGGTTTTACCTCCCTTGAAGCTATTCACGAATACCTATATGCCAAATTACCGAATCTTCATGACCCTCATCTATTTCCAGATATGGAGAAAGCTGTCCATAGGATCATGGAAGCTTTAAAGGAAAAGCAAAACATTCTTGTTTATGGTGACAATGATGTAGACGGTATGACTGGAACCGCTCTGCTCACTGAGTTCTTACGGTATATTGGCGCAAATGTTCATTTTTACGTGCCTAATAGAGTATCTCTCAATCAAAGCTTAATTGATAATGCAGTTAACTATGCCCTTCAAAACTCATGTAAGCTACTGATTACAGTAGATTGCGGTATTACAGCAGCTGACGAAATAGCAGCTGCGGTGAAACGCGGAGTCGATGTAATCATTACAGATCACCATGAGCCAACTGCAAGTCTTCCTCATTGCGTTGCTACATTAAATCCTAAACTTCTAAATAGTACCTACCCCAATAGAAATCTTACAGGCGTTGGAGTTGCTTTTAAACTCGCTCATGCCATTACAAATATGCTTATTTCTAATGGAGAAATTAGTCCCACTAAAATAGATCTAAAGCGTTATCTCGATCTAGTGGCACTCGGAACTATAGCTGATATGGGCTCGCTACTTGGAGAAAATAGAATTCTTGTAAGATATGGACTAAAACAGCTTCGTAAGACCAAAAGAATAGGGTTGAGCAAGTTATTTTCAGTTTGCGAGTTAAAGCTCGGAGAAATCTCTCCCATTGACATTGCTTCGAAAGTGGCTCCAAGATTAAATAGCCTTGGGCGCATAGCAGATCCTATTAAAGGGGTGCAGCTTCTTCTTATTAGAGACCCAGTAGCTGCGGAACAGCTTGCGAAAGAATTAGACTTAAATAACAGCGAACGTCAAAAAATTGAGCGTAAAGATTCTGAAGACATTGAAGATTACATCAGAAATCATCCTGAAGTTTTAAACGAAAAAGCCATAGTCCTCTCTTCAGATAAATGGCATCCTGGGATCATACCTATTATTACTGCGAGGATTGCTAAGCAATATAATAGACCTACCGTTCTTATTGCGATTGAACAAGATCTTGGTAAAGGATCAATTCGTACCATTCCTGAATTTCCACTTCTTCCCCATCTAAAAAAGATGGCTCCATTGTTAGAAAACTTTGGTGGTCATGACTTTGCAGCGGGACTTACAATTAAACAAGAAAACATTCCAGAATTTACTGCTAAATTCATTAAATCTGCAAATGAAGAACTGAAAGATCAAGATGTTCTATCGAAACTTTATCTGGATGCCAAAATCAACTTTAAAGAATTGACCTTTGATTTCATGGAATCATTCAACCTTTTAGAGCCCTTTGGAAATGAAAATTCCGCACCTATTTTATATTGTGATGCGAAACAGATTTGGCCACCTAAAGTAGTCGGAAAAACGCATTTAAAGCTCTATTTAGAGCAAAATGACAGATTACTCGAAGGAATCGCTTTTGGAATGGCTGAAAAGAGAAGCCGGCTATGTAAGAAGAATTTAACACTTCATATAGCTTTCACTCCACATATCAACAACTTCTTAAATAAATCTAGCATCCAACTACAAATCAAAGACTTCCAAATCATCGATTTCGATAAAGAAGAACCGAAGAAGTAAAAAAAATACCACCTGCTTTTGGCAGGTGGTATAGACTTTTATCGGGATTTTATTATTATGCGCAATTCAATCCCGTTCTCTCGAGAAAAAGGGATAGAAATTACATTGCTTCAAATCGCGAAGATTTTTTGCTTAGGTAATTTTCTTGGTATTCCTTTATATCGTTCGTATGAACAACCCAAGCTGCGCCTCTTCGAGTAGCTTTAAGAAGGCCAACTCTTGTTGCGTAGTATACTTTTTGGGCTGGTACGTTGAGCATTTTTGCGACTTGGTTTACAGAATAGAAGCCTTTCATGTTATCAAAAAGGAGTTCTCCATCAAACATAGACTTTGTTCTGGAATATTTTTGTTTACGATAGTTTTCTAGATCATCAAGATCAATTGTCCATCTTGTTGTGTCTTTATATGCTTTTAGCTTCTTTTGCTTAATAGCAACATAGATAGCTTGACGAGTTACATTATTAATTTTTGCAGCTTCTGTAATAGAAACGACTTTTTTATGCGCTGGTGGCGCTGTCGCGACTAGGTCAGATAGCTCAATATTTTCATTGTTCATTTTTCCTCCAAATCAAAATTATTAATTAAACTTCACTTATTTGTATTTCGCGTTAAGAGAAGTTGTAATTAATATTTTAAAAAGCTAGTTTTTTTGTTTTTTTGTTTATTCTAAGTTTTTATCCTACTTTGATTAATAATTATGTCATAAAAATGACTTGAAATCAAGCTTTGAGTTTAATTTTTTAGCTTAAATTTGCAGAATTTAAAACAATTCAGAGGCCCTTTCAGATTTCCCGTGGCTATAAACGATTGAATTACTATATGCTACGATTAAAATGAGCACTCTGGGGGAAACCATGTTTTTCAGGGTTATATTAACGTTTTTCTTATGTTTTATCAGCGCAGGGCATGCCAAACCCCCGTCTTTGACCCCTCGTGACACAAAGGTCAAAATAGACGAAATTTTAAGGGCTCATGTGTCCTATCAGAGCCTTTCCAATGAAATCATTAAGAGAGCTTTCATAAATTACCTTGAAGAAGTCGACCCTGGAAAAACGTATCTTATTCAAGATGAGGTAATTAAGTGGACCTCTCCTTCAGACGAGCTTTTGACACAGACTTTGAAAGAGGTCAAAAAAGAAGATTTTTCCGCTTTTGTTGAAATTCATAATACACTTTTAAAAGCCATAGAAAGAAGAGCTTTTCTAGAAACTGAAATCAGCAACTTTGAATTACCAACAGATGTACAACCTACTGAATTTAAAGACCTTAAATGGGCGACCTCCTCCGAAGATCTTAAACTACGGCTACTTAGAATTAAATCTCTCCAACTTGGAACTGCAGAAAAGCTGAATCAAGAGACTAAAGATCAATTCATGCAAAGACTAACTAAACGAAGGCTTAATCGAGAGGGGGAGCTTAATGCAGCTTCAAACAATGAAAAAACTCAGCTTGTACTCTCGTATGTTTTAAAAGCTGTTAGCTCCTCTCTTGACTCCCAAACCGCTTACTTCACCCCATCTGAAGCCAATCAGTTTATGATCCAAGTACAACAACGCCTTTTTGGTATTGGAGCGCAGCTTCGAGATGACCTAAATGGACTCACTGTAATGAGACTTATTGAAGGGGGCCCTGCGGGTCTAGGTGGTAAGTTAAAAGTTGCCGATAAAATCATCGCTGTAAACCAAGAACCTATTGTTGGCATGGATATCACTGAGGCTGTGGAACTTATACGTGGTCAACAAGGAACTACAGTCACACTTACAGTACTCAGAGAAGTCGGTGAAGAAGGCAATAAAAAGGAAGAGAAGCTTGATATCGATATCATAAGAGCCGAAGTCGTTTTAAAAGAAACGCGACTCGAATCTTCTTATGTCCCCTTCGGAGACGGGGTTATTGGTGTATTTCATCTATTCTCTTTTTACCAAGATAATAAGAGTTCTTCCGCAGGAGATCTTACTAAAGAGATCAACGACCTTAAATCTAAGTACAATGTCAAAGGGATTATATTAGACCTCAGAAATAATGCAGGAGGCCTGCTAGAGCAAGCTGTTACAGTAACGGGTCTTTTTATATCAAAAGGGGTCGTTGTATCTGTGAAAGATAATACGGGTGATACTAAAAGACTTCGTAATGTCGAAAACAAGAAGCTTTGGGATGGTCCTCTTATTGTTCTTACAAATAAGACAAGCGCCTCAGCCTCTGAGATCGTTGCACAAACCCTTCAAGATTATGGCAGAGCCATTGTCGTAGGAGACAAGTTCACCTATGGGAAAGGAACCTTCCAGACATTTACCCTTGAATCCGCTCATTATGGTAAGGTAAATCCTAAAGGGGAATATAAGGTAACAAGAGGCAGATATTACACCGTATCAGGAAAGAGCCCTCAGCTGGTCGGTGTTGCAGCGGATATAGTAGTTCCTGGAGTATTTTCTGAAATGGATATAGGAGAAAAATTCGCTAAATTCCCCCTTGAAACAGACTTCATAAACGCAAGTTTTGAAGATGACCTCTCTGATGTCCCATCCATTCATAGAAATCAAGTAATGAAGCTCTATAACTATAACCTCCAGCCGGTTTTAACTGCCTATCAACCCTATCTTGAGAACTTAAAAGCCAACTCTCAAAGTAGAATTGAAAATAGTAAAAACTACCAGAGTTTCCTGAAAGAAATTGCAAAAA
>Ga0247841_10003185_pt1 | contig 30968 bp, 25 predicted proteins | sample LaCruzMarch2015__2_FD_192410 | JGI IMG/M metagenome (GOLD analysis project Ga0247841, IMG submission 192410) | Freshwater microbial communities from meromictic Lake La Cruz, Castile-La Mancha, Spain - LaCruzMarch2015_18m | ecosystem: Environmental > Aquatic > Freshwater > Lake | place: Spain... | reverse complement strand
TATTCAAAATCACAAACAGACGCAGTGGTTAAATATATCCTTAATCAGGAAGATCATCATCGAAAAAAAACATTCATGGAAGAATATAAGGAGATGTTGAAAAAATTTGAAATCGATTATAATGAGCAGTATATTTTCAAAGAACTTGAATAACGGGTTGTGCCTACGGCACATTATTTTCTGTGTTTGTTTTGTTTTTTTTACCAAGCGGTTATGCCTACGGCATATTCAATTATGCGTAACATCAGTTATATGATTTAATTTTGTATTTCTTTGAAAACTCAACTAATGAATTCCAATCATTATCAATTAATGCTTTTTTCTTTCTGCGGCACCAACCTTTGACCTTTTTTTCCCATGCGATTGCTTGCACTGGATCGGTAAAATATTCGCAATATTTCATTTCCAATGGGCGACGTGAATGTGTATAAGATTGAGGATAATTATCGGAATTATGTTCGGCCAATCTCCTCTCAGGATCATTTGTTACTCCAGTATAGTAAGAGCAATCAGCACATTCAAGCAATATAAACATACATATATTTCATTTGATAAAGATACAAATATTCCTGTAGGCTTCGACACCACGCCTGTGGCGTGGGCTCAGCCTGACGGATAAGTTTATATAGAACTATTGTTATTATTAATGATCTGTTATTTTCAGTACATCAAAATAATATTCCGCCATTATTTTACGAACAAACAACAATCTCCATAACTTAAAAACCGGAAATCGTTTTCGAGCGCATACTTATATGTTTCTTTCCATTTTTCGCCAATCATGGCTGCTACAAGCAAAAGCAAGGTGCTGCGAGGTTGATGAAAATTAGTAATAATTCCATTTGCAATTTTAAAATCATAGCCCGGAATAATGATCATTTTGGTGCTGGCGTTCAACTGCGAAACAGCTAAATCGTCCATCTGACGAAGCAAAACGGATAATGCGTCTTCAACAGTAATTTTGCCTGCCTGTTCGCCCGCCCCGATGCAATCGGGGGTAGACAGGTTTTCATCTAATTCGTACGATTCCCACTGATCTAAAAAAAGTATGTTTCCCTTTTTTAGTATTTGCTTTACGCCAAGCCAATAAAGACTTTCAATCGTTCGTAGCGAAGTTGTTCCTACCGGAAATATCGGGTTTTTCCCCTGTTTTATAATTGATTGAAGTAACTGTTTGCTCACGCTAAAATGCTCTTCGTGCATTTCGTGATCTAAAATATTTTGATTAGTCATTGGTTTAAACGTACCTGTACCAACATGCAAAGTAAGAAATTGTTTTTTTATTCCGCTTTCAGCAAGCTCATGAAAAACTTTTTCTGTAAAATGAAGCCCTGCCGTGGGTGCAGCCACCGATCCATCACACTTTGCAAATATGGTCTGGTAGCGATCTTCATCGTTTCTTTCCGCGTCCCTGCCGATATACGGAGGCAGAGGCACTTTGCCGAAAACTTCAAGTATCTCTGAAAAGATTAAATACCCGGGTTTCCATGAAAATCGTATAATAAAATTTCCGTTATCCTGCCTGATCTTTTCTGCATATAAGGTCGCTTTTTCATTTTCTATTTTCAATAGACCTGATTTCCATTTTTTATTATTCCCGACAAGGCATTTCCATTCGCAGTTTTTCTTTTGCTGAAATGCTATTTGCAGTTCCGAATATTCGGGATTAAAAGGTTCAAGGCAGAATAGTTCTATCGGAGTACCTGTTTCTTTTTTAAAAATAATACGTGCATGAATAACTTTTGTATCATTGAATACAAGCAGGCTTTCTGAGGGCAAATGATCATTGATATTGTAAAAGGCATCCTGCGAAATATCGGAATTTTTATATATCAATAGTTTGGAATGGTCTCTCTTTTCCAAAGGGTATTGTGCTATTTTTTCGGAAGGGAGGTTGTAATTAAAATCTTCAATATTTATGTTTTCTAAATCAGTCATCAATGGCAAAATTATAGAATATTGACTAAAAGGCGTCTCTAAAAACTTAAAAAATCACCACTTAGAAACTAAGGACACTGATCTTCACTAAGAAATTTCTTAGTGTTTCTATGTGGTTTAAGAGGTTGTTTAAAATTATTAATTTGTTTTACAGTCAGCCCGTGAGTAATGAAATTTATCTTTATTGTTTTTTCTAATACGTTTGATACCAGATTATCTGTCAGGCTGAGCCGTCCCTTTTTCGGGACGTGTCGAAGCCTACTGATATACACTCTTCGACACAGCCGCTTCCCCACAAGCCCCCATAATGGCTGGCTCAGAGTGACATCTGCGTATTATACTTCACAAATTTTAAACAACCTCTAGGTGTCTTAGTGGTAAAAAATAAAATCATTTAGTTAGTTTTTAGAGGTGTCCTAAAGAGATTTACTTTGTTTCATGTTTTTTTAATACTTTTGAACATTGTTAAAATAATGAAAAAGCATATTCCAAATATTATCACTTCGCTTAACCTTTTATCGGGTTGTATCGGTATTGGGTTACTTTTCAGGGGAGATCTTCCCGATGCGGCATGGTTTGTAGGCATTGCAGCGATATTTGATTTTTTCGACGGTATGGCGGCGCGTTTGCTGAATGTAAAATCTAAATTTGGGAAAGAACTGGATTCTTTAGCGGATGTCGTAAGCTTTGGTGTACTTCCAGGATTTATCCTTTTTTGCCTGCTAAACATTGCATTTGATGATGCAGAAGATTGTATGTCGTACATTCCTTTTATTGCATTTTTAATTCCCGTATTTTCCGCATTACGTCTTGCAAAATTTAATAACGACACCCGACAAACCGATAGTTTTATTGGATTACCAACACCTGTAAATGCAATATTTATTGCATCCATTCCTTTAATACTTTTTTACCAGCCTGATCAAATTCCTGTTATCACCAGTATGCTGGGAAATCCGGGATTCCTGATTGGTCTTGTATTCCTTCTTTCATTCCTGCTTATAGCTCCGATACCTTTATTTTCTTTAAAGTTCAAAGACCTTTCATGGTCAAAAAATTCTGTTCAATATATTTTTCTTGTCCTTTCGCTAATCCTTATAATCTTTTTATCTTTTGTTGCAATTCCTATTATTTTACCATTATATATTCTTTTATCAATCATCATAAATCCGAATAAAAAATGAAATTCCGTGCAGAAATCGACATCATGCCTCTGAAGGCATTATTAGATCCTCAAGGGAAAGCAGTTACTTCAAGCATGAAGAACATTGGTTTGCCTGAAATCACTAACGTAAGAATTGGCAGGCATCTCAGCCTTGAAGTTGAAGCTGCTAATAAAAAAGCTGCACACGAAAAAGTGGATACTGCATGCCAAAAACTCCTTGCCAACCTGATTATGGAAACATACGAGTTTGAAGTTTTTGAGTGCAGAACGACAAGTAATAAATAAAAAATTATCGTTACTATTTGGGTATAGAGGTATAGGAGTGGTGAAAGTTATAGGCCTTTTCCCTTATACCTTATACCTCTATTTCCCTATACCTAAATAATTATAAATTATCTTCTTAGTTCAAAATTTTTTCCCAGATAAACTTTGCGTACCTGTTCATCATTTGCAAGTTCTTCAGCTGTGCCGGTTTTCAGAATTTCACCTTCGAACAATAAGTAGGCCCTATCAGTAATATTTAACGTTTCATGGACATTGTGGTCAGTAACGAGGATGCCAATATTTTTTTCTTTCAGCTTTGCAACAATATTTTGAATCTCTTCTACAGCAATAGGGTCAATACCGGCAAAAGGTTCGTCGAGCAAAATAAATTTAGGATCAACAGCAAGAGTACGGGCTATTTCAGTTCTTCTTCTTTCGCCGCCAGATAATGTATTTCCCATGTTTTTGCGAATATGCTGCAAGCCAAACTCGTCAAGTAACGCCTCCATTCTATCGTGCTGTTCTTCCTTTGAAAAACCTGTGAATTCAAGAACGGTTTTAAGATTATCTTCCACACTCAGGGTGCGGAATACAGAAGCTTCCTGGGCAAGATAACCAATACCTCTTTTCGCTCTTTTATACATTGGTTCTTCAGTAATTTCAACATCATCTAAAAATATTTTCCCCATATTAGGTTTGATCAAACCAACGATCATATAAAAAGATGTTGTTTTGCCTGCACCGTTTGGGCCAAGCAAACCCACAATCTCTCCCTGTTCCAGTTCTAAGGAGACATCATTCACCACCATTCGCTGTTTGTATTTTTTAAATATTTTTTCTGCTCTCAGTATCATAAAAAACTTATTTTATTAATCAGAAATATATCTGCATGGTTCCGAGTATGCCGAATTTGGAAATATTCGAATGGTCAAGATACGACAACCTCCATACAGCATTTATCCTGAATATTTTTAAAATATTTTCCACTCCTACGCCTGCTTCAAAATAAGGCTTGTTTACCTCATACATATGCTCTGAAGAGTTAAATTCGTGAAGATAATTATGATTGTACTGTCTGTTTTTTTCGTCAAGGCTGCCGATTAAGCCCCTAACTGACGCTACTTCCCTCCATTTCAATTTACGCATAAGCGGAATCTTGTTGAGAAAAAACCCTTCAAAATGATGCAAATAATAAAAACTCAGATATTTGTCGCTTACAAATTCATAATAATTCATCAGGTTAAATGCATAATCATCGAATACCCTTGTTTCATTGCCTTCATGAAGTTTCAGCAATGGATATGGTTGTGTTCCCCATATCCTTCCCACTTCAACAAGATACTTTGACCAGCCGAATGAAGCAATATTAAACCAATGGTCTATGCCAAGCTGTAAGCGATGATATTCATAATCTGCGGCAAGAATTTTTTTTATTCCATATCCGTACTTTAATTCCACTACAGGATATTCTGTGCCCATGCTGGTGCGTTCAAATTCACCGAAAACAAATTTTTCATTGTATGCGAAACGCGTATTCACGCTAATTTCAGATGTAGTGATGGATTGTTTTACTTCCGGTTGATCATTACCGCTAAGAAATTTAAAATTTGTGCTGCCTAAAGGAAAAATATCCCTGTAAGTGAAACTAAAATTATTTGAGAAACCCGAGAACCATTCGTTTTCATAAGTGCTTTTGAACTCCTTTACCATGGACAACTTGTTATTCGGACTTCTTCTCAGCAGGGAAGCGAGAATATTATCTGTGATGAATGAATTCTGACTTTCTCCCAATTGTTCAATATCATATTTATAGGAGGCGCCAACAGACTTACGCGGATTTTTATTCAACATGTATAAAAAGCCTCCGCCGTATTTAAATGTTTCGTCTTTTGTACCATAAGCAATATGTCCGTCAATCATTAGTTTTGTGCTGAATTTATTGCTTGTCCTTCCGCCGAACCGTATTCTTGCACCCTCAATTTCATTAAAGCTGATTACATTGAAATAAGGTCCCAGTTCGAAATTTCCCCACACATAATAACCCATTACAATAGTCTTTATTATATTTACATACGTCTTAAAAATCTTGATTGTTTGAATGGTGTCCACCATTTTGTAAACGGCCTTCTCATCTTTTGAAAGGGTGTTGTGGCGGTTTTCTTTCCAAAACGCTTCATCTTTTTTTGTGGAGCCATCCTCAACGATAATATTCATTGGTGTATTGTAAAATGCATCATCCTTAGGTTGGTTGAAGATGTATTTTTTAAAGGTGGTGGTTTTGGTACCGTAAAAACCCAGATTATTCTTCGTATTGTTCAATATATTAAAATCGGTTATCAGCTTGTCCTTGGTGAGCATCCAATACTTACCGTCAATTTTATCAAATTCCTGAATAGTAACCAAATCATTGATAAAATTGATGTTTGCATCATCGGGAATACGCATATCTATTTTCTTAATGGCAAACGATGTATCGCATACCCAAAAATTTCCCGTAAATGTAAGTTCTTGTTTTCTGCGGGGCTTGAACATAATTTTGTAACACCACTTATTGCCTATGTACGAACTGTCGGTGAGATAATATTTGTAATAACCCAGTCCGAAATTAGCGATAGGGCTGACAAAATTCTTATCAAAAATAACCACATAATTATTATAAATATTAACGTTCTGGTACATATCGCCCATAAATTGCGCAATGCTTTCGTTGTCAACCCCTGAAATTTTAGATGCTTTGATTATCTCTTTTTTTGATTTTGGCGATTTGCGAAAATACACATCCGACAAGCTTTCCGTAAGAAACAAAGGGAGGTAAGACTTACCATTCACAGTAGATGTATCAATATTTTCGAAGATGAACTGGAAAGGTTTCAGCATCCGTTTATCTTTTAAATCTTCGGAAATGTTATTGGCATCGAATTCTATTTTATTATACGTCTCATATTGGTATGCCTCTGCACCTTCGCCATTGTTATTTTTTTTGTTTTCAATTATTTTTTTCAGGAGGATTTCTGCGGGGTTGGTGGTAGGTCTGATTACTACTTCGCCTAAGTTTACTTTGTTTTGGAACATTTCGAAATCAACAGTTTGAAATTTATGTTGCACAATCGGTTTTACAACCGCTACATAGCCAACAAAGGAAGCGACAAGAGAATCGGCATTAATGGTAAACTCGAGTGCGTATTCCCCGTTAAAATCGGTGCGCACGCCCGTAGTGGTGCCGCGGATGTAAACATTTACAAATGGCATAGGTTCTCGTGTAACGACGTCTATCACCTTTCCCATGACCTTGGTTTTCTGTGCATGAATATTAAAAGGAAAAACAACAAAACTGAAAAACAGCGATGCTATAAGTAAAAATCTATGAATTAAAAATTTCATAAAATTTCGTTTAGATGCCATGCTAAAACATGTTGAATTCCATTTCTATTTGGCAATTGAATATCGTCAATAGATACAACAAATTTTTCGTGATTATCGGGTATTGTTTCTAATTCAGAATATTCTCTTTCAATAGTTGTTTTATCTATTAGCATATATGCAACTTGTAAGTATATTGTTCTATTATTTTTTGTAGCTACAAAATCAATTTCTTTGTTTCGCATATATCCAATATATACGTTATAGCCAGAGTTTATCAGTTGTAAATATACAATATTTTCAAGCATATACCCAAAGCCATATTCAAAACCGGAGTACAAATAATTTTTAAAAGATAAATCGTTAATATAATATTTATTAGTTCCCGAAATAATTTCTTTTCCTTTTATACTGAATCGCTCAACTTGGTATATAAGGAATGTGTTTTTTAAATATTCAATATAATTGGCAACAGTTTCGTAATTCGTTTTTCGATTTTTACCTGCAAAATATTTTACAATGCTACTAATGGAAATCAAATTGGATGCGTTATTTACTAAGAAAGAAAAAATATCCTGAAGCAAACTAGCATCTTTAATGTTATATCTTTGAATAATATCACGTAATAAAACGGTATCTTTTATAGAAGACAGGTAATGCCTTTTAGTTTCGTCATTTGGTAAATGAAAAAGTTCAGGAAGACCTCCTGTTTGCAAATATTGTAAAAATGCAATTTTCGTATTATCTAATTGTTTAATAGATAAGTATTCGAGGTAACTAAAGGGAAGTATTTGAAATTGAATATATCTGCCTGACAGTAAGGACGCTAATTCGCCCGATAGTAATTGAGAGTTGGAGCCTGAAATAAAAATTTCGTAAGTATCGGAATAATTTTGGGAATATGAATTTATAAGATGTTCCCATCCTGTTATATTCTGCACTTCATCAATAAATATATATATTTTACCTTTGGGCTTTAATTCTTGCATGTAGCCTGAAATTAAATTTTCCAGCTCTGTGTAATTAGTGATAAAGTCGAAATCGGTATATTCTTTATTGATGTAAAAAATATTTTCCGGTTTTACACCCCCATTTATCAGCCTAAGAATCATTTGCCTTAAAAGATAACTTTTACCAACACGTCTTTGCCCCACAAGTACTTTGATGAGTTTATTTCCAATAAAATCATTTATTTTATTAAGATAATTATCCCTAATAAGTCCAAGTTCAGGGTATTTGTTGTCCCAAAAATTGTATTTTTTTAATTTTGCAATATTTTCAATCATGACATAATATTTTTACAAAAATACAATATTTTAAGACGCAAACGAAATTATCCGCAAATTGGTGATGCCATTTATACTTCGGTTGAATGAATCCGTCGGCTGACGGATTCATTCGCTCAGTATATATTATCTGCGCTTATAAATAATGACTGTGATGTGTTTTTAATAAAAGGTATTTTTTCAAATATGTTACTAAAAAAAATAACGGGTTTAATTAAAAAATAAGGAGTTATTGGTATAAGAAAATCTTTGTATTCAATGGAGATATCTTTAAATCTGGCTTTAATCAATCTGTTTCTGATGAATCTTTTAGTGAACGCTTTTTCTCCTGGTTCAAGTTTGGCCATATTGCGGAAAAATTTTGTAGTATTAAAAATCAGAAAACAATATGGATTTGAAAGATTAGGCTCAAGAAATATTATTTTCCCACCACTTTTAAGTAAACCTTTTAAATTAATTAATGCCTTATCTATTTCATAATACAAATGATGGAGAATGCCAATACCAATAATATAATCGAACTTTCTGTTATTTAATCCCACAGGGTTATTAAAATCAAGAATGGAAAAATCCAAATTTGGTAATTTATATCTCCTTTTAGCTTCTTCAATAAAAGGTGTACAAATATCAATACCTATAACATTATTTTGCGAATTATTTGCCAGGTAAAATGATAATTCGCCAAAAGCGCATCCGATTTCTAATATATCGTTTGGTTTATCCCTACCAATAATATCTTCAAAATATTTATTACGTCTTTCTGCTCTGATTAAAGTAGTTTTTGTTACTTTATAAATTTGATTAAAACCTCTGTCATCCTTAATATTTACCATGTTATTTTTGCTTTACAATATAAGTTTTTTTGCTTCAACATAATAACCTAAAGGATCCTCTTTTGAACCAAAACCAAAAAATAGTGACAAATGAGCCATAAATATACTAATCAGGAGTATTGGCAATAACATTATAGAAATAGGCCATTTATAAATAATCTGCCATAAATGCTTCGGTTTAACTAAACACAAAATAAGAACTGTTATTTTATTGGCAATTACGCATATATCATTGCCTCGCTCTTTAATATTTATTTCACTTAATTTGGATAGACTAAGTAATAGATGAAGCCCCTCTCTTGTAAATCGTTGATAGTCGTTTGGAATATGATGTCGCCTGGCTGAAAAAGGAATGGTAAGGATTAAACGACCTCCGGGACATAAAACTCTTACTATCTCCCTGATAAAACTTACGGGATTTTCAACATGTTCGAGAACCTCTACACAGAGAACTACATCAAACGATTCAGAATCAAATGGTAAGTTTTGGCCATCGTAATAAATAATATTTTTTCTGACTGTTGTCATTCCAAAATCGGTAGCGCTTTCTAAATCAACACCCACGTAGGAAGCTTTTTTAAAGATCCATTTGAGCCAAGGTGATTCACCTGCGCCGACATCAAGAATATTACCTCCCAACTGCTTCAGAGCAGGACGAAGAAAAGATACTATGGTCTTCAACTGCAAATCTATTATACATCGAAACCAAAAGAATAGTGGATTTACTGATGGTGACTTTACGGAAATTGGTTTAAAGGATTCCGATTTATTAAAACTTTGATTATCCCCAAAATGTTTTTTTATACCTACCATCTATGATTAATCTTTTACTTTATTTATTTTTTTTAGTAAGTCCAGTATTTTTTTTTCTTCGCTATACGATTTCCCATTATAAAAAATTTTGCTTCTTATAAATTTTGGTCTGTTTTTTACTTCATCGACTACTTTTCCCATATAATCACCCAAAACACTTATTGATATTAATTGAATACCGCCTAGTCCGAGCATTATCAATAAAACAGTGGGAATACCTTTTGCATCTGTTGGAGGATTAATAAAGTATTCTATTACATAAAACAAGCTCATGGCAATTGTTACAATAAACACTATTAAACCAATAGTTTGAATATATTGTAATGGTTTTTTACTAAATGAAAAAATTCCTTTTTTAGCCCACCAGAAATTTTTTGCAAAATTATTAGTGCTTTTTCCAAAAAGTCTTTCAGGTCTTGTATAAGGAACTCCGATTTGTTTAAATCCTACCCAGGCTCTTAGCCCGCGTATAAAAATATCTTTTTCAGTAAATTTAAGTATATATTGAACTGCTTTTTTATCAATTAATGAAAAATCTCCGGCATTAACAGGAATTTTTACTTCAGATAAACTCCGGAAAATTTTATAAAACAATTTGTAAGAAATTTGCATATATAATGGCGCCTCGCGTTTAACTCTTTCGCCATAAATTACATCATAACCTTCTTCCCATTTAAGAATAAAATCAGAAATTATTTCAGGAGGATCTTGTCCGTCGCCATCCAATAATATTACGGCATCGCCAGACGCAAGCTCCATACCACTGACAAATGCTGATTGAGAACCAAAATTCCTGGAGTGCGAAATTCCTATCACATGATTATCCTGGTAACAAAGTTGTGAAATTACTTCTTCATCGCTGTAGGGGCTTGAATCATTAACGAATATTAATTCATAATCATATTCCGATTTTTTGAATACTTCAGTTAACCGTGCATATAATATTGGTATTGCCTGATTGTCCTTGTAACATGCAATTATTGCAGATATTTTCTTTTCTTTTTTGGGAATGGAAACATATTGTGTTTTACCGGCATACTCTTTTTCCCATTTTGTCGTGTACTTTAAACCATCAGCGAATGATGTTTTAAATTTCCAGCCAATTATTTTCTCGGCAAGAGCAGGATCACCATACCATTCGGACAAATCCCACTTACGGTTTTGCATTGTCCCGAATGAAGGGTTATCGTTTATCTTAAAAATATCTTTTGCTGCAATGGCTACATCCTCTATAGTGGTTTTTGTTCCAGTAGCAATATTTATTGAAATGCCCGGATTTGTCAGGCAAGCTGTTAAAGCAGCTTTTACCATGGCATTCGTGCTGTCATCAATATAAACGAAATCTCTGGAAATCCTTTTATCGGTAAAATTGGGAAGTTTCCCCTGCAAACAGTTTGTAATCAAAGTAGGTATAAGCCTGTCGCGTTCTTCCCATGGTCCATATACAGAATAGAACCTCAGGTTTACAGCCGGGAAATTATGTGCTTTGCCAAAATATTTTATTAAATAAGACGCAGAAACTTTTGAAACAGCATAATCACTATTTGGTATCATCTCGCTGTTTTCGCCTGGCGACGCGGAATTCAAACCATATTCGGATGATGTTCCTGCATGTATATATGCTGCACAGCCAATTTCAGAAAGTGATTTTAATAAATTTAATGTCCCGATATAATTTGTAGTATGGATTTTTTCCACATCGGTTTGCCGGGAGTATGCTCCATAGGCAGCAAGGTTAAAGATTGTAGCAGGTCGGTATTCATTTATTATCTCCTGTAATCTGTCATAATCGGTAATATCAATATTTATTAGTTTTGAAGAATCAACACCTGTCAATCTCCAGCCTTTTTGAGGATTTCTGGAGCAGGCAAAAACATCATTTCTTAATGAACTCAGACTATAGAATAAATTCGCACCAATAAAGCCGGATGCTCCAATAATAAATATTGGTCCTTTAAGCCTAAGTGCTTCCTTCTTCTGATCTTCATCCCATGTATCTTCCCAATTTATATTACTCATGGATTTTCTTTTTAATTTCTGAAAGAATTGCTTCTGAATTTAACCCGTTTACTTCTAAATGATATGCCTGATTCCCGTAAAGTCCGTTGGTATAACCCTTAATATATAAATGAGAATATTCACACATTATACCTTCTTCGAGTATTAAAGATGCAATGTTTTCACCCAAACCACCTCTTTTAACATGTTCTTCCACAACAATAAGTTTTTTTGTTTTTAGAATACTTTTTTTTAATTCTTCAGAAAGAGATATTAATGGCATTTCGGAAACTACAAAAACATCTGCAATTCCTTCATGTGTTTTTCCTAAGGCTTCAAATACATTTAATAAAACAGGACCCATACCAATAATAGTTATTTTATCACCATCAGCATATTTACGAATCGAAGAAAAATTTTCTAATTGAATTTGTTCTGGTTTGAACCCAAACCCTAATCTCAAATACGAAGGACCTTTATATTCAAACATTTTATCAATTGCGCCGCTTACATCTTCATTACAAAAAGGGATAAAACATCGCATATTTTGAAAAGAACCGATAACAGCAATATCTTCAATCGCATGATGAGTAGCTCCCATTATTCCATATCCAAAGCCCCCCCCATTCCCAACAATCTTTACATTAAGATTATGCAGGCAAACATCTATTCTTATTTGTTCAGCAGGGCGAAATACAACAAACGGGGCAATACTGTAACAAACCGGTATTAAATTTTCATAAGCCAGACTTGCAGCCATTGAAATCATGTTTTGTTCACTGACTCCTGCATTAATAAAACGATCACCAATGGCATTTCTTAAATTTTCGAGAGCCATAAAACCCAAATCACCGGTTAAAAAGATGATTTTGTCATTTTCAACAGCAAGTCGTTCGATATGTTGCGCAAATTCTTTACGCATTTTTTTTATTTTTAATTTCTTTTATAGCCTGTGCATATTGATTATCATTCATAGGAAGATAATGCCATTCCAATTTATTTTCCATAAACGAAACTCCATTCCCTTTTTTGGTTTTTGCAATAATACACTTTGGCTTATCAGAACGGATATCAAAAAGTTTATCGAAAGCAGCATTTAAGGAACTAAATTCGTTGCCATTTTCTGCTACAGCTACATCAAAATTAAAAGATTTCCATTTGTCCGCCAATGGTTCAAGATTTAATACTTCGCTTGATTTCCCAAAACCCTGAAGGTTATTATTATCAATTATTACAAATAAATTTTTCAATTTATGCTGTGAAGCGAAAAGAGCTGCTTCCCATGTTGAACCCTCATCACAATCACCTTCAGATATTAAACAGAACACATTATTGGTTTTATTTGTAAAACGATTCGAAAAAGAAAAACCATTTGCCAAAGGTAAACCATGTCCAAGACTACCGGTGCCAAATAATACTCCGTTAAGTTTTCGATTACACGGCGGATGTGCTGCCAATAAGGTTCCGTTTTTATAGAATGATTCTAATAATTTCTTATCCATTAAACCTGCTTTAGCAAGCACCACATATAAAGATAGTGCAGCATGCCCTTTGGATAAAATGAACCGGTCATCTTTATTCATCAGATGAAAATATAAATATACCAGAATATCCAAACAAGATAAAGATGCTCCGATATGTCCGGCATTTGCATCCTTATACATTTTTAGCAGTATTTCAAGACAATCAAGTTTAATCTTATTCAGATTTGAAATATTCATGTTTAAAGTTTATGAAAATCAGTCTGATATTTTTTTTAAATGTATTTCAAGAAAATTTATTTTAAACTACTGTTATGTTAAGAATCATATGATGCATAGATTGCCTCGGTCTTTCATCCCTCGCAATGACGTCATTGCGCCCGCCTGAACGCCCGCCTGAATGACATAGTCGGGCAGGGAACGGGCAGGAGCCGACGAAGGAGGTGAAGCAACTTAGCGAAGCGACTCATGAACACCTTTAAAACTTGTAGTGAGCATGTCGAACTATAAAATAATTTGTGAATAATCTCAAAACGATATATTAAAATTAACTTAACACTACTTTCCTTTTTCAGCAATTTTCAAATTACTTTTAGCCAAATCAAAGTCGGGTTTTAGTTTAAGAGCCTGTTCGCAAGCTTTTTTAGCTTCTTTATAATTTCCCATAACATTATAACATGAACAAATATTGTTATACGCAATTGCATTCGACGGATCAATTGTAAGCAATTCCCTGCAAGTAGAAATGCAGGCTTTGTAATTACCCATTACATAATAATTATAACTTAATGTAATATATTGTTCTATCGTAAATTTTTTGTTTTTTTTCAGGTTAATCCCATTTTCCGTGACTTTCAGGTTGTTCTTTGTCAGTTCATAGTTCGGTGATAATTGCAATGCTTTTTCACCGGCAAGTTTAGCTTCGTCAAACATCAATAAGCAATTGTAAGCGGCACATATATTATTATAAGCAACAAAATTTGAAGGGTCCATCAATAATGCTTTTTTTGACGCTTCAATACATTTAAAATAATTTGCAGCATTATAATAAAGGACGCTCAACTGAATATAGCCTTCCTGTGTGGGATGAGCCGAAACTGCCGCCTCCATTGATGCCGCATTATCAGCGCTTGATTTAAACGCGTTTTTCACCACCGCACAAACAGTAACAGTATCTACCTTAACCTCATAAACTGTATTTTTCGGAGGCCAGTTTTTTAGTAAAAGGTCATGATTCCACTTAGCTTCGGAGCTCATAAAAATAGAATAATCCCAATCGGGAGAGTCAAAGTTGGCCGCAACAAATTTCAGATAAGGAACTTTATCAACGTAATAGCTGGCTTTCAACGGGTTTCCGTACCATAATCTCACTCTTGCAGGCTTTTCGGGAGTAGCATTTTCTGCATTTTTTTCTATCCATTTCACAGCTGGTTTCACAGCAACGCCCCAGTAATCCATTTCATAATTGCGGAACGCCCCATTTGCACCGCCTATCAGGGGACTGAAATATAATGATTCCAAAGGATGGTTTATTATCATCCACCTGAATGGTTGAAAAAGTAATAATGCAAGAATGAAATATAATGCATATCTGATTATTTTTTTTCGAATAATATTGAATAAATTATCCCATGATAACGCACTAAGACAAATTAATGGGGGCAGGGTAAACAGAAAATGTCTGCAATTATCATAAGCATTTGAACCATATAGCATCACAAATATTATAGGGAACAACGAAACAAGCAAAGTAAGAGATACGAGAAACAGGCTTACAGTAAAATTATATCGTATAATTTTCTTTACGTAAAGTAAGATTATTAAAAAGCCTCCTATCAGTATATGCAGCGGTATGGTAATGATCAACCATTTTGGGACAAAGTACCAGGGTAATTTGAAATTATAAGCCCACTTTCCTTCGAAAAGCTGGTATGTGTGAAAAAGGCTAAAGTCTTTTATTTTTAAAAACACATATAACGGGACTTTTAATGGGTTTGTTTGTGCATACGGCCAGAATATGCATACGGCCAGATAAGCTGCAAAACCAACACACAAAGTTTTCAGCGCAATAATAACAGATTTTTTTAATTCAATTTTTTTAAATTTATCCTTATAATTTTCAATAATCCACCAGATAAATACAGCAAAGAAGAGAAATGGTATCATCACCAATCCGAAAGTTCTGATATTGATGAGCAGAGAAATATTTATAATAAGAAAGATTGCCCGTTTAAGTTTTATTTTTGGTAATTCTTTCACTAATTTCACTATATGAAAAAGCGAAAACATATAAAAGGCGGCAAAAGGAATATCCTTGGGATTATACATCGAATGTCCGAATAGCAATGGAGTTAACACAATAAAGAGTAATGCAAGTATAGCTGTTTTCCATCCTCCCAATTCTCTGGCTAATAAACCCGTGAATAAAAAAAGCAAAAAACCAAAAAGCGAATTAATGAGGTTCCTGAATTCAAACTCTCCGATAAAGCTGAAAATCCTATGTGTAGAAGTGGTGAGCAGGTCGAAAAACCCTCCAAAAATATTCATGCCACGCCTATCTTCAATATCTACTACCAATTCCCCCTTTTCGTTAAAAGGACTAAGAGAAGCAAGGGAATCTTTGCCGGTAAAGTAATTTAAAATTATTTTTCCATGTTCATAGTGTGGCTCGCTATCCTCAATTACCCCATAATCAAAACTGAGTACGGGCATCAATATGCCGATAACTAATGCAATAATCCAAAATATTTTCCTGTAATTTACAGGGGGAATTACTATTTCAATTTCTTTCATATTTACTCTTATTTGCGTGTTACGAAACTATGTAATGTTATGAAAGTTTTATTTTTTCAGATTGTCCTTTGCAATTTTCAAATTGTTTTTAGCAAGTATATATGAAGAATCTATTTTCAAGGCTTTTTCGCAATTGATAATGGCGTCCTTATAATTTCCAATTGTATTGTATGCAGAACAAATGTTATTATATGCTGCAACGCTTTTATTATTATAAGTAAGCGTCTTTTTGTATGATTTTATTGCAAGCTCATATTTTCGTGCACTATAATAAATGTTACCGAGACTTAAGTAATTTATTTCGTTTGGAGATGTTTTGACAAGGGTTTCAGCATCCAAAATAGATTTATCCTGTTTTACTTTGCCATCCCTGGACGCCTGTAGATTGTTTTGTGCAAGCTGATCGCCGGGCTTTACTTCAAGAGCTTTTTCCCCTGCAGTAATGGCATCATCCCATAAACCAAGCTGGTTATAGGCAGAGCATAAGTTGTTATATGCAGGATAACTATTGGCATTATATTCAAGCGCTTTTTTCGACGCTTCAACACACTCTTGGTGTTTGCCATTATTGTAATATTCCAGGCTTAAGTTGATATAATTTGTTTCATTAGGAAAAGATTTTGCAAGATCAATTGCTGCCTGAAGTTTCACCAGGGCAGAATCCGTTGGAGTATTATTACGTTCATTTGTATTCTTGCTGATGTCGGAGGCGCCTGCTTTTCCGATGTTCACAATATAAACTAAATAACACAAGGGAAATAGTATGAGGACAGAAATAATCACGTTTACCCATTTGCTGCGGCTTGTCTTTTCTTTATCTTTTAAGTTTTTCATGAACTTGTTTTTTATGGAAAATTTAATAAATTTGTCATCAAAATTATTAAATATAACGAAACCAAAAATAAATCTACATATTTAGTTCGTTGAATATTATAAATTTGTAGTGTTAACTGATGTTACGCATATTATATATTTGTTTGTTAGTGTCACTCTGAGCCAGCCATTATGGGAGTTTGTGGGGAAGCGGCTGTGTCGAAGAGTGTATATCAGTAGGCTTCGACACGTCCCGAAAAAGGGACGGCTCAGCCCGACAGATAATCTGGTATCAAACGTATTAGAAAAAACAATAAAGATAAATTTCATTACTCACGGGCTGACTGTAAAACAAATTAATAATTTTAAACAACCTCTAATAACGCTTCGGTAGTTTTTTAAGTAGGGACTAAAGTCCCTGAATTCATTGAGTTTTATTGTAACCCCGCCATTAATGGCGGGGTTATTAAAAACCTTGCTAATAAAGGGCTTTAGCCCAAAGCAATAAAAAAATTACCGGACTATTGCTCTAACATAACAGTAGTTTATTTACCAATTATAAAGATACGTGCTTATGAAAATTGTATTCTCAGAGAAACTGCTTTTTAAAGGGCTTTGTCTTGTATTGCTGGCAGGGCTGATTTTTACTTATTCCAATCATTTTAATAACCCTTTCCATTTCGATGATGACCACACCATTTGCAGTAATGTCTGGATCAGAAGCATTAAAAATATTCCTAAGTTTTTTGTTGACGGAACCACAACAAGCTCGCTTCCTTCCAATCAGGGGTATCGCCCCGGTGTAACTACATTAAATACGATTGACTATTGGATAGCAACAAAAGACCCTTTTCATATCGGCATTAATCCGTTGGGCGGAAACAATAAAGGATTAAAACCATTTTATTTTCATTTATCCATCTTTACCTGCTTTATTATTCAGGCATTCCTGATGTTCCTGCTTTTTAAAAAAATTCTGGATACTACAATAAATCATAAATGGGATAAATATTTCGCATTGTTCATTGTTGCTTTTTATTGTTATCATACTGCACTTGCAGAAACGATTAATTATATTATTGCACGTTCAGACTCTTTTTCAACATTCATGGTTGTTCTATCTTTTGTACTATATATTTATTTTCCCGGTAAAAGAAAATACCATTTGCACATAATTCCATATATTCTTGGATTCTTTGTTAAAGAGCCTGCCCTTATGTATGCTCCTTTACTTTTTATATACATTATTCTTTTTGAAAAGCAGGTTGACCTCACTAAAATGTTTAAAAAAGAAAATTGGAATAAAATAGTATCTTCGTTCATTACTATTTTCCCTTTAATTATTATAGGTATAGGTTTGTTTTTTCTGAACAAATCGCTTACACCCAAAACAAGTATTCCTTCAATTATTTCACCATGGAATTACTTTATTACACAGCCTTTTGTGTTAGTACAATATTTTAAAACATTTATTCTGCCCACTGAACTTTCTGCTGATACTGACTGGGTGGCACTGCAAAAAGTGTTTGACATCAGGTTGTTTATGGGAATTTTATTCATAACAGGCATGATATGGCTTGCTTTCCGTTTATCGCGAAAAGCTATTTTTCGTCCGATTTCCTTCGGGATCTTTTGGTTTTTCATTGCGCTTCTGCCTTCTTCAAGCATAATGCCTCTTTCCGAAGTCCTGAATGACCATAGAATTTTTTTCCCATACATTGGCTTGGCTCTTGCATTTTCAACAGCTCTTATTTACCTTATAATTTTAAAGAATGAAAAAAAATTTATAACCACTCCATGGCTGATAATTGTTACGGGTATATTTGTGGCGGGTTTGTTATGTAGTCATGCTTACGGAACACATCAACGGAATAAAGTATGGAGTTCTTATGAGTCTCTTTGGTACGATGTAACACAAAAAAGTCCGGGTAATGGCCGCGGGCTTATGAACTACGGGCTGTCACAGATGAGTAAAGGGAATTATCCTGCTGCCAAAACATGTTTTGAAAAAGCGCTGAAACTTACACCAAGTTATTCTATTTTGTATATAAACCTTGGTGTTCTTAATGCAGCGATGGGTAACTTAGCCGAAGCAGAAAATTATTATAAAAAAGCGATAGCATTGGGCTCTTACCATGACCAAAGTTATTTTTATTACGGCAATTTTCTTTCAGGGCAAAAACGATATGATGAAGCAAAACAAAACCTTAAAAATTCTATTGCCATTAACCCCGCCTATGTAGAGGCGAGATTTGTTTTGATGGCTTTATATAATAAAACGGAGGACTGGAGCGCACTTTCAAAACTTGCTGAAGAAACGATGCAATACCTTCCAAATGATCCCAGATGTTTAGCTTATTTAGATGCCGCAAAGAACAAAAAAACAAAACTCGATGTTGCCATTGAAACAGCGAAGAAAAATCCGACAACGGATAATTATATTAATTTAAGTCTGCAATATTACGAAGCAGGCCTGTACAAAGAATGCATTACTGCCTGCGAAGAAGCGCTTAAGATAAAACCTGATAATGCTATTGCCTATAATAACATCTGCTCGTCATATAATGCTCTTAAAATGTATGATAAAGCAATTGCCGCATGCAATAAGGCTTTGGAATTAGACAGGAATTTTGAACTCGCCAAAGGAAATTTGAATTACGCAATAAGTCAGATGAAAAATAAAAAGTGAGAAAGTATATTCCGCTTTAGGTCACTTCTAAAAACCTCATCGTCATTGCGAACCATGAGGAACGAAATGGGAAGCAATCTTCTTATGTAGTATGCTTCAATGTTGAGATTGCTTCGGTCGCCTGCCTGCCGGCACAAGGCAGGTACCTCCCTCGCAATGACATTCTAACGGCTTCTGCTTCTTCAATACGAATTTGAAAAATCCGGCAAAACATCCCAATGCCCACATAAAACCACGAAGATACAGCATAATGAAAAGGAATAATAATTTTGGGTTACCTGACGATTTCAAACTGTATTTCACAACAGGTAAATGTACCATGATTGCGAATATGTTCAGGAAAAGCCAAGCATATAATACATTATTGTTAAGAAAACAAAAAGGACTGGAAATAATTATCAAAAAATATAACGGAGGCTGAATAACATCCCGAAACTTACTGTAATCATCTTTTCCGAGTTTTCCAAAATGTTTTTTAAAAATCTTCATCAGCCAATAACCCCGATAAAACTGCTGTTTCAAATATTTAATAAATTTTGAAGGGAAATGGTGTCCTGCTATTGAATTTTTATTAAACTTTAATTTGTATCCGTTTGCCGTTAACCGGTATGACAGATCCGCATCTTCTGCGCATGCAATTAAAAACGTTTCATCAAATCCATCCATTGCCTGCAGCGCAGACCTTCTCACAGCCAGATTGAAAGAACCTAAATAGTTTACATAATCAGGTAATGTTGAATGCCTGTATTGTATTTCATAGTGAATACATTGGGCAATAAGAGATTCCGGGTTAACTATGCCATAAGTTCCACCGGCAGCAGCTATGCAATCATCAGTAAATTGCGTGACTAATTTTTCAATACATTCTTTTTCGGGTACACAATCGGAATCGGTAAAAAAAATTATTTCTCCTTTGGACGCTTTCCACCCGGTGTTTCTTGCTTTTGCAGGACCTGCATTATTTTGATATATATATTGTACGGGAAATGTTTTAACAATATCCGCCGTATTATCGGCTGAACCGTCATCAACTACAATTACCTCAATTTTATCCGAAGGATATGTTTGTTCCAAAGATGCTTTTATCGCTTTTGAAATGGTATTGCCTGCATTGTAAGCCGGTATTACTATAGAAATCGTTGGTTTATCCATTTTATTTTCCGTTACTAAAATAATAGTCATGCCGATTCAGGATATTTTATTTTTGTTTTTCTATCAGATATCGTTTTGCAACAGAGAAAGCACTGTTTATAGTAGTGATCATCTCTTCAATGGATCTTAATTTTTTAATTCTATGGTAAATATATTTATAACTAAAATAATAATTACGGTATGATTTACGAGAGAATTCATAAATATCTTCGGGTGATAAGTTTGTGTATGAAAAAGAAGGCAGCGCGTTCGGATCCTGCCATTCCAGTTCTTTATCTATCAGAAGATTTTTTTTATTTAACGATTTATAAAAAGGTGTCCCCGGCGCAGGGACAACAATACCAAAAGTTACAAATTCAGGTTGAAGCTTTTTTACAAAGTTATATGTTTCCCGCATCGTTTCCCTGGTTTCCCCTTCCAATCCGAAAGTCAGATACATTAAAACGCGCATACCGGAATGTTTTACCAATTTAACCGCCTTTTCAATTTGCTCGACAGTTTCATTTTTTCTCATATTTTTCAGTATTTCTGCATTACAACTTTCGCAGCCTATAGCAATAGTATGGCATCCCGCTTTTTTCATTTTTGTTATGATGGATTCATCTAACATTTCCGCTCTTGAATTGCAGTTCCATGAAAAATTATATTTCCCGGCAATCATTTTATCGCATAATTCTTCCGTAAAGTTTCTGTTTGTCGGGAGGGAACAATCATAAAATTTAATTTCCTTGATTCCAAGCGATTTTATTTCATCAAGTTCGGTTAAAACATTGTTGACCGAACGGTAGCGAACCGGTCTTTGAAAAGCGCCTGCCTGACAATGAACACACCAATTCACACACCCTCTTGAACAATTGACAATGGTCATAGGTTTACTGATAGAAACCGGACATCTGTATATTTTAAAAGGCAGTTCTGCATGCACAGGAATACCAAATTCATCCATGTTTTCTGTTTTTACTGCGTCTCCGGTAAATATTATATCCCCGTTATTATTGCGAAAATACAATCCGTTTATTTTATCGGCATTTTCGTTGTTTATTAACCGCATTAACGGGATTTCCGGCTCACCCCATGCAATATAATCGAGATCGGATAATGATTTTAGCTTATTTTCCGGTTCCTGCACACTTAAAATTGATAATGACATACAAGCGGTTTTAATGTTTTTATTCACCGATTTTGCCGCTGTAGCTACTTTTGCATCCAAATTAAAATTAGGGAAGCAAGTCAAATAAATTACCCAATCGGGTTGATAGGATTCAATTTCACTTTGAATATCTTTTAATGAGAGTTTCAAATTGTTCGCATCTAAAATACGATATGAATGATTATTTTTTCTGCAATATCCCGCCATTATTTGTAAATCATACGGGGGCCAACTTTGGTTTGCCTTATTTGTGCCAAAACTTCCAAGAATTCTTCCGATAGCATTTCCTTTAAAACCGGGAGGATCAATCAACATTACTTTCGACATTTTAATCCCTTTCTTTTTTATTAAAAAAATAGTTAATAAAACTACTTAGTCCGAAAATTTTTCTTTTCAAGTCATAAATGTTCCTTATCGAAAAAAGCATTTTAATAATTTGTTTGGGTCTCAAATAAAATTGGCGCAATCCTTTATCAATAAATTCATCAATTTCTTTTTTAGATAATTGCGGATAATTAAGCAATGTTACTTGTTCCAAAGAATCATTTAACCATTCCGTCCAATTCTTAGGCACTATATAATTATTTTTCTTCGCCCATTCATATAATTCCGTTCCTGGATATACGCATATTCCCGAAAATTGCACTGTGTCTAAAGGCAGCGATTTTGCAAAATCAATTGTCTTTTGCGCCGATTCTCTTGTTTCATCGGGTGCGCCAATCATAAAACAACCGTGCAAAGTAAAGCCAAGCTTATGAGCGGTTTCTGCAAATTTCACAGACTGTTCCAGTTTAATTCCTTTTTTCACCGCATCAAGCGCTTCCTGCGTTCCAAATTCAAAACCTATCATAAGCATCCGGCATCCGGCTTTTTTCATCAGAGGTAAAAGATCAAGGTCGATATCTACCCTTACATTACAACTCCATGAAATTTTAAGATTTCGCTTTAATATTTCTTCACAAACGCCTTGTACATGCGCCCGTGATGCCGTAAAAGTATCTGTTTCAAACATAATTTCTTTAATGTGGGGAAACAGTTTGAAATCATATTCTATTTCATCAACTACCAATTTCGGATCGCGGTAGCGAAGTTTTTTCCCATACATTACCGGCGTATCCCTGCAAAATGTGCAATTTCCGAAACATCCTCTTCCGGAAATCAATGTCAGGAAAGGAAATCTTTTTCCTGCATCTTTATACCATTCCGGTTTTATGTGATGCCATGCGGGAAAGGGAAGCTCATTTACATCCAAAGGGTTTCGCTGTGGGTTATTAATAACAGCACCATTTTTTACATATGAAATACCTTCAATTTCAGTCAATAATTTCCCCTGTGCAATATCTTTCAGAATGTAATCATATTCTCCCCGTGCAATTATATCAACTGCCCCATCGGCAATTTCAAATGTGTTTTCAACTACGGCGCTTACATGAGGACCGACCAATACTGTTTTTGCATTACTGATTTCCTTAGATATTTTGGCAAAATGTATGTCATTATATATGGAAGGTGTTGTTGTATGGCAAACGATAAGGTCAGGAACGAATTCCGAAATTATTTTTTTTATGTTTTCTTCATTCAGATTCAACGTGGCGCCGTCAACAAATCTCACATTATTTCCTGTTTTTTCCAACACTGAAGCAGCGATAAGCATCCAATCCGGATGTCGCTGCACTCTCCCGCGCGATTTGGCAGCCCATCGTGCGGAACGACAAAAATCTTTTCCGTAAGGCAGATTTAAAAGCAATATATTCATATTGAAATCATGTTTCGTTTTAACAAAAAAGCGGATATAAGAATTGAGTCTCTTACTAACAAAATTTATGGTTTTTCACATTCGCTTATTTTCTCTTTCAGCAAAGCAATATCCTGAGATAATTTTTTATTCTTATCATGAAGTTGAGAAACAACAACAGAAAGATGCAGTAAATAAATAAGAATGACAAAAATGGCTGCCATAAAAATTAAGTTCGAAGCCACAGACACCCCAAGCAATTTAGCCGCAATTTCAAGCCCGTCTTGCCAAAATGAAAAAAGTATCAGTAAAACAGTTCCTACCAACCAAACAAAAGAATATTCTTCTCTTAATTTTCCTTTTACGATAAGCCTTCCGACATATCCAAGAAAACAAAGGCTGATTATGATAGAAATTATTTGAATTTTAACGGGAACTACGTTGTCCATAATTTTAGGTTTTTAGATTTTTAAATTTTATAAAAGTAAAAAAAATAGCGATACTTACTTTTACCATATAATATAATGAAGTAAATGCTCCGATTGAAGATTGCCCGCCTTGTCTTTCACGCATAATTACAGATATTTCCCCTATTTTCAGATTATGCCGGCTATATAAAATAATGGATTCCGGCTCGGGATATTCATCAGGGTATATTTCACTTACAACAGCAAGTGCTTTTCTGTTAATGATCCTGAATCCGGATGTACTGTCAGTAATGGTTATTCCACAAAACAATTTTATCAGATACCTGAAAAAATAAATTCCCAGCCTGCGGGAAAAAGTGGAACGAAACCCCCCTTTTTCAATAAAGCGAGAACCTATTACAACATCCCGTTCTTTTTCCGAAATAGCATAAATAAGTTTTGGTATTTCAGCCGGCGGGTGTTGCCCGTCCCCATCAACCTGCATGGCAAAATCATATCTATTCTCAAATGCATATTTAAAACCCGTTTGCATGGCGCCACCAATACCAATATTGACAGGAAGATCGAGAAGGATGCAATTTAATTGTGTGGCGATTTCTGTTGTTTTGTCGTACGAACAATCATTAATCACTATAACATCCAAACGAAAATCCTTCCCGGGATCTAAGGCATTGATGCCATTTACAACACCGGCTATAGCCTTTTCCTCATTATAAGCAGGAACAATGACAGCAATTTTTTTTACCATTACAAAGGGGTTGTATCACAGGGTAAAATTAACAATTTTATAATTGTAATTATTTAGGTATAGGGAAATAGAGGTATAAAGTGTAGGTATAAGGGAGAAAACCTATAACTTTCATCACCCCTATACCTTTATACTTAAGTAGTAACAGGATAATTTTATAATCTGTGGCTGTATTTAAACTGCTGAGTAGTTACAATTTTTTTAAGTTTTTCAAGGATTTTTTGTTAAAAATTTTATATTTGCATAACAAATTCAAAAAAAATATTATATATTTACATCTGTTAAAATATTGCATCAACAAAGTATAAATGAAAAATGAAATCGAAGGTTGATAGTTCACTGAAAGAGTTATTGAAGAAAATATTCGGTTTTGATTCGTTCAAAGGAGATCAGGAAGCCATTATAAAAAATGTATTGAATAAACAAGATACATTTGTCATTATGCCCACCGGCGGTGGTAAATCCATGTGTTATCAACTCCCTGCGCTTATCAGTAAAGGAACTGCTATTATTGTTTCTCCGCTTATCTCGCTGATGAAAAATCAGGTAGATGCCATACGTAACTTTGGTAATGAAGAAGGTATTGCTCATTTTCTTAATTCATCCCTTTCCAAGCAGGAAATTGCACATGTAAAAAAAGATTTGCAGGAAGGAAAAACAAAACTTCTTTATGTTGCGCCCGAATCGCTCACAAAAGACGAAAACGTTGATTTTCTTAAAGAGATTGACATCTCTTTCTTTTCCATTGATGAAGCACATTGTATTTCTGAATGGGGTCATGATTTCCGTCCTGAATACCGCAGACTAAGACCTATAATAGAAGCCATCGGGAAAAAGGTCCCAATTATCGCGCTAACAGCTACTGCCACTCCCAAGGTTCAATTAGATATACAGAAGAACCTGAACATGATGAATGCTTCTATTTTTAAATCATCTTTCAATAGGCCAAACCTGTATTATGAAGTGAGGCCAAAATTAGGAGATGTGAACAAAGAAGTAATCAAATATGTTAGATCGCATCACGGAAAATCAGGTATCATTTATTGCCTGTCGCGCAAGAAAGTTGAAGAACTTGCAGAAACGTTGAAGGTAAACGGTATCAAAGCACTGCCTTACCATGCAGGACTTGATTCGCAAACACGCGTTATAAACCAGGATAAATTCCTGATGGAAGAAGTGGATGTAATCGTCGCCACTATTGCATTCGGCATGGGTATCGACAAACCCGACATACGGTTCGTTATACATTATGATATGCCCAAAAGCATAGAAGGATATTACCAGGAAACCGGCCGCGCCGGCAGAGATGATGGCGAAGGCAATTGTATTGCTTTTTACAGTTACGATGACATACAAAAACTTGAAAAATTCATGAAGGGCAAACCTGTGGCGGAACAGGAAATAGGAAAACATCTTTTGCTCGAAGTGGTCTCTTATGCTGAGTCTTCGGTATGCCGTAGAAAACAATTGCTTCATTATTTCGGTGAAATTATGGAGCAGGATAATTGCCAGAATTGCGATAACTGTCTCCATCCGAAAACAAAATTCGAAGCCAAAAGCTATGTGATTACTCTGCTCGAAACAATTCTTGCTGTCAAACAACTTTTTAAAGCGAAACATGTTATCAACGTGCTGATCGGAAAAAACTCGGCAACAATCAAATCTTGTAAACATAACCAACTTGAAATATTCGGAAAAGGAGCAGATAAGGATGAACGTTTCTGGAATTCCATTATCCGGCAGACCCTCATTGAACGTTTGCTGTTAAAAGATATTGACAATTACGGTCTGTTGAAGGTAAGCAAGGAAGGCTTGGATTTCCTTGAAACCCCGCATTCTATCCTTATGACATTGGATCATGATTATGAAAATGCTGCAGACGATGATTTTTTTACAGGTGGTCAAAAAACAAGTGCAACCGATAAAGTGCTCTTTTCATTATTGAAAGACCTCCGCAAAGAAATTGCAAAAAAACAAAATCTCCCGCCGTTTGTAATATTTCAGGATCCCTCATTAGAAGATATGGCTATACATTATCCTATTTCCGTCGAAGAACTAAAGCAAATTACAGGAGTAGGCTCAGGAAAAGCTGTTCGTTATGGGAAACCTTTTGTTGATCTTATTGCCCGGTATGTTGAGGAAAACGAAATTGAACGCCCGATTGATATGATCGTAAAGTCTGTTGTCAACAAATCAGGTATTAAAGTTTATATAATACAAAATATTGACAGGAAAATCGCCCTGGAAGATATTGCCCAGTCAAAAGGTTTTACTTTTGACGATATACTTACAGAGATCGAAAGCATTGTCGCATCAGGCACCAAAATCGACATAAATTATTATATTAACGAGTCGATCGATAAAGACAATCAGGAGGAGATATTTGATTATTTTAAACAAGCCGAATCTGATTCCATTGCAGATGCCTTGCTGAATTTGGGTGAAAATGTTTACAAACCCGAAGAAATAAGGCTTCTGCGTATCAAATTTATGTCGGAAATGGGTAATTAGCGATTAGCCCATTGGGTTATTATGTTATTCAACAATTCACAAATCGTAATTCTAAAATTTAAAATCATATTTTTATGGAAGAAGAAATTGAAAAAAACGACAAACATTCTCATACTGAATCTACTCCTGAAGCAACAGGTAGTTATTGTGAGAAAAAAAAATACAAATGCAGTATAAATATAATACTGAACATTATTGCACTGATAGGAGTGATTGTTCTTTTTGTTCTCTATTTTACAGAACATCCCGGTTCTTATTCCTCTGGCACAAAATCAAAAAAATCTTCAATGGCAATAGGTTTCGTAAACTCCGACTCGATTATGACAAATTATGAGTTGGTTAAAGTGATGAAAACAGGCCTTGAAGCAAAACAAAAAAAAGCCGAAGATGATTTTACTATTCAGCAAAAATCTTTCGAAACACAGGTGATCGAATACCAGAAGAAAATGCAAGCCAATTCGCTTTCCATTAACCAAGCCAAAAGTACCGAAAAGCTGCTGGGGCAACAACAACAAACTTTATTAGATTTGAAAGACCAGCTTTCACAAACACTTGCGGAGGAAGAATTAAAAATGAATATTGCGTTACAGGATAGCATTATGAATTTCCTGAAGAGATACAACAGAAAGCATAATTACGACTATATACTTGGATTTTCAAAGGGTAGCGGCATTCTGTTTGCCAATGACAGTCTTGATATTTCTAAAGAGATTTTAGAAGGACTGAACAAAGAATATAAAACCAAATAACCGGGAAAATAGGACTTCCTCTGGATTATGAAAAAGACATTTTATCTGATCGTTGTTTTACTTGTAATTGCTGCCTGCAATAAAGGAAAGAAAGTAATAGAAGAAACCTATCCTGATGGTTTTCCGAAAATTGAAAAATATTACAGAGGAGAAAGCGCTAATAAGGAAATGGTTAAAGAAGTGAGATATTATTCCAATCACCTGAAAGAATTGGAAGGAAATTATAAGAACAATAAAAGAAATGGCAACTGGGTATATTACTATAAAAATGGAAATAAATGGAGCGAAGGGTCCTTTGTTGACGGACTGGACGATGGGAAAAGAACTGTTTATTTCGAAAATGGACAAAAGCGATACGAAGGATACTACAATAAAGGGAATCAATTCGGAATCTGGAGATTTTGGGACGAAAACGGAAGACTTTTAAAAGAAGTAGATTACGATAAAAACGACACGACTGTGGCCAAATAAGGCTTATTTATCAATCAATGATTTTAAATTATTTTTGCCTGAAAAATAATTGCAGTGGCACCCCCGAAAAATCAAACTTCTCCCGTAACTTATTTTCAACAAAACGCTTATATGGGTCTCTCACATATTTCGGGAGGTTGCAGAAAAAAGCAAAAGATGGAGAATGAGTAGGCAATTGTGTAATGTATTTTATTTTAATATATTTTCCTTTGGTAGCAGGAGGCGGGTTATTTGCAATTATAGGCAACATGACCTCGTTAAGTTTTGAAGTCGGAATTTTTTTAATCCTGTTTAAATACACCTGATTTGCTACTTCAAGCGTTTTAAAAATTCTCTGTTTTTGTAAAGCCGAGATAAATAAAATTGGTACGTCAGTGAATGGTGCTATGAGTTTTCTAACAGTCGCTTCGTAATCTCTTGCAGTATTTGTATTTTTTTCAACAATATCCCATTTGTTGACAAGGATCACAACACCTTTTCTGTTCTTTTCTATAAGACTAAATATATTCATATCCTGCCCTTCGAATCCCATGGTTGCATCTATCAGCAACAGGCAAACGTCACTGTTTTCAATTGCCCTGATAGATCGCATTACAGAATAAAATTCAATATCTTCATGTACTTTTGTTTTCTTGCGCACACCGGCAGTATCCACCAGCACAAAATCCAACCCGAATTGATTATAACTGGAATACAACGAATCTCGGGTTGTTCCGGGGATAGGAGTTACTATGTTCCTGTCTTTCCCCAATAACGAATTGATCAGCGAAGACTTCCCGACATTAGGTCTTCCGACCACAGCAAACCGCGGTACGTCAGGCGCTTCTTCTTCAACAATAATATCAAATTCTTTAACTAAATCGTCTAAAAGCTCACCTGTTCCAAATCCGCTGATAGCAGAAAGGCAATATATTTCTCCCAAGCCCAGTTTATGAAATTCGGCAGCTTCAGGAATTTTGTTATTGTTGTCAACCTTGTTTACGGCTAAAAAAACTTTTTTGGGACATTTGCGGAGAAGCATTGCCACATCCTCATCCATACCGGTAACGCCATCGTTCACATCCACCAGAAAGAGAATAATACTTGCTTCATCAATAGCTAAAGTAATCTGCTTGCGTATTTCTTCTTCGAATATATCATCTGAGTCCATTACATATCCGCCGGTATCGATCACGGAAAATTCTTTACCGTTCCAGTCGGCATTACCATAATGCCTGTCGCGGGTAACACCGCTTCTGGCATCCACAATGGCCTGACGTTTCTCGATAAGCCTGTTGAAAAGAGTTGATTTACCCACATTCGGCCTTCCCACTATCGCGACAATATTTCCCATAATCGTTAATCCGTAAAGGTTTGCAAAGATACGAATATAAACGGTTTAATATACTAAACGGGATAAAATTGTACATTTTTTCAAACAAGTAATCAGTAAGCGGTATACAGTAATCGGTAGTTTTTTACTGATTACCGATTACTGTTTTTTTACTGATTACCAAATTAGATATGTATTTATACCATGCAAAGTATATTCTGGAGATGAAGGCTATTTAAAAATATACCCGAATTTTTTGAGTTGTGGTTCGCTGTCACGCCAGTCTTTGCTAACTTTAACAAACAATTCGAGATACACTTTTTTTTGCAAAAAGGTTTCCATATCTTTCCTTGCCATTGTGCCTACTTTCTTCAGCGCAGCTCCTTTGTTCCCTATTACGATACCTTTTTGCGATTCTCTTGCGACATATATAATAGCACGTATCTTATAAATTGCTTCTTCTTCTTTGAATGAATCAATAAGCACCTCGGCGCAATAAGGGATTTCTTTCTGATAGTATAAAAATATTTTTTCACGTATTATTTCGGCGACAAAAAATTTCTCAGGTTTATCGGTAAGTTCTTCTTTTGAGAAATACGGCGGATTTTCCGGCAAAAAAGAAATTACAGTGCTCATAATTTTTTCAAGATTAAACTTTCTTAATGCCGAAATGGGCATTATTTCGGCTTTTGGGAGTTTTTGCTTCCATTCTGATAACTTAGCTTCAACAGCCGGTTGATCGGAAAGATCAATCTTATTTATCAGTACTATAACCGGAATGTTCGATTTATCAAGTTTTTCTAATACAATTTTATTGCTGAAATTTTCGCCAATTTCAGTAACAAGTAAAAAAAGATCAGCATCCTCAAACGTACTTTCTACAAATTTCATCATAGATTCGTGAAGTTTGTAGTGTGGTTCCAGTATTCCGGGAGTGTCAGAAAATACGATCTGGTAATCTTCTTCACTTACAATCCCCATGATCCGGTGCCTTGTTGTTTGCGCTTTCGGTGTGATAATAGATAACTTTTCTCCGATCAGTGCATTCATCAGTGTGGATTTACCCACATTCGGATTACCAATAATATTAACAAACCCGGCTTTATGTGTCATAAATTAAAATATATGCAAAGATAAAGAAAAAGCCACACAGGTGTGCACTGCCCCCAAAAAGTTAGACACTTAATGGGGGCATTTTTATGTATAAAAGAACCAAGTACAATTATGAATTTAGGCTTCAATGTGTAGAAGCCGTATTAAAAGAAAACCGTACCATCAA
>Ga0247841_10003184_pt1 | contig 30969 bp, 42 predicted proteins | sample LaCruzMarch2015__2_FD_192410 | JGI IMG/M metagenome (GOLD analysis project Ga0247841, IMG submission 192410) | Freshwater microbial communities from meromictic Lake La Cruz, Castile-La Mancha, Spain - LaCruzMarch2015_18m | ecosystem: Environmental > Aquatic > Freshwater > Lake | place: Spain... | reverse complement strand
ATTCCAACTGGTGCATAGCATCCTTGTGGATTAGCTTCTCAACGGTATCATCGTGCATTTCCTCACCCAAGAAATCATTGCCCGTTTGGCTCTTATAGTTGGAGGAAATCTTGCCTATTGTTAAATTACTCAGTTTAAACCTTTTTGTGTGCGTGGTGCGAATGTAATCCTCCTATTTTTGCACTTTTCCGTCTTGATATCTAAACCGCTTATTAGGCCCAAATCGGTTTTTTTGGAGTAAGTTAAGGGCTTGCTGCAATGCATCTATCTTTGATCGAAGTTCGCGAAGAGTTCACACCGCAATCTCTAACTCCTTTTGAAGTTCTGCGAGAGGGATTCGTAGATAAGTTATTTTCTCCTTATTGCCGTACCATATACTATCCAAACATACTTAAAGCTTATGGCTAATATGGCTAATGTGGCTAACTATGCCAAAATGCTTAAATATCTATGGAGAATAGATATAACTATGATTGCGTCACAAGGTAGCCCGGTGGACCTGGATATGGAAATTGAGATGGCCGGGAAAAAGCGCGAGACGCTTATTGATCCTATGTATAAGAGGATCGATAAAATGGGGCGCGTCTACGTGGATCGTAATCTGGCTGAACAGGAAGTTTTGATCGTGGTAATAAAGCCCAAGCCAGAAGACAAAATAAACTATATCAAAGTCGGTAGAGGAACCTGAACCTTTGAATCAACCGATTTAGCAAACTCAATATATAAAAATAAATATATACATGTATGATTCGATGCTCGTTTGGCTTGTATCCGATGAGTTCATTTACATCAAACCATATGACTCTACAGTAGGTGAATAATAATGGAAAACGAACTCAGTAAAGATTCGGTGAAAAGGCTACTTAATCACTGGATCGAGCACAACGAGAGCCACAGCGCCTCTTTTCGAGAGAGGGCGGCGCAGATGGCCGGGGTGAGCGAGAAGGCGTCTCAGGACGTTAGCCAGGCAGCAGCGCTCATGGACCAGTGCACGGAAATGCTCAAGAAGGCCATGCAGGATCTATAAAAAAGGAGAGATAAAGAAAATGGAGCTTGTTTACACTTACTCAATGGAAAGCAGCAAAGACATGAACAAGATGCTGGATGAGGAGTTCTGGAAGCGCCTCGGGCCCACGGTGCGCGAGTGCAAGGCCATGGGCATGGAAAAAGAGGGCATGTGCCTCTACATCAAGGCCCGTGATGAGCTGGTCCTGGAAGCCCAGAAGCTGCTCGCAGATACGGCGGCCAGGGAGCTGAAGGGCGAGGACGCCGAGATGCTGCTCAAGGCTTTTCGGGATGAGGCAGAGGCAGCAGAGGCGGGCATGGGGGCGATGTTTGGGTAAATATATTTTTATTTTTAAATGAATATTTGGACGGATAGTAAATACTTCACGGTGTAACATCGTTAAACATCAAACACTGAGCTATTTTTTTGTTGACTTCCCGTTTTAGATCGTCGTCGGCTTCCCCTTGTATGCCCTCGATTTTGTCCTTAACTATTTTCATGACTTTATCAATGCAAAGAACAGAAGGCTCTCTCAATCGGGCGTTTATATAAGAAGGCGTGCCGGGTAGGATTAGCAAGTCAGATGATAATGGTTTTGCAGGAAGCTCCCCGCTTATATATACAACAGTCACATCCAAGTATCCATCACACAGAACCAACGCGGGTCTCAGCTTTTCATTGGTGAAATCTGTAAATGGATACCAAATTGAAACAATACTTCCCTTGGGTATCTTTGGCGGTTCCCCCGACATTCCTACCTGAACCGTATTTTTAAATCAGCTACGGTATACACATTATCGGCTTCCCTCTCAACAAGTGGTGCTATAGTCTGCATGGAGGCAAGCATAAGATTCATAACGACTTTCCTATCATCCTCATGGGAAGATTGGTGGTCACGTCGTGACAAAACCTTTTCTTCTCTCTTGATTACTTCCTGCATATTATCTCCTCTATTGCGGTCGATTTGGTATTTAAAGTTAGCTCATCGCATAATCGGAGTGAAGTAGTGAGTGAAAATGCCGCTGCCCCTCCGAAATGCTCCCGGCTCCACCTCTTCACCCTGTCCGGCTCGCAAATCCTTCTCGCAAAAATCCCGGTCACATGGAAGGAGAAGACCGCATCAAAGCTCTCCTCTTGCAAGGGCAAACGACTGGCATCTGCCGGGAGGAGGTTGACATCAGCCCGAACAAGGTGAGCGAGGTGCAGGGCCATGGGGCTGGAAAAAGAGGGCATGTGCCTCTACATCAAGGCCCGCGATGAGCTGGCCGGCGAAGCCCAAAAACTGCTCGCGGATACGGCGGCCAGGGAGCTGTTGGGCGAGGAAGGGGAGATGCATAAAAGGCCGTCCGGGACGGGGCGGAGGCAGCAGAGGCGGGGATGGGGGTGATGTTTGGGTAGATGTTCAAGGATTCGTAGAGAATATTATGATTACCAACCTTCCACTCCTATAGTGTTGCCCTGGTTTATCCAAGCTGAACGCATTGGGACTTAGAGTTGGAACGTGAAGCAAAGATCAATAAAAAGAAAGGCTTTCAGCCGAACGGCTAAAAGCCCATGTCATCTCTTTTTGAAGAGGCTCCTAATCAATAACCTCCCCAGAGGGTGCAGTCCCATTTTTATCCAAACGCAATATAGCAATCGCAGAGCTTTCGACTTTGGCGTCTTTGAACTCCGCATAAACTCTGACCTGGTTTTCCAGGAAAATATTCTTATTCCTAAGCAAAACACCGCTATCTATGCGCGCTTTTATTTCTATATATTTGAACTGTCCCTTGCTTAGCCCGACTAAATCTAAAGTGAGGCTGCTATCTTTGGTCTCAATCGAAGTGATGCTTTTCTTGTCGGGACCGATTGGCTTTGAATCGTCGCCTATTTCATACCAATCGTTTATCACCATGCCTTGAGGCAATACGTCAGTTAACTTGATATTGGACAGCGACGTCTTTCCAGCATTATAGACGCGGATCCTGTAAGTTACAATATCGCCCTTGCTCGTGCTATTAACAGCCCAGTTTTCGACGGAAATCTTGCTGCCATAGACATTATCTGCTCCGGAAGATGCATCCTGGCTCGTATAAGTTTGCTCTGGACCTGCCTGGTATGTGAAGATGCCTTCAAAACCAGGACAATTTCCTGTTGTACAATTGGCCGATGTTTTTGTCACAACCTTAGTGCATCCACCTGGCGAGCAATTGGATATTCTTAAATCATCCTTTTTTAACTCTGTGCATGTTCCACTTGAGCAATCTAATGTAACGTTATTTGGCAGAAGCATCATAGGTTGCAGTGTCAATTTTGTACCGTCACTTGGCCATCCTGAGTCCAAACCCTCTATTGGCGGGATGGTTCCACTACAGGTGCAGGGTAACCAATCGAATGAGCCGGCCGCAGGAGCGCGCAGATCGAAGTCCGCTAGATTGTTGGTAATATCCAATTTCTTGCCTTTCACCAATCCAGTTTGTTCCCAATCAATTTTTCTCGATCCACTCTTGTTGGTCCATCCCGTCGAATCCCTGAAGTCCAAGACGCCTTCGTCTACTATTGCATGATAGTTAAAGTTGTATTTCAGACCAGGTCTCCTATTCATATCCACGGAAGCGGTTACACTGATGTTGGGTGACAGGTAAGATTGACCCAAACCGGGGCCGCGAATTCCGCTAAAATCATCATATCTTATCTTTTTCCAGGCAGAAATTGCTCGCTTATTCTTAAAGAAGCCTTCTCCATAGAACTCGGATATGCCTTTTTCTCCGCGGAACTCAACTTTTTGCTCGTGGTTTACTGATGCGTTTTCGTAGTCAATCAACTTGCCCTCATCGTTGGTCCTCCCATAATAGTATGTTACATTATCTGAAAATTTCATACTTCCATTAACCAAGTAATTTATTGATCCTGTTTTAAGTCCCTGCGTATAGCCGCTTTCTTGTAAATTAGGGTCCCTCAACCGATTGTAGAAAGTCAAAGTGGCGTTTTCATTTTTGCAGTTAAACTCACTTATGAGTGTTGCTTCACAGCATATGATCAATCCTATTAGCATAAGAACAATAATGAGCCCTTTCATAATCCATCCCTCTCTTTCCCAATAACACATGTCCAAGTTGATGCGTATTTTAAAAAAAATTATTCATGCCTCGCTATAGCCTTATACCCATACTAAACGCGGACTGAAGTTGGTAATTATGCCATCCTTTAGGTGCAGATAGACCGATTTTGATGGGTTCTCCCATAGTATTAGTACTGCATCATCATTTGACAGAGCCATCCCTATAGGAAATCCCTTGAACTTACGTCTGACATGAGCAAAAGCCCAAAGGGCTCGATCTTCCTTGCTCCATAAACTACTTGCTGCAATCTTATCCATAACTTTATGGACTTCTTCCTGAGATCCTTGTCCTCCCGCAGCTAACTCCTCGCAACCAGATTTATATTTTTCAGAGAATTTTAAATTCTCTTGCTCGATTACATATTGTTTTACTTTATTGATATCGATACTCCAGTCATGATGATAATCCCAAATAAAGTATACGCCTTCTAATGGTTTTTCGAACCCAGCTCCATTCAATGGAGGAATTTTCTGTTTCGATCTGGTTTTATCGACAGAAAATGGTACAATTAATTCTGGGGTGAAACTCGCTTCATCTATTGGTGAATTCTTATCTGGATCAAAATAGATGTATCTTGATGATTCCGAAATCTTTCCATGTTCATCTGGACACCAAAGGATTATGACAGCATGTTGAACTTCTGCGCCCCCTATTTTCGCCTTCCCGCTGGCGATTCCAATTGGACAGCCAGAGAATCGGCGGCGTACGTGGGCTACCCCCCAGAAGGCTCTATCTTCGCAATCCCATATAGTTGAGATGTATTCACCATAGTTTATCTTTTTTAAGTACGCAATGATATCATCTTCATTCCAAGGCAATGACGAATCTATGTCTATTCCAGTATTTCCTTCAGCTGTGCCTTTTTTCAAAGGAAAACTTTCTATATCAACTATCGAATTTTTATCTTCTGGAACTACAGGGGACATGATCATATCACCATGTAACTCCATGTATGATTGCTATATTTTTAGTTTTTCCTTGAAGAGATATCTAATTCGATCCAATTTATTGCAGTTTCTAATTGACTAAACAAGTCTTGAGCAAGTTTTAGCTCTTACATGAAAAAATTATGCAAAATTTGATTCTCACAAATTGATTTATCGCTGTTTCTGATTCACTCAATTTGCTCAGCAAAATTTGTTTTCCGTTGAGTTTTTTAGTGTGTAACTTCATTCGCATAGCAGCCAATTCTGGCGCCCACAAATATTGTATAGATCACTGACTAGCATGTTGTTCTCTAAAGAGATATTCCCTCTCATCAATGCCGTTTGCTCCCAATCACTCCTTTTAGCTCCTTCGCCGTTGATCCATCTCATAGTATCTCTGGTTTCAACAACTCCATTTATTATGGTTGCATTATAAGCAAAATCATAGCCGTTGAATCTCTCACTTGACTGACCAATTTCTACCTTGGCATTTGCGTGAATTTGTTTGGAGCTATAGTTCTTCCACAGATTACCATAACTTTGAGAGAAATTTCTGTCAAATTCCTCAAATCTGATGGCCCTCATTGAGGACATATCTATATTATTTGGGAAAATTCCTTCTGCGAAAAACCTTGAGACCCCCTTTTTTCCATTGAATATTACTGTTGTATTATGAAGAACTAGGCTATCACTTAAGTCATCATTTCGTCCTTCGAAGTAATTGATCGTATCCATAAACTCGATTCGTCCCTTTTCCAAATAATTGAATGAGCTTACCAGATAACCCGGTGCATATTCGCGATCTTCGAACCCAGGATCTTCGAAGCGATTGTCGTAAGTCATAGTCGAATTCGCATCATTGCTTTTGCATTTAAATTCATAAGCAACTGTCGTTGAGGTGACCGGAGTACATTGTGAAATTGACAGGATTAATATTATAATGATAATTTTAGCAAATTCTAATTTGGTGGCCATTTATTCATACCAGTTATCTTATTTTAATTGAGTACTATTACCTTTCAAGACAGTAATTAATTGATTTGCCTTTTTTGTCGATGTTCAATTATAAGCTTTTGCGTCAAGAAAAGCATTTAGTCTCTCGCTGTGCTGAATGGGTAAGGAGAAAAGTTTAATAATATCCGTCCTTGAATTATTGTCCGTGGCTCTTGAAGACATCTGAGAGCTGACAATTTTCCGGGAATCAAAGGAAAGTTTGACCTGATACTCATTAACTCACCCTACCTACTCACCAGACCGACAAACTATTGACTGATCTCTCGTGGATCTGACGACGTATCCACGACCCTCGGGAAGAACAATGCTGCTCATATCCAGCCTGACCGGGCTAATAGAGGTGCAGGAGACAGCGGCCGCCGTCAGTCTGACGGCATTGGTGGTAAAGGCGCTGGCGAGAGATGCTTTTTCGAGCGGTTTGACGTCCTCCTGGCCCCGGGGTCGCCCATCGCCCATCCGCTCCTCCAGCCCTCCGGACGGCCCCTCACGAGCGTCCGGGCGCGCCCGTGGGCCGCATCCCGCCCAGGCTCGATGGCCTGCCCCCGGGCACGCTCCGAGCCCGGCCCGAATGCCCGCAAGCCTGCCAGCCTCATATATCAAGCAAAGTATTAGAGACGCAAAAATAGATGAGGTTACCTTATCTTTTTAACCTTGCTGATGAAGTCCCGGCACTCCTCCATAAACCAGTAAGTATCTTCTCTATTGAAATCGTCCAAGTCCAACCTATAATCCGCTTCTACTCGCCTTTTTTTCAGGTCATAAAGCTTACTTCCCAAAGAGAAATTTATGATTTTGACTTTTCTAACCACGCCCTGATGATTCTCGTAATTATCAATGTCAAGATGCTCTATGGCTGTATGAAATGCCCCATAGTATGCTCGGCTGATTGAGCACCTCAGATTGATTTCATCATCGATGATATCTATTTTATATAACCATTCAGCAAATTTTAAAAAATCGTTCGCATGGATTGACATTGCTAGACATCGGGAGCAAATATGACATTGATAAAGTCGTATAGTCTATCGGCGGCTGCTTTTGGCATTGTTGACCCATCGCTAAGCGACTCTAAAAAGCTGCCCACCCTTGAGCCGACATCATCCCATAGATCCAAAATTCGTTTATGATCTTTTTCTTTTATCCGAACGGTGATATCTGAATGCTCGCCCTTGGGATCAAATAGATCGATTTCCAGTTTTACTTCTACTTTATATGGTCTATCAATTGTTCTTAGCCTATCCTCTATGATTCCAAGAACCCTACACAAAGCATACCTGAAATATTCTTCTCTCGATAGATATTCTTGAATTTCAGAAGAGATATGAAGATTCATACTGGTCGGCTCGCCTAAATTTAAAAACATGGTATCCACGATTGCGAGGGATCTCATACCCCTTCGTTCTTGTGAATTTGCAGATTGATCCTCTGCCATCATAGTAACGTTGGTAATAATTCAGATCCTGTAAATACTTTTCGGCGTGACTCAATGAACGCCGGCGAATTGCTACAGGAGGACAATCCATCTGAAATAATGTCCATCCTGTCTCCAGCCCCCATGCAGGCCCGCGCGCGCGAGCCATGCGCGCCCGTGGGCCGCATCCCGCCCAGGCCCGAGGGCGAGCGGCCACATGGGCATGGGAAAAGCTCATACTTAAGGAGACCATTTAGTTAAGAAGAAGCGGTGTCGATGATGGAGATAGAAAGAGCCGGGCGTTACAAAGATAAAACTATTATCATAATCAAGAGAGCGTATCAGATTGAAAGCTGGGTGCAAGATATCTCCTCGGATCAGTTCCAAGACGACGATCGCACCAAGCTGGCAACCTACAAGGCATTCCAGGAGATCGCGGAAGCGTGCATGGACATAGTTGCCATGATGTGCAAGGACATGAACCTGGTTCCCAAGGATGACTACAGCAACATCGAAAATCTGGACCGGATTGACCGTAAAACAAAGACCCGACTAGCTGCGGCCAACGGCCTGCGTAATCGTCTGGTGCACCGCTACAATCAGACCGACGACCGCATAGCTCTGGAGAGCATAAACGCCCTTCTTCCCGAGCTGTCCGATTTCGTGGAAATGGTGGAGCTATGGATCAGAGGGCAATTATAGAAACGGCCAAGAAGGACCTGGCATTTCTAGAGGGGGACGTGCTGGGCGTGCTCATCTATGGATCTTGGGCCACAGGAATGGGCCATGAGAAAAGCGACATCGACATCTGCATAGTTGCGCCTTCTGCGGAGGATAAAATCGCCCTCTGGAGAAAAGCCATTGCCGCTATCCGTGATGATCGCTACGATGTCAGAATCTTCGAGCTATTGCCGCTTTACCTTAAGATGGCCGTGATAGAACAGGGTGTTGTGGTCCGCACCAGGGACGTTCTGGAGCTATACGAATATTTTTATCCCTTTCGCAGGATGTGGGGGGACCAGAAGCACCGCCAGACCCTGAGCAGAGACGAGGTGCGAGCGATGTTCGGACGGGCTTGCTAAGGAAAATGCCCCCTCCCTCCCTCACCCCCCGCGACCATGAAAATGTCTACCAGCCCGCCGAGGATACCTACCTCCTCCTGAGGGCCGCCCTGGCCGAGGCCAGGCCAGGGACCCTGGTCCTGGAGATCGGCTGCGGCAGCGGCTTTGTCTCCCAGGAGCTGGGCCAAAAAGTCGCACGCCTCATAGCCACAGACATAAATCCCCATGCCGTCCGGGCGGCCAGAGCCAGGGGAATCGAGGTCGTAAGGGCTGACCTTTTCCAGGGAATCAAAGGAAAGTTCGACCTGATACTCTTCAATCCACCCTACCTGCCCACCCCGCCGCAAGAACGAACCGGTCAATGGATAGACTACGCCCTGGACGGTGGCGAGAGCGGCCGGCAGACGGTGGATAGATTTATCGAGGATCTGGCGGCGCATCTGCGGCCCGGTGGTAGAGCACTGCTGCTCATATCCAGCCTGACCGGCCTAACCGAGGTGCAGGAGACAGCGAAAGCCGCCGGTCTGACCGCAGAGGTGGTGGCCGGCGAGCGATGCTTTTTCGAGCAGCTTCACGTTCTCCGGCTGGGGGGCATGCATTCATCGTTCTGATCAGGATCAGCAGCGACATAGGGCGGCATAGCATCAAGCAGGCAGACAAGCTGATCCAGCACATCATCGACGCCCTGGCCGGTCTCGGTGGACATCTCAGGCACATTTTTATCTTCTCCAAATCTCAATATGTCGGCCTTGTTGGCCACAACCAGCATGGGTAGATTTATCCAGTTCTTGAGATCCTCGGCCAGAGAAAGCTGCGAATCGATAGGATAGCCGCAGTGCTCACTGGGGTCCAGGATATAGAGAACGACTCCTTGCAGATGGCTCAGGGCAGCCACGGTCTGCCGCTCAATTTCATTTCTCTCTTCCAGGGGTCGGTCCAGCAGCCCCGGCGTATCCACAACCTGATACTTTTGCTCGCCCCGCAAGAAGTGGCCCACAAAGATGCCCCGCGTGGTGAATGGATAGATGGCGATCTCCGGCCTTGCGGCAGTGATGCGGACAATGAAGCTTGACTTGCCCACATTGGGGTATCCGGCGATGAGAATGGTCGGCACCGCCGGGTCTATGGTCGGCATCTTGCGCAGCAGGTTCCGAGCTTCATTCAAGAACAGCAGATCTTTCTCAATGGACCTCATGACCGAAGAGAAACGCCCAAAGGCTGACTTTCGGGCGGGAGCGGTGTCCAGACCTCGAGACCTTCTAATATTGCCTACATACTCTTTTGAGATCAGTCTTATCTGTCGGGAAGCCCAGCCCAGGCGAGACAGGCTGATGCGGATGCGATCCACGCCTGCGATTATGTCCGCCATCTCTCTGTAGAAAGGCGGCAGATTCTCAAAGGAGGGGAATTTCTTGATCAGATTGCTGAGATTGTCAGAGAGGATATTGCCTGCGTTTTGCACCATGGACTCGTCATCTGTGGCGCGAGAGGCGCGCCTAAAGGACTTATTTAAAAGCTCTTCTGATGTGGGTACGGTTGGAAGCTGTTCGAACATTACATAGCAGGTTACCGGCATGGGATGATAAACCTTTAGGCGCGTCCGGAATTAGACATTTATAAATGGTTTTCGGAAGGCTTAAATATTAGTTCTGCATCTATATAGATGAGGTGGCCTCTTGAAGAGATTAGGCACCGCTCTTCATGTAGTACAGAATAAATTGATTGTCCAAAGCGAGCAGATTGTTGGAAGCGAGACCAATATCCCCAGAACAAATTCCTGGGTCGTGGATCAGAAGAGGACCCAAGTAGGAAAGGTTTTCGATATATTCGGCCCCATTAATCATCCGTACATCATCGTTCGACCAAATAGAGGTGTAGATGCAGCTGCCCACGTCGGAAAGAAGCTCTATATCGACGAGGCGCCGGGGAGAGATAGCAAGTGGAAGAGATTGAGAAGCTGAGAGAGATAGAGAGGGTGGAGCCGGAAAAGCTCAAGGAAAGGACCCGGCTCAAGCGCGAGAAAGAGAAGGTAGACGAGTTCGAGAAGTTCACTGTGGAGTGTCCGGAGTGCAAGAGCCACACCCTCGTGCGCGACTACGAGCGTGCCGAGCTGGTCTGCTCTGATTGCGGTCTGGTCATCGACGAGAATTTCATCGACCAGGGGCCGGAGTGGAGAGCCTTCGACCACGACCAGCGCATGAAGAGGTCCCGGGTGGGAGCGCCCATGACCTACACCATCCACGACAAGGGCCTCTCCACCATGATAGACTGGAGGAACAGGGACTCCTACGGCAAGACCATATCCTCCAAGAACCGCGCCCAACTGTACCGGCTGAGAAAGTGGCAACGCCGTATCAGGGTCAGCAATGCCACAGAGAGAAACCTGGCCTTCGCGCTCTCTGAATTGGACAGGATGGCATCTGCCCTGGGTCTTTCCAGAAACGTGCGGGAGACGGCAGCCGTGGTCTACAGAAAAGCCGTGGACAAGAACCTCATTCGCGGGCGGAGCATTGAGGGCGTGGCTGCGGCGGCGCTTTATGCTGCGTGCCGGCAGTGCAACGTGCCCCGCACCCTGGACGAGATCGCTGAAGTATCCAGGGTTTCTAGAAAGGAGATCGGCAGGACCTACCGATTTGTCTCCCGCGAGCTGGCGTTAAAACTCATGCCCACAAGCCCCATAGACTACATTCCCCGCTTCTGCTCCGGCCTGAATCTGAAGGGTGAGGTGCAGGCCAAGGGAATAGAGATCCTGCGCCAGGCTGCAGAGAAGGAGCTCACCTCTGGGCGCGGGCCGACAGGCGTGGCCGCCGCCGCCATCTACATCGCCTCCATCCTCTGCGGAGACCGAAGGACGCAGCGCGAGGTAGCCGATGTGGCGGGCGTGACTGAGGTTACCATCAGGAACCGCTACAAAGAGCTGGCAGAAGAACTGGACATAGAGATAATCCTTTGAGATTATTTTGAATAGCCCGCAGCTCTGCTGCGGGCTATTCAAAATAATAATAATAGTCAAACGGCGGCGGCGCTCGGAATCTCCTCCATCCGACTTTTTTTAGGAATGACGGGGTGCAGGGGCAGAGAATCCCTGTCTCTTCAGAGGCGGGATGAATCGTGCCCCGCCTTGATTACTTTCGCTCCACGGCATAGCTCTATATATTCCCAGATCTATATTGACTCGTCTGGTTTGCTGCCAGCAGTTGAAAAGACTCAAGCAGCGCGCACAAAACCACTCAAAATAATTGGGAATGGGATCACATTCCCTCGGTTGAAAGACCGTAGATGCCTGCGAATTTATTCGTAGGAGTGGTCACCCCGGAAATCATGATCGTTTGCTATTCCGGTCGGCGAGCCATCTCGCGGCAGAATGCCAGTCCCTCATTGGTCAACTGATAAGTCATCTCACCGCGGGTTGGATGCATGCTCACATATCCCTCGCGGATCAATTCGCGCAGAGCTTTCTTAACCAGACGGCCCTCATTAGGAATCCGTCTGGCAAATGACCTCTCCGGAACATGGGCGGATTTGCTGGTTTTTGTGGCCTTGCATATGCTTATCAGTACCGCAGCCTCAAATCCGTCCTTGACGATCATTCGTAAGCAAGATATCTTAGAATGATATAAGCATTCTGATTATCATTAAAAGATATATTGCTATTTCAGAAGATATCTCGTAATGTTTATATAACCAATAATCAGAGTAGTAAACCAATGCTTTCCAAGACCATACAAGCCGTCCGAAAGAGAGAAGAACTGGCAGAGGATGTGGACTGGGAGCTATACAGGTGGATCGAAAGGCATCCCGGTCTGAATATATACGCTCTTGCCAAGTCTATTGGCTGGTCGCATGGCAAGGTCTATTCTTCAGTGAAACGCCTGGAAGATGATGGTCTGGTGAAGCTCGATAAGGTAATCATAAATGGGCGATCTGCCTCGATTGTTACCTATCGAAGGTGGCAGGACTTTTTCACACCGGAAGAGCTTGAAGAGATACAGCAGCCGGGCTATTTTGATGACGTTGAGGAAATCCTGAAAAAAGCAACATCCTAAAAAAACACTGCAAAATCAACCGCCGATAAAGAAAAGAGGAGAGACTTGGCCTGTCGTCTATCCGCTTTTCGGGGCGGGCACCTCGTCCACCCCGCAGGCAGCGATCTTCTCCACCAGCTTGGCCAGCACATCTTTTCTCATGCCGCCCACGAACTTGATCGAGCCCACCACCAGGTGTCCGCCTCCGGAGACGCCGCCATTGGGAATCTCCTCCATCAGCTCTTTTACCATCTGGGGGATGTTCATTTTTACGGCCTTACTGCGCAGCACGGCAAAGTCCGGGCCGTAGCCGATGGTGACAACGGGCTTTCCGGCATACTTCTTGCAGAGTCGATCGTGCACCTCGCCACTGGTCTTGCCGGGCGGAGGGAAGGTGAATTTGTGGGCGAAGTTCTCCACATCCAGCACATTCATGATGATGCCGTTGGGCAGTTTTGTGCTCTTCACATTGCCCATGCTGGCGCGCAGTTGCTCGTCAATGGCGGCATTGGCCTGCTCGCACAAGAGCTCCACAATCCTCTGGTGGCGGTCCAGCCGGCCCAGGCATAAAATGTCGTTTATCAGCCCCCGTCCGTCATTGAAACGCTGCCAGAATGCTTCGTAATCCAGGGCTAACGCGACCTTCTTCAGGTCCTCTCGGCTGTACTTGTCCTCGACCAACTGGATGTAGGCTGCCGCCTCCGGCGCTTCGCTCCGGTCACCCACGGCTGAAACCGCCGGGAAGTGCTTGATCTTGCTCTCCACGGCAGGGTAGATCATGCGGGCGATCTCTGTGGCCAGCATGCCTGTGGTCAGGCCGAAGTCGCCGCCGGCGTGCGCGGGATTGACATGAGCGATAAGATACTGGTCCACGATCTTGTGGGGATGATGGTGATCGACGACCAGCATCTCCATTCCGTAGACCTGAGCCTGGCGCATGGCCGGAACATCCTCTTCCGTGGAGCCGTTGTCCATCAAAACGATGAGCGGCATCTTCTGGCCGTGCCGGGTCTGATCCTCCAGAGCATAGGTCAGATCCTTGGTCACATCCTCCAGCTCGTAAAAGGGCGCTTTGCTGGGGGCGCGCCGGTAGTTGTGGTATTCAGCATCAGTCCCGCCCACCTCCGTGATGAGCGGCAAAATGGCCATCTCAATGGCAACCGCCGCGGTGATGCCGTCGGCATCGGCATGATGGCGGACAACAATGGGCTGGGACTTGAGAACCGCCCGGCGAATCTCCTTGGCCACCTGCTTCATGGCCGGCAAGAGCCTGGTCATGATTTCGCTTTTCACCAGAAACTCGATCTCTGAGGGCTCAGCGCGTCTGTCAATCGCCTGTTCAATCAGCTCCTTGACCGTGGATGCCTCACCGCCCCAGAGGCGCTTCATGGACTTGATCTCGACCTGAACCTGATTGTTGCGAAGGCTCGCCTCGCCGATGACCCGCACCATCATCTCGTTGTCGATATCGGCGTAGGCCCGCACACCGGCCCGCTCAAAGGCGGCACAAAAGACCAGACCACTGTCGTCCGCGATGGTGAAGATGGTCGGCCCCCCCGTCTGCTTGACCTGGATGACCTCCCCCTTGATCATGATCTGCTTACCCACCTGCTTTTGCAGATCCGTGGTCTTGGATATAGGAAGCTCCTTTTCCACCTCAGAAGTGTTGTACTCCCTGAGTTCGGCCGGCTCCAGCTCGATGTTGCCGTTAGCAAGAACATTTCGCACTGTGACGAAGATGCTGTCGCCCACCTCCGGCTTGCTCTTCAGGTATTTGTTGTGGGCCAGGCCCCTCACGCTCTCGGATAGATCCACAAAGGCGCCAAAGCTGGCCAGTCCATTGACCTTTCCCTGATAAATCTCCCCTATCACGATATCTTTGACATCGCAAGCAGGGTCGAGAATATGCACGAGCGGCTTTTTAGCACAGCTCTCGCATAGCTCCTTTTTGCTAGTGAGCTTTGTCTTGCACACGACGCACAGGTAATCACGCCCCAGGCCCTCGCAGGCCGGGCAGCTCTCTGTAACCGGCATCTTGCCCGAGCCGTGGCAGATGCTGCATTTCGTGGAGCCGCTTTCCATAAGCTCCTTCATATCCTTATCCGTAGCCTCTCCCAGGGAGATGGACTCGGTCTTTCCGCTGCCATCGCAGTTGGAACAGGGCTTCTCTCCTACCACCTGGAAGCCCTTGCCCCGACATATCTCGCACAGGTTCATCTGGGGAGTTGACGCACCTTTGGAATTTAGCTATTTTGCAAGGGTCCATGACTACGGCGCAAAAAAATATAAGCCAATTAAGACTAAATAAGATGCCAGCCCACCCGTTGGGCATGCGAGTCGTGGTTTTGCGCATTGGCCACCGGCCGGAGAGAGACAAGAGGATCACCACCCATGTGGGCCTGGTGGCCAGGGCCTTCGGAGCGGAAGAGATGCTCCTCTCGGGACGCGACTCTCATGTGGAAGAGAGCCTGGCCGATGTGGCAAAGCGCTGGGGAGGAGGCTTTCGCCTCCAGTCGGATATCTCCTGGAAGGGCGAGACAGTGCGCTGGAAGGAGGCGGGGGGAAAAGTGGTTCACCTCACCATGTACGGCACCAACCTTCCCGACGTGATCGATGAGATTCGCGAATGCGAGAATATCCTGGTGGCAGTGGGCGCAGAGAAGGTCCCGGCAGAGATGTATGATCTGGCGGACTGGAATGTGGCCGTGGGCAATCAGCCCCATTCTGAGGTGGCGGCGCTGGCGGTCTTCCTGGACCGGCTCTTTATGGGCCGGGAGCTTCATGAGGCATTTGCGGGCGGCCTTAAGATTGTGCCAAAGGCTCGGGGAAAACAGGTCTTGTATCCGGAATACTGCCCGGAAAAGATGAGTGAAGATTCTTGAGAGTATTGGTAATCGGCATCAACATCAGACACATTGCAGGCTCAGCCAGCAGGGCCGGCCATGAGGTTTTCGCGGTTGATTGTTATTGCGATGTGGACCTGGCCGGATGGGCAAAAGAGACGGCTAAAATGCCTCGCGAGGGGGCGGAAGAGCATCTCTCATTTTTTATAGAAAAATTCCGCCCTGATGTCGTCGTCCTGGGGCCGGGCCTGGAAGAGGCATCCGTCCGGGGAGTGCCTGTGCTCAATAATCCACCGGAAAAAACATCTCAGGTCTCAGATAAGCTCTGGCTGGCCGGCTGGCTGGAAGAGAAGGGCTTTCCCTTCATAAAGACAGAGCTTTCTGCTGAAGATCTGCGTTTTCCCTTCCTGGTCAAGCCGCGCCGGGGCGCGGGGGGCGTGGGATGCAGAGTTGTAAGCTCCTCATCCGAACTGAAATGGGAAGAGGGCCTGATCGCCCAGGAGCGGATCAAAGGCCGGCCCGCCAGCGTCTCAGTTATTGGGAACGGTCGCGCCGCGCGCGCCATTGCCGTCAACGAGCAGCTCATCGGCCTCTCCTGGGCCGGGGCGAAAGGATTCAGGTACAGCGGGAACATCACGCCCCTCGCTCCCCCGCAATGCGCCATAGGGCAGATGGCGGAAGAGATAATCGCGGCCCTGGGCCTCGTAGGCAGCAATGGAGTTGATTTTCTGCTCACTGAAAAAGGTCCCGTGGTGGTCGAGGTCAATAGCCGCTTTCAGGGCAGCCTGGATACGGTGGAATTGTCCGGCGGGATCAATGTCTTCCAGGCTCATCTGCAATCCTTTTTGGGAATGCTTCCCAAGAGGCCGGCCCCGCCGCGCCGCACCGCAGGCAGAATCATAATCTATGCCCCCCGCGATCTGACCATTGAGGCGGATCTGGTCAGAGACTGGACTGGTGACGTGCCTGGGAAGGGATCGCGAATAGCCGCAGATGATCCTGTCCTGTCCATAATGGCCCTGGGACCCAGCCGAGACGCGGTAATGGCCCAGCTAAAGAGGAGAGCAGCAATGCTAGGCGAGATGATAAGTGCAAAATAGTGATAATATTATTACCAGGATACTACCCGATAAAGCCAGTTGCTGACCAGTGTCCAGGCCTTGACAAAGCCCGATCCTTTCTCCAGCTTTTTTTTGTCCTTTTCGCTGTATATTTTTTGATCCTTTATCCAAGAGTCCATGATATAGGGTCATTTCTTTTTGGAATTTAACAATGTCGGTCTACAGTGATAGCGTCATGGGCGCAAGAGGGCTAGGAATGTGTTTTCCGGTATCAGTATAAAAAGATAATGCTTGATAAAGGTAATATAGCATAAGAGAGACTAGGCATTGGTAGAGAGAAATGTTGGGGATGAAATGAAGTCACCGGAAAGAATTACCATCGCTTTAGACGAAGAGACATCAGGCCTGTTCAAGAAGATGAAGGAAGACCTGGCATTGTCCCAGAGCGAGCTGATGCGAGAGTCCCTGAAGTTCTTTGGCAAACACAAGATGCTCTTTGACTTTGCCGAGGACAAGAAGGTTTACACCCATGCCGAAATGCTCTCCGCCGGCGAGCATGTGATCCTGGATATAGATCACTGGATACTGTTTCTAAGCTTCATTGAAACTCACCCGGACAAGGAAAAGTTCTGGAATCTACATAAAGAGGTCTGCCGGGCTCATGCCGAGCAGTTCAAGCACAAGCTCTTCAATGCGGAGAGCATCCTGAGACGTCTTGAGATCTGCAATCTCTTCAATATGAGCAAGACCGGCAAGAATGAGTTCACCCTCATCTTCGGCTCGGATGCCCCCAAGAAATTCGTGAGAATTGAGCTGGAGGAGATCTTTGCCGGCATGGGCTTCCTGGTCGAGATCAAGGATGATTTCTCAAAGCTGAGGGTCAAGGTAATTCATGATCTCTAGTTGATTGCTTTTATCTTCCCCGGCGCCATAAGGAGGATCTTTACCGGAGAGTGCCTTCATGCGGCAGTTTACGAAAAATATTATAACGAATGCTGCCAAAATATATATGCTCACTGAGATTACACAGGTGCGGCGAGGGAGATTATGACCTTAATCGTGCTCAACTTCAAGACCTATCGTGAATCGACCGGCCCGGAGGCTCTGCGTCTGGCAGAGATCTGCGAAGATATTTCCCGGGATTATTCCGTCAAAATGGTGGTAGTGCCCCAGGTGGCTGATATTCAGACCATCTCCAGGGCAGTAAAGATACCGGTTTATGCTCAGCATGTGGACGGAGTGGGATATGGCAGCTTTACGGGCCATGTGACTGCCGCGTCCTTGAAAGCAGCAGGAGCTGCCGGATCTCTCATCAACCACTCCGAGCGAAGGCTCAATCTGGCTGATATTGAAGCCTCCATCTTCGCCTGTCGCCAGGCCGGCATTAAGACGATAGTCTGTACCAACAACGTGGCCACAACTCGCGCCTCGGCCGCACTGCAGCCGGACTATGTGGCTGTGGAGCCGCCCGAGCTGATCGGCAGCGGCATTCCCGTATCCAAGGCCAATCCGGAAATCATTTCCCGGTCCGTTGATGCCGTCAAACGCATTGCTCCCGATGTGGGTGTGCTCTGCGGTGCGGGAATAACTCACGGCGAGGATCTGAGAAGTGCCCTGGAGCTGGGATCGATTGGCGTCTTGCTCGCTTCCGGAATCATCAAGGCAAAAGACCAGCGCAAGGCTTTAGAAGATCTGGTGACGGGAGCGGGAAAATGATAGCGGTGCACGTTCGTGTCTCGGGCCGGGTGCAGGGCGTTTTCTATCGTGCTTTTACCCAGGAACGTGCAAAGGCTCTGGGGGTGAAAGGCTTTGTGAGAAACATTCCCAGCGGAGGAGTGGAGGCTGTGCTGGAGGGAGAGAGAAAGCCAGTCGGAGAATTGCTCAAAGCCATGAAGTCGGGACCGACAGGTGCCATAATCCTGGGGATGGAGTTCTCCGAGCTGGAAAGCAAAGGGTACGAGGGTTTTGAAATAGAATAGGATGTGATCTCATGCTTATCGTCAACAGATACAAATGCTGCTACTGTGGTGCCTGCGTCGGAGTCTGCCCGACATGTGCCCTGGAGTTGGTGGAGACCTGGCTCGAGGTCTCAGCAGAGTGTAAAGAGTGCGGCCTGTGCACCAGGATATGCCCCGTGGGAGCCCTGGAGGTCGAGGCATGAAGTGCGACTTGATAGTAGTAGGCGCCGGCCCTGGCGGATCGATGGCTGCCAAGACGGCCGCCCTGGCCGGCCTCAAGGTCGTCATGCTGGAGAAACGCCAGGAGATCGGAGATCCCGTGCGCTGTGCGGAGGGCGTTAGCAAGAGGGCCTTATGTCGCATGATGTTGCCCGAGCCGGAATGGATATCTTCTGAGGTAAAGGGTGCCAGAATCTATGCTCCAAACGGAAAAAGCATAGTCATGTCCGAGGACAAGAGCGGGGGCGAGGTGGGCTACGTCCTGGAGAGGAAGGTCTTCGATCGAGGCCTGGCCATGCAGGCGGCCCAGGCGGGGGCCAAGATCTTTGTTAAGACCAGAGCCTTGGGTCTCTTGAGGAAGGACGGAGCAATTTGTGGAGTGTCGGGCTTACGCATTGGCGAGCCCCTGAAGATCGAGGCGCCCCTCATCATCGGTGCGGACGGTGTGGAGTCCAAAGTGGGACGCTGGGCAGGCATCGACACCACTTTGCAGTTGCAGGATATCGAATCTTGTGCCCAGTTCCTGGTGCATGATGCCTCCATTGATAACGAATACACCGAGTTCTTTTTGGGAAACAGCATCGCTCCCTCAGGATATGCCTGGTCGTTTCCCAAGGGCGAGAAGCTGGCCAACATCGGCCTGGGAATTCAGGGCTCCCGGTCCAAGCCCGGCGAAGCTATGCGGCTGCTGCGCCAGTTCATGAAATCTCGCTTTCCCAATGGCAAGGTGGTAGAGATGGTAGTGGGAGGAGACCCCTGTTCCGGGCCCATTGACTCTGCAATTGCGGACGGCGTGATGCTGGTGGGAGATGCGGCTCATCAGACTGATCCGCTCACGGGAGGAGGCATTCTCAATGCCATGCAGGCGGGAATCATCGCCGGAGAGGTAGCGGCAAAGGCCATAGACGCAGGCGATTTGAGCCGCGCGGGCCTGCAAGAGTACGAGGACCGCTGGCGGGAAGATATCGGCAAGACAATCGCCAAGAGCTTCCAGCTCAAAGAGTTCTTCGTCAAGCTTGAAGATAAAGACCTAAACCAGCTCATCGGCTCTCTGGCCAAGGAGGACATCACCAAGTTGGACCTGCCAGGGATGCTGCGCGTTCTCTTCCGGCTCAATCCGAAACTGCTCTGGGGGCTAAAAAGCTTGATGATTTAGCTCGTTGGGGGAAGACTTTTTCGCGGCTTCACACGAGATCCTGGGTATCATGCGAAGACGCGAAGTCCCGATGAGAGAAGGACAATTCTTGCCCTATCCATTTTGATTTTCGCCCTAATCGATGATCGACGAAAAAAACAATGATTGAGGCACTTGCCTGGGGCCGCACCTTTGCAGACCTTGAGGAAAATCCCTATCCATAGTGAGCGAAACTCGCCGGACTCAACTCAAGCCGCATTGCTACCTGCCTGGAATTAAAATAATGGGACAAAACGGTCCCATTATGCTGTAAATTTTCCGGCAGTTATTCTAAATGTAGCGTCTTCTTTGAACAATTCACTATTGTCATTGATTTCTACCCACAGGTGACCGTCACGATGCCTCAAATAATATCCCGGATAGTTATACGATTCAAATGAAATTGCAGATGAATCGACCAGCCCTGGAACAATTTTGAACGTAGCATCCTCTTTAAATAATTGACTATTGTCTTTCGCAGAATCACTTAGTTTAATGCGACCATCTTGATGCCTAAGGTATTGGCCGGGATAGTTGCTGGACTCGAGCGATGCGTACTTAGTGTCTGCCAGTCCGGGAGCGATTATAAAGGAGGCATCCTTAGAATCCAGGAGTGTCGTAATTGACGTAAGTTCTCCTAAACCATAGGCATGCCGGATGAATTTTCCGGGGTAATTATGTGATTCAAATGAAAAATACGGTCCCGCTTGTCCATTAACATTTGTGCTAATTGCGAAAATCAGCACGAGAATTATTAGCACCAATCGTCTGGTTTTCAATTCGCTTCCTCCTAACTTTTTGGTGATTACCTTTATTTCCCTTCACTTATATTTAAGGATTTTGTGGTGTTAGTTAACTTGTAGAGTCCCGAAACCTTTGACAATATATCTCTCATCAGAATAGTATCGAATGAGGCCGGATCTCGCATTTTGGTCAAGGCATCCATAAGAATGCAAACTAAATAAATCAATGCAGTGCGCTGTCCCAAAGAGCATGCCGGTGATGCGCATCAGCGAGTCGGCGATGCCCGTGGCTATGAAAAAGACACAGCCCTGGCCTTGGCGGGATGCGCGAGTGGCAGAAGAAGCCCCAAACTTAGCGTGAAATATCGCAGGATCTGTCATTATTTGTCGGCAATATTCATTTTCCCAAAGCGGGTCGTGATGCAGTCTTTGGTTGATGTTTTGGTTGTCTCCCAATGAGTGCGATCATGTCTTCTTCGCGTCTTCGCGCGAGATCCTGAGATCACGCGAAGACGCAAAAAATTATTGAGTCATCTACGCCAGCACACAGGAGCCGTCCGCTCTCCTGGGCAGCCGATCCATATCGAAAATTACCACTATTTTCTCCTTATCCGCATCAATGGCTGCCACACCCATGTGGAAGATGTAGCGCAGGGTCCTTCTTCCGTCCGGAATTTGCAGCCGGTGCTCCCGGCGCAGCAGAATGGCGCTGGCGGTCATGAGGGAGGGGCTGCTTTGCAGGAATAAAAGGCCGGGCAGGTTGAGGCGATGGTGGCTTGTGGTGGGATATTTCTCGCCAATCAATTCGCCCAGCTCTTCGCGACGGATCATCACCTCCTTTTCACCACTCTTAACGGCAATCAGGCTCTCGTCGGCATGCACCTGGTCGATATGAGAATGAAGCGCACAGAGCACGTAGCTGTCCCCGCGTCCCCTGTTTTCCAAAGGCAGCAGGGCTTCCAGCTTTTTCATAAAGGGGCGCAGAAGAGGACTGGTCCCGGCAAAGAGAGCCCCGGGGAGGTTTCCTACCTCGGTCCGGGCCAGCTCATGAAGATCCTTCTCGCGAATCTCGATGTATATCATGATAGTAGATTTGCCTGCGGGCAAATATATCTTGCTCGATCTGCATGCAATTTGCATCATGCATTAATTTTTCTTTATAAATAATGTGATAATTGAATACATATCTATTCTCTCTAAATTAATTATTTAATCCCATTCTGAGATGGGCCGGGGGTAAGGCCTGGCAAAATCACTCATGTTCTGCAACTCATTAATGGGCCTGTGGAAATTGCCACAAATATAAATTCTCAACTCACTACATTATTGCCTGCAAAGTCACCTAAATGTAAATGCCATTTGCTTTTTAAGTTATTATCTAAAGTATTAGTCTAATTAAGTAAAATTAAAGACATTCCCTTTCAAAACAAATTATTTATATCATTAAGTATTTGTGACAAGAAAAATATGGTGACGATTATGAGAGAGTCCACCGTAAAGATCCTGGATGACAAGGACATGGAATTTGTCGAAACGCTTCGATCTCTGAGCGTTCCGCGTAACGTAGCAACGCTCATAACTTTTCTGGCTAATGTGGATGAAGCCTCATCTCGCGAGATAGAGATGGGCTCCGACCTGCGGCAGCCGGAAGTGAGCATTGCCATGCGCACCCTGCGCGACAACAATTGGATAGAAGAGAAAGAAATCAAGCGCGAAGGCAAAGGCAGACCAATGAAGGTCTACTCGCTAAAAGCCAGCATTGATGAGATTATAAGGCATTTCGAGGAGGAGAAGATGCAAGAGTCGGCCCTGGCCATGGAGAGCATCCAGAGGCTAAAGCAACTCATATCAACCTAAGATAATAGATCAAACCGGGAGGGGAGCGGGCCTAACACTAATGGGGGGGACTGGCAAGTACCTCCACCTCGATTTTTGCAGCAATATTGCGGCCGAGCGATATCTTGGAGCCGTTTACCTCAATTACCACCGGCCCGCCGAAGGGCTGAGAGGCAATTTTGCGAATGTGCCTTCCTTTCCGTATGCCCATGGACTCAAACCTCTTCTCCCAACCGGCATCACTGCTAACTGTCATGACTTCCAGCGTCTCATTGCAGGGTGCCTTGGTAAGCTCAATGTACCTCATTTGCGCACGTTCACGCCCTTCTCTTTGAGATATGTTTTCACGCTCTGGATCTTCCACTCACCGAAGTGAAAGATGCTTGCAGCGAGCGCTGCCGACGCATCGGTCTTCTTGAAGACTTCCAGCATGTGCTGCGGGCTGGCGCAGCCTCCCGAGGCGATCACAGGCACTTTCACCCTTTTGGCCACGGCGTTTGTGAGAGGGATGTCGAAGCCATCATAGGTCCCATCCCGGTCCATGCTGGTGAGAAGAATCTCCCCCGCCCCCAGGGATACGGCTTTGCTGGCCCAGGCGATGGCGTCAATGCCTGTAAACTGCCTGCCCCCATAAAAGGAGCACTCAAACCAGCAGGGGCCTTGCTCCGTCTCTACCATCTGCCGGCCTTCTTCTAAAGTGTAGCGCCGCTTGGCATCAATGGCCAGCACGACGGCCTGATTTCCATATCTGTCGGATATCGCGCTGATCAGCTCAGGACGCTTTAGGGCAGAGGTGTTCACAGTGATCTTGTCCGCCCCGGCATTGAAGACCTCTCTGGCCTGCTCCACACTATTTATGCCGCCGCCTACAGCTAATGGCACAAAGACCGAACGCGAGGTCTTTTTGATAACGCTCGTCATGGTCTCCCGCCGCTCGTGAGAGGCAGTTATGTCCAAAAAGACGATCTCATCGGCACCGTCCTCATAGTATTGGCCGGCCAGCTCCCAGGGGACGCCAGCGTACCTTATTTGCTTGAACTCGATGCCCTTGACAACTCGACCTCCCGGCACACAAAGGTCGCAGTCCAAACAGGGAATGATCCTTCTCGCTAACATCGTATGGACCTCACAAAGTTCTCCAGGATTTTCAGGCCCTTGACCCCCGACTTCTCGGGGTGAAACTGGGTGGCAAAGATATTGTCCCGGGCGATCGCTGCTGTGACATCCACCCCATGCTCCGTCGTGGCAACGATTCGCGATTTGTCAACGGGTTTTGCGTAGTAGGAGTGCACAAAATAGAACATATCGCCTTCTTCGATTCCCTGTAGCATCTCCACAGGGCGCTTGATGGAAAGGCTGTTCCAGCCCATTTGTGGAATCATAACAGATGTTGGCAGCTTTATCACTTTGCCCATAATCCATCCCAATCCTCGGGCGGCAGGGCTTTCTTCGCTCTCTTCAAAGAGAACCTGAAGCCCGATGCAAATGGCAAAGATGGGGGTTCCACAATCTCTCGCATTATTAAGAGCACTCTCGAAGCGGCAGAGTCGTTCCATGCACTGCCCAAAGGCCCCCACGCCCGGAACCACAATACCCTCCGCCCCGGCGAGTTCAGCGGGCTCGCTTATAATCTTCGGAGAGCCACCCACATAGTCCAGAGCATTAAAAATGCTGAACAGGTTGCCCATCCCATAATCAACTATGGCAATTGTCATCGTTTTTGTCCTTCTTGCATGTGCACCAATTGATGCTATCGCATTTGGCAGGATCGCCGGAAAAGCTTTTCCGTTAACTGCTACCATGCCATCCGCCACCCTCTGCCCGGCAATCCAACCTCTCTGCGAAGCAGCACTCTTGGGATCAGCCTCATTCCGGTATACAATTTCAATTTAATCATCAAGTTTTTTAATAATTTCTTATAAAATTCGAGTTCAAAAGACGATATAAAAATTAAATTGAGTATTGTTATAACTATTTCTTTTAAGAAATTTATATATTGAAAAGACTTAAATAGGCCACCATGACATTTCCGCCCTTCATCGTAGTTTATAAATTTAACCCATAATTCTTAAATAGCTAAGGGTGGAGATTTGCCTCCATCAGTCAAACATAAAGATTTGGGTAGATGCTAAACGGAGATGCAAAAAATGTCCCAACAAAATCCCTTTGAGATATCCCAGAAACAACTCGCCGATTGCGCAAAGATTCTGAACCTGGATGCCGGAGTGCATGAGTTTCTCAGGCACCCCAGGCGAGAGTTCCACGTATCTATCCCGGTACGCATGGACGACGGCAGCCTGAAGATCTTCCAGGGCTTTAGAGTTCAATACAATGATGCTCTGGGCCCCTGCAAGGGCGGCATTCGCTTCCATCCTGATGAGACCGTAGACACTGTGCGGGCTCTCTCCGCCTGGATGACCTGGAAGTGTTCTCTTCTCGGCCTGCCCCTGGGCGGCGGCAAAGGCGGTGTCATCTGCAACCCCAAGGAATTGTCCATGGGCGAGCAGGAGCGCCTCTGCCGGGGCTACATCGACATGCTGTGGCAAAACATCGGTCCGGATAAGGACGTTCCCGCGCCCGACGTTTACACCACACCTCAGATGATGGCCTGGATGATGGATCAGTTCTCCTTACATACCGGATCAAACAGCTTCGGATTCATCACCGGCAAGCCTCTGGTGGTAGGCGGATCCCTGGGCAGAGGCGATTCCACGGCACGCGGCGGCCTGTTCACCCTTCGTGAGGCAGCCAAAGAATTGAACATCAACCTTGCCAAGTCCACCGTGGCCATTCAGGGATACGGCAATGCCGGCAGCTTTGCCCATTCTCTGGTCAAAGAGCTCTTCGGCAGCAAGGTCGTCGCTGTGAGCGACTCCAAGGGTGGCGCGTTCAATGCCGCCGGCATAGAAGCCGATGTGGCAGCCCGCGTCAAGGCGGAGACCTCCACTGTCGCCAATATCCCCGGCGCCAGGAAGATCAGCAACGAAGAGATCCTGGAGCTGGATGTAGACATTCTCATTGCAGCCGCTTTAGAGAACGTCATAACCAGGGATAACGCCGGCAAGATCAAGGCCAAGGTCATCATAGAACTGGCCAACGGCCCCACCACACCGGAAGCAGACGCCATCCTCTTCCAGAACAAGGTGCATGTCATTCCTGACTTCCTGGCCAATGCAGGCGGTGTGACCGTCTCTTACTTTGAGATGGTTCAGAACATCGCCCGCTACAACTGGACCCTTGATGAGGTCTACACACGGCTCGATGAGAGGATGACAGTGGCCTACCAGGCCGTCCTGGCCGCCTCCAAGCAGTACAGGGTAAACATGCGTCAGGCAGCCTACACCGTAGCTGTGTCCAGGGTCGTCGAGGCCATGAAGATACGCGGCTGGGTTTAGATAGTAGTAAATCTCGATTAATTCAAAACCACCAACAGCAGCAGAGGTGCTTTGCGCTCCACACGGGCAAGAGCCCATTATAGGGACGCAGAGACCTCATATTTTTTTGTTTTTAATCATAGGTTCATCGAGAAGGGCGTAGACATCGCTTTGGCGTCGGATGTTCTATCCCTGGCAACAGCAAACGCCTATGATGTAGCTATTATCGTGTCGGGGTACTTTGATTTTCACCAAGTGATAGACGACGTTCAGAGGCAAGGCTTAATTGTGGAAGTGGCATACTTCAAAAGTCAGGGCATTAATAAGGAGATGACCATAAGCAAAATTGAACGTGATAAAAGGTAATTAATCCAGGCGGCATAGCGGTTATCCGCTATTTGCATGGGGATAGAATCCTCGCCGCCCGTGAGCTGTTAACAGGCAATAGGTTGCCTTTATCCGATAAAAAGATTTTGGTATCCCTGTCATTCATCCAGCATTCGGCCAAGAGTGCGATCAACAGAGGGAAAAAGCGAACCGAATTCTAATACCTCCATTCGTGAGCGATTCGGCATTGAGCCCAAAAAACAGCGATAGTCGTCTCATGGCTTATTCATGAAGCGGTTGATATTGGTGTCGTGCTGCCCTATGACCCAGATGCTGCCCCTAAGTTGATGCGATACATTCCGTTCTGGGCCTGCCCCCAGGTGAGACGCGATTACTTGATGGGAATGAGAAGGATAAGATGGTGAGAGACACCAGCTAACGAGGTCTCGAAAAATGGTCTTCACAGCCCTGACATGTGCACTTTGCGATTTTCCACACATGCCAGCTTGGAGCCATAGCGGTAGACTATCCGCGCGCCGGTTGGATCTGTGCCGCCTTAGATAGCTCCGCTCCAGCTTTCCGTCGCTGTTTGCAAGTATACAAAGGATACGACCACGTGGGTTTTGAAGGGGTCTTTTCATCTTTACCTCATATACTTCTTGGCAAAGGTTGTGATGAAAGCCGCCCACATAAAAGTCCCAAACATTGCTTCCACTCCAGGTGACCGAATGCCCTTGATGATGCTTATTTGCCTGCCTGACTTCTTAGCAAATTTTTAATTATATCCACAGCCATAGATGAAGGCACTTTATTGATCTGACAGGTTGTCAATATCCGGAAGAGCTCGTCGCGTTGCATCGATGCCGTATGTTGAGCCACATATAACATTGCTCCTTGATACCCCTCATCAACAAGACTCTTTTGGACGTTCTCCAAAACGCCCTCTGCGATGTTTATCTTCGTTGCGCCGATATCGTTTATCACTTTTGATAGTTTATCTCTGCCAAAAATAAAGTTGGCTTCGATTGAAACGGTAGATTCCTGGACAAAATTTAGTGCCTTCTTAGAAGCCCCTTTCAATATCATTTCTGACGCGAGTTTCTTCAAGGTCTTCCCTTGCAGAATGGCTTCCGCCTCTAAAGCCATGTATGCTTCCTGGGTTACTTCTATTCTGGTATATTTGACGCTGGGCATTTATTCGCCGGGCCTTTTTGTTTTTTGTCTTGCCTCTCTGAGTATTAAAGATTATGGAGAGATGCTTAGTCTTTGCAAGAAAGGCTTCATCGCGAATGAATAATCGCCAAATGCACCACCTCCCAATCTTAATGTACTTTGATCCAGGGTCCATCCAGCGAATAAGGCCATTTTTCGTCCCTTTATGGGTTGAATATTAATATTAATTATATTATGTTTTAATTTTGTTGCAACTTATAGCGGAAAGTTTGTAATTTTCAGGAATTTATTGCGCAATTATTACAAAAAATTGTGTCAATAATGTTCCTATTGCATTGATTCCATAAATGCTACGCCAGTAAGGGCAATTAAGGATTTTCATTCTTCTGCCAAAAAGGTAAAATAGGTAAAAAGAGAGTTGGGAATAAGCATCAAGATTGAGGTGAATCAAATGGCTGTGAATGGAATAACCGATGCAATGACCCAATATGAGAAAATGTCTGAAGTGATTTATAGCAATAAGCCAAAATATTCTAAACCGTATGGAATAAAAAGGCCAGATACCAGGAACATCGTCGCGGTGTTGACTGGGCTTTTTTTGGTCTTTGTAGTTATTGCTCAGTTCATGTAACTAGAACTGAGAATAGCCGATAAGACCAGCCTCTTGAATATTTTTGTCAGTATAGACCCGAAATAGGGAGGATCGCGAAAAGAAACGGAGTAGACTTGATTATGCCAGGCATTGAGACAGCTAATGCCGGAGTCATCCTGGAAAAATGCAGATAGGGCCACACCCTATCCACTATATCCCAGGTCGTTGGCTTTGATGAAGGCAGCACCGGCTTCAGCAGTCCTTCCGGTGGCTTCGAGAACAAGGCCTTTGTTGTACCAGGCCGTGGCAAGTTTGGGATCGAGCCTGATGGCCGTGTTTAAAGCATTGATGGCTTCGTCGTACTTGCCCTGGCTGTAGAGAGCAATACCTTTGCCGCTCCAGGCATCGGCACAATTGGGATCTAACCGAATGGCTTCATCGTGGCATTTGATGGACTCATCGTACTTGCCCAGGTTATTGAGAGCACCGCCTTTGTTGTTCCAGGCTTCGGTATCCTTGGGATCGAGCCTGATAGTCTCGTCATAGGCTTTGATGGCTTCGTCGTACTTGCCCTGGTTATAGAGAACAATGCCTTTGCCGTACCAGAGATTGGCATCGTTGGGGTATTGCTTGATATACTCGTTATAAACCAGAAGAAGGATGAAAATGGCATAGATCAATCTCATGAGGTCGAGGGAGTGATTAGAGATGATATGCTTGTTGGCCTCTACCGCCCTGCTCCCAATTTCTGATTATACTTACAAATTAGCTGTGGGGCTGGGAGAAAGGGCCCCCCAAAGTCCGCGCCGCCTATCCTCCCTCGCTCTAACCGCGGCCTGGTCCGGCAGGATGGAGCCGGGCTGCATGTGGGCGGCAGCTCCAGGGTCTTTGAGTCCATCAAAGTTTCGTCCTCAGTCGCGATCGGGGCGAGCCAAATCCCGCTATATTCCTGGCGAGCAGCCCGGCAGCAAGACAGAGCCCAGGTGCACGTTCGAGCTGCCGGGCCAGGAGGTGCGGCCCCTGGACAGGTGCGCGGCGGCACAAGGCTGCGCCTTTATCGCCAAAGACGTATTTGGCAGCATGAAGATATTACAATAAGAAATACAAAATGAGATAATAATAATAACGACCCTGGCAAAAGCCAGGATCGTAGAACCTTATTAGGATTTACCTGACTCCTGCCCTGCCGTCCGACCACTTATTTAATGCATATGGCAGTACGAACGTCAAAACGCCAAATACTACTACGGCGATCAATTGATCCGTTATATTTCCACCTCCTTTTCAGCAATAAATACATTAAGCAGAAGCCCAATTTACTGCATACCACATAAACTTTGTGGCACCTCTTGGATGCTCCATTTGGATCTTTGTTCCCCTTGCTCTCTTTTTGCAGGTATCCTTGCAGAAACATATATACTTTGTATCATCCAAGGAAATTCAGATATGACAGAGGCTTTTGTATACACGGAGACGGATAGAACAAAATCCAAATGGGTGGCAAGAACGTATCAGGATTTTGTGAAAAACACAGGCAGATCAAGAACCACGCTAAGAGGATTATTCTACCACGCGCTGCAGATGAAGGTCTCCGATTATCCCATTTGTGGTGGATTCGTGGGAGAAATCAGGATCACAAGGCCATACCATGAGAACGATGGCGAGAAGCTCTCCAAATGGATGAGCAAAGCGCGAAGGCTGGGATTCATTCCTGCGGACTCTATCCTGGAGGAGACGGCAGGTGAGCAAGTATTCCCGTCGGAGATCGTTTTGGAGCGGCCCTATTCCCTGGAGGTTTGGGTCGCCAAGTCCGCCTTGAATCCGCTGCTTTATCCCATCTGCCAGAAACAGGGCGTAACCCTGGTCTCAGTCAATGGCAGGGCATCAGAGGAGGCAATTTCAGCCCTGTACCAGCGTTGCCGCCGTCCTACCATCATCCTCTGTCTTTCCGACCTGAGTCCCTCCTGCGCATTCTTCAGCAGCGATCTGGCAACAAAGATTGCCGGGGCCAGGCCATCGACGGGCAGCAGGGACATAAAATTGAAATGCATCGGCCTTAAACCGGAACAGGTCCTCGATCTGTTGCTTCCTCTGATCACTGCAAATACGAATTCCAAGGAGGACCATAATCGCTTCAAACGATATCTCAAGCCCTATCCTATTGATCCAAGAAAGATGGCAGAGCTGGATTGTTTGGAGGTCAATTATCCAGAGGGTATCGCTGGTTTCCTTAGTGATTCCCTTGCCAAATATCTATCCGGCTTTGATCCCGATAACGAATCATGGATGCTGGACCTGAAGAAAGGATCGCTTTTAGATGATTGAGATCTCTGAGCGCTTTTGCGGGAACACAAAAAAGGTAAATAAAAGCCGGATGGCCGGCCATGAAGCACTATTCACATGGATGTTGCTGCAATTACTACTACCAGAACTGCAGCCGCTACCAGTAAGAAATTTCTCCACTCAATATGCATTACTTGATCGTTGCTGCGCTTCGGCCTGTGAGCCACCACCGCTTCAATCGTCTTTTCGTGTTGCAACATAGCATCGCTCTTAACAACTGTCATGAATCTCACCTCCCAAATCATGGCGCTGGGATAACCCATGCCGCTTTGCCTATAGATCTCTTTAGGAGAAAAACTTTCCTGAGCCAATGACGCAGGGATTACACTTTTATCAGATTTATTGGGGCGGGAATCTTGGGCCGGGATGGCTGCGATATACCCTGGCATCCCTCGAAATCCTGCCTTCCTCTGCCAGGATCAGCACCTCAGCCGCGACAGACTCGCCTCTCTCCTGAAACTGATCAGAAACTAATTTTTCCAGCGACTTCTTATCAGCCATTTTGCCCGTCCCCATTCCTGGGCAGCTCTTATTGCAGGAGATGTTTAATATTATGTCACCCTGTGGTGTGGTCTCCTCCTCTACTCGAAAGGGAAAGAGGCGGCAGGCTTTGGGCCGAATGGAGTAAATTGTGCAGCCGTTATCGTAAAAAACGCAGGTAGTATCTGCCTTGCTTTTCATGACCGGAAAATCCAGGATTATCTTCTTTCCAGAATCATCAACGCGAACGAATTTCCCGTCATATCTGTAAAGCGTATCCACAAAATCAGAGGGATCAA
>Ga0247841_10003183_pt1 | contig 30971 bp, 17 predicted proteins | sample LaCruzMarch2015__2_FD_192410 | JGI IMG/M metagenome (GOLD analysis project Ga0247841, IMG submission 192410) | Freshwater microbial communities from meromictic Lake La Cruz, Castile-La Mancha, Spain - LaCruzMarch2015_18m | ecosystem: Environmental > Aquatic > Freshwater > Lake | place: Spain... | reverse complement strand
GGCCGGTGCGCCGCGGGCCGCTTGCGCCGTCTGACCGACGGGGAGGCGGCGCGGATCCGGATTTTCCCGTTTTGGCAATGCTTTCACGGCGCAATGCGGATCTCTCCTTGTGGCGCGGCCGCTCACATGGCACGATAATGCTAACGGTTGGCCCGCGGCTCATGGCGGCAGCCGCCGGCCGCACTCTACAAGTATCCCATGGATTTTCCACCCCCCAGCGGAACGGCCTGCGCCTTCGCATCCGGAGGGCTGCGATGAGAGCCCGCACCGCCAAGCCTGCGCGGACGATCCGGAAGCCGCGCCTCAAGGTTTCCGGACAGGACTCGTCCTTGCCCTTTCCGCTGAAGGTGTCACCGGCTCCGCCCACGGGACCGGCCGACCGTCAGTGCGCGCGCATTATTTTGGTCAGCGGCGGCACCGGTTCATTCGAGGCGGGGCGGCGGACGCAGGAGGTATCGATGGGGCATGTCGTCATCATCTCGCCGGGATACTTCGTGCGCTTTGTCCATCCGGAGAACTTGCAGATGCGGGTGGTCAGTCTGGACGTGCCGGCGTTCCGCGCGCAGGCGCGGCACTGGGATATCGCCCGCTCGGCCAATTTCAAGGCCCTCTTTCCCTTTGCCGCGTTGCGTTCCCCGCAGCGGGGCGCGCAGAAGGTGCTCGATTTCTGCCTCATCTCGCAGATTTTCGAGCAACTGCTCGCCTTGGCCGGGGAGATCGAGCGCGAGATCGCCGAGCACCATCCGGGTTGGCGTGACCTCGCTTCCCTGCATTTCCAACATCTCTGCATTGCCGCTGCGCGCGGTTACGCCCAGCAGCGGCGCACCTCGCTCGATACGGACCGGCGGGTCGCCCGGGCGGTGGAATACATCGAGCGGAATTTCCGCGAGGAAATCACGGTGGATGCGTTGGCCCATGCCGCGGCCATGTCGAAGCGTAATTTCTACCGACTTTTCCGCCAGACCCTCGGCCTCACGCCCAACGCCCACCTCAAACAAGTGCGTCTCACCCGGGCCTCGGAAATGCTGCGGTTGAGCGAAGCGACGATCACCGAGATCTGCTACGACTGCGGCTTCACCGATTCCAATTTCTTCTCGCGCGAATTCCGGCGCACCCATGGCATGTCGCCCACCTCTTACCGCCGGATTTGGCGCAGGTAGGCGCGCTGGTCTTCCTTTTTCCGTGACACATATACTACCTACCGAGCCCGTTCACTACACCGACGGCCGACCGTCCTGCCGCTGGCGCCTGGAGGCACAAGATCAGGGGCTCGTCTTCCCGTATGGTCATGGTCCAAAAAACTGCGATGTCCTCGGCACACGGGAAGCATGGGTTTTTGAGCACGGGGGGCTTTACTACATGACTTACGATGGAGCGGGTCCGAAGGGGTGGCTCGCCTGCCTTGCCACCAGCCGCGACCTTGTCACATGGGAACGGCTTGGCCCGATTCTGGATTTCGGGGAACCGGGAAGCCCGGATTCCGCCACCGCGACCTATGGCACGACGTTCCAACATGGCGGCAAGTGGCACATGTTTTATCTCGGCAGCCCGAATGCGAGCCCGGCACCGGATTATGTCCCGATGTTTCCGTATCTGACGTTGAAGGCCGAGGCGGATTCTCCGGAAGGTCCATGGCGCAAGCGCTACGACATCACTCCTTGGAGGCTCGGGCCGGGAACCTATTATGAGGCCACCGCGAGCCCGGGACGGATCATCGAACATGGCGGGGAATTTCTGCAATTTTTCAGTGCGTCCGTGAGCCGGGACTTCGGTCGTGGGTTCATCGAATGCAAGCGCACGCTGGGGATTGCCCGCACCACCAATCTGGATGGATCATGGACACTGGATGCGGAGCCGCTTGCTCCCCTTGATGACCAGATCGAAAACTCGGATCTTTATTACGAGGAAGCGAATGGCACATGGTTCCTGTTCACCAATCACATTGGCATTTTGCCCGATGGGGCGGCGATGCCCGAGGTGGCGGAGGCCGGCACGGAATACACGGATGCCGTGTGGGTCTACTGGACGAAGGATCCGAACCACTGGGACCCAAAAAACAAAGCCGTGGTGCTCGACGGACAGAACTGCACATGGTCAAAGCAGTGCATCGGGCTGCCGGGCGTCGTCAAAGTGGGAGACCGACTCGCCATGCTTTACGATGCTGCCGGGGGAGACAGTGTGAGCCACATGCGCCGGAGCATCGGCTTGGCGTGGATTGATCTGCCCATCATTCCTCCGGATCAAACTTGATGCCTCTTCATCCCATGCATTCGAAATCTTCCTCATGAATAATCTTCCGCTTTCCGCCGTCTTCGCAGCCATCCTTGCCCTACCCGTGCTCATCTCCATCCCATCTTGCTCTCCGCCCGCGGAGTCCGTGCCCGCCGCCGACCTTGTCGTGAATGGGAATTTCGAAGCCGATGCAGAAGGTAATCTTCCGGGTTGGGAACTCATCCGCACGCCGGTGGTGGGCGCGAAACCGCTGGATGGATTTGGCCAAGCTCCGGCCACCGCGCTCTACATCGAAGATGCGGGCGGCGTGAAGCAAACGCTCTCGGGGCTCCAGCAGGACCAAACCTATCGGCTGACCTTCCGCGCTTGGCGGCGCGGAGGCGACTGGGCTCCGAAGCCGGCGCTCACCATCGGCAGCATCCCGCTGACCATGCAGCGCGAAATCCTTCCCGAGTCGCCTGACAATCAGCCCGGTCGCAACCTCGAACTCTACACCATCGACCAATTGGTCCGACCCGGGGTGGGGGACTTTGAGCTGAGGATCGAATCGGTCGGCAACATCATCGGCCTTTCTCGTTACTCGGAGGTGTGGCTCGAGCAGGTCACGTTCACGCCGGTCGAAGAGAAAGCCGATTTGCTCAATTACCCCGTCGAGACCATCGCTTTCCGCGAGCGCGCTCTCCTCCGATCCGGCCGGGAAGAAACGATCGGGCTGCAACTCTCGAATTCGGTCGATGCTCCGATCACGGCCAAGGTGAAGCTCATTGTCCCGGACGGTGTGAAAGTCCTTGATCCAATCGAACGCGAGGTCACCGAGTGGACGCGCCGCGAGATCTACGCACCGTTCATCCAAGCCTACGGTGTCCCGCGCAAGGTGCCGGAGAAAAGTCCTTCGTCCACCCTCACGTGGCGCGTCGAAGCGGAAAAGCCCGGTGATTATGTCTTTCAATTCGAAGTCGCGGGCGAGCGCATCGCGCCGTTCACGGTCAAACTTGACGGCACCTTCGAACCCGCATTGTCCAGCGTGGAGAAAGCCACGGCGGTTCCGCCACCGGTCAAAGCGGATACGGGCGAGATCAAAGTCGGCGCCATGTTTTATCCCGGGTGGGTCCCGGGTTCGGGCTGGGGCTGGAAACTGCTTGATCCGTATCCGAACCGGAAACCCGCCCTCGGCTACTATGACGACACCAAGATCGAAGTCATCGATTGGCAGATCAAATGGGCGCTGGAACACGGCATCAGCTTTTTCAATGTCTGCTGGTATCGCGCCACCGGCACCGAGGGAAAACCGGTGGAAGCGTGGCTGAATGAGACGCTGGAACAGGGACTGCTCAAATCATCATTCATCGATCAATTCGAGTTCGCTCTCACCTGGGAAAACCACAATTGCGCCGGTGTCTCTTCGCTCGAGGATCTGCTGGAAACTCTCATGCCCCACTGGATCGAGAACTACTTTCGCCACCCGAGCTATCTGCGCTTCGACGGCAAACCGGTTCTCTTCCTCTACTCGGTGGACAAATTCATCGAGCAGCTGGGCGGAATCGCGAACGCGCGCGCGGCGCTGGAGGCCATGCGCAAGATGTGCCGTGAGGCCGGACTCAACGGCCTGATCATCGCCGGCGAAGACCGCAACGACAACCGGACGGTGCTGGAAAAGTTCCGCGTGTCGGGTCTGGACGCCTCGTGGTCCTACGGCATGCAGCGGGTCTCGGACCTGCGTCTCCGCCGCGAATGGGATTTGCTGCCCGACATCGCCACCATTTCGATGGGCTGGGACCCGCGGCCGTGGCAGGAATACATCGGTTATTGGTGGACCTCGCATTACCAGCGCACCCCGGAAGAATTCCGCCAAGCCGCCGAAGAAACTCTCGCCATCATGAAATCCTGGCCGGAGGAAAGCATTGCGTGCCACATCGTGCAATTGGACAACTGGAACGAGTGGGCCGAGGGGCATTACATCGCTCCTTCGCGCGAGGGAGGCTTCGGTTACCTCGAGGCCATCCGGCAAGTCTTCGCCCCCGACTCGTCCAAGCCGTCCAATGTGCTGCCCGAGGAAGTCGGCATGGGGCCGTATGAGGATTCCTACGAGCGCTGGTTGCAGTCGTGGAAAGCCATTCTGGATCAAAAGACGGAATAGTTTCTCCCACGACGGGCCAAACCAATCGACGCGCGGTGTGCGGGCCAGCCGAGCCTCCAAGCGCCCGGGGGCTTCCGGATGCTTGGCATGAAAATGCTACTGATTGGCAACATCCACACAGCGGGGTGTGCCGGGAAGGATTAATTTCCTCAAGCTCATACCCCCACCCTATGAACAAAGTCACCCGCTCCATCTCCGCCGCTGCATTAATACTTGGAATTTTCGTTTCTTTTTCGCTCTCGGCTCGTGCCGGGACGCTGAGCGTGACGAATGGGTCGTTCACGAATCTGTCCAGCAACTCGGTAACCGGTGGCGGTTGGTATGGCGGGGTGCCTGCAGGGTGGTCAACCGCAGCGGCCGCCAGCAGTTTCACCGTGCTGACAGGCGGGACCAATTACGCCAATCTTCAGACTCTTGGTCCGGCGAGCCCATCTTTCACGCCCTTGCGGCAGAACGTTGGAACGGTGGATTTGACTTCCGATGTTACCCTGACCTTCACCCTCAACACCCTCTCCGGAACCTCCACCTTGGGATCTGCCATCTACAATCTCGCCCTCACCCCTTACACATCGGCGCTCGCCACCTACAGTTCTGGCTCCATCAGTTCCCCATCGACCGTTTCCTACACGGCCCGTGGTGTCGCTCCCGGAACCGCTCTTTACATTGCCTTTTGGAATGCAAGTAGCTCCGCTGGCATATCCGGTGTTTCCATTCTGGATTCGGCGACGACTTACACTTGGAACGGCGGTGTCTCCGGTGTGTGGACCAATGGTGGCGGGGGGTGGCTCGACAACTTCGCCAACACCGCAACGAACTACAGCAATGCCCGGCCGGTGGTGGCTCAGTTCACCAACGCGTCGGCGGGGACCAATGTGACCGTGGCTTCCGATGGCGTGACTGTGGGCGCGGTGGAGGTCAGCGGGGCGAATCACACCATTTCCGGCGGCACGATCACCATGACCAACACGACATGGACGGTGGCTTCCAGCCGGACGGCGATCGTCGGCAGCACGCTGGCGGGCACCACCGGGTTGGCCAAGAGCGGGAGCGGTCAGTTAGTCCTGAGCGGAAGCAACAGCTACAGCGGAATCACCACCATCAGCAACGGGACATTGCGCATCGGCAACAGCGGCACCACTGGATCCTACTCCGGCGACACGATTGTGGCTTCGGGTGGCACCTTGGCGTTCAGCCGCACCGACGCGTATACCCACGGCGGTGCGATTTCGGGTGCGGGCGCAGTGACCAAGGTGGATGCCGGCGTCGTCACGCTTACGGCCAGCAACAGCTACAGCGGAGTGACAACACTCTTCGCCGGCACTCTGGTAGCCGACAATGCCAACGCGCTTGGTTCGGGCAACATCACCTTCAGTTCCGGTGGCGGCAACACCGGCACGATCCGCTACACCGCGGCCTCGGCCGGGACTGACTGGGGTGCACGCTTCAAAAACAGCACCGGAACCATTCGGCTCGACACCGACGGCAACAACGTTGCCTTGGCCGGGGCCATCGACAGCAGCAACACCCAGGGACTCGTCAAATCCGGCAGTGGCTCGCTGACTTTGAGCGGGGCCAACGCCTACACGGGGACCACCGCCGTTACCGCAGGCGTGCTCGAGTTGGCTTCGACCGGCGGCGCGGCCGCAGGGGGCACCAGTGCGCTCAGCGTCGGCACTGGCGCTACTCTGCTTATCTCGCAAAGTGACCAAGTCAACGATGCAGCGACCGTCACACTCTCGGGTGGAACCATTCGCCGGGCCAGCGGGGTGAGTGAAGTCTTTGGCAATCTCACCCTCTCCTCGGGTTCATTCCTTGACTACGGCACGGGGGCGACGGGCACCCTCCGGTTTGGAACTTACGCACCGGCAAATCTCCTCACCGTGCAGAATTTCGCGCAAGGCAACGTGCTGAGGTTCGGCAGTGATGTCGGCTCTTTTCTGCCGACCGGCGGTGCTTTGACCAACAGTTTCTTTTCTTTCAACAACGCGTTTGCTTATGACAGCGGCACCTTTACCATCACCGCCATTCCCGAACCGTCGACTTACGTCGTTGCCGTGGGTCTGCTTGGTCTGATGCTTTGGCCGGCACGACGGCTTTTCGTGTGCGGTTCGTTACCCCAGTCCTCCCCGGCAGCGCGCTGAAGAGGCGCGTTGACCGGTCCTCGTGTTCGGGTTTTCGCGGCCGGGAGGAAGTCGGGGGATTGGCAAGATTCTGCTGGGATTTGGCAGTATTGTCCGGGCAGATGCCGAACGGTGCGCTAAATTAGATGGAATCAAATCCCTCCCATGAAGAAATTATCCTCCATGTCCTTCGGTGCCGTGTTGGCCGCCGCGGCTTTCACATCCGTTCTCGCCACGAGTGCCGAGGGCTTGACGGTCACCAATGGCGACTTTGACGACCTCGGCGGCCTGACCGAGCAGCAGTGGGGCTGGTATCAGGGGGTTCCCGCTGGCTGGACCAGCACAGCCTCCAATCCGGGGTATTCCGTGCAAACGGCCGGTGTCGGCAATCCGCCGCCCGTCGCCAACTTGCAGAATCTCCCGACTCTGCGCCAAAACGTGGGCACCACTTCGGTTGCCTCGCTGGTTACAGTCACATTCGATCTCGGGGCGTTCTTCAGCGGAGCACCGACTACAATCGTGCGCATCACGGACGGCGGGAGCGTTGTCTACGGGTCCGGGACCTTCGTGACCGGAGATGCGCAGACCCTTGCGTCGTATGTGCCGGCCGGAGCCACGGTCTCCCTCGAATTCAGCAGCACACAGGCCGCTTGGCTGGACAACGTCTCCGTGGCATCCGTGCCCGATGCGCCATCCGTGGGTTTGACCAATGGCAATTTCGCCGATCTCAGTGCCAACACAGTCACCGGCGAAGGATGGTATGGCGGCGTGCCGGCGGGGTGGACCTCGGCCGCCCCGGCGAGCGACTACACGATCATCGGGTCCGGCGGGATTTATTACGCCAACCTCGACAGCTTGAGCGAGGTCGGCGGCGCGACCTTCCATCCCCTCCGGCAGTCCATCGGCACGGTGGGTGTCACCTCGGACGTGACGGTTACTTTCAAAGCCGTTTCGCTCACCCCCAACATGCCTTTCTATGTGGCTGCGGCCATTTTCAACGCAGCCGATGACAGCACGGTGGCCCTCGTGGAAACGCCGGCCTTGGTCAATGGCACCGCGACCGTGACCTGCTCCGCGCAGGGTGTGCCCGCCGGCACCGAGCTCTATGTCGGGTTTTGGACCTCCGGGGGAATGACTCCCGGCATCACGGACGTGGCCGTTTCGACCTCCGTGGCCGCCAACACCGTCGCCCTCGACCCCGGTTCCATCCTTGAAGTCGACCTCGGCGACCCGGTCAGCTCCGCAGTAAGCCTCGACTTCGCCGTCGGGTCCAAAGTCAAAGTGGTCGGCACCAGCGCACCGTCCGGGTCCGCCGTTCCTCTCCTTTCCACCAGCGGTTCGATCACCGGTTCTCCGGAGTTGGATCCTGCGGTGCCGGGCTACGAATTGGTCAGCGCCGGCAACGTCCTCTGGCTGCGCAAAGGGCTGGCGCTTTACAACGGGGGTTTTCAGGATCTGACCGGTCTCACGCCCCAGCCTGGTGCCGCTGGCTGGTATCAAGGAATTCCGGCGGGCTGGTCCAGCTCCACCGGGAATCTCAACTTCAACGTGATCAACTGGAATGAAGGCAATCTCGCCGCCAACGTGCAAACTCTCGGGCCAGCGTCTCCCTTCGCGCCCCTTTACCAGAGCGGGGGATCGACGGACACGTCCGGGACCGTCACGCTGACTTTCAACATTCTCGGCTTCAGCGAGGCCTACGGCATGGCCGCGGCCATTTACGAGGCAACTCCCGGGGGGAGCCCGGCGACGTGGACCATTCTGGCCACAGCAACATACGACCAAACCAGCGGAAGCCTGCAGATCTTGGAAGCTATCGACGTCCCGGTCGGCACGCCCATCGCGGTCGGCTTCTGGAGTTGGGCGGGATCCCCGGGCGTCGAGAACGTCGTCCTTGCCCCGAGTGCACCCACTTCTTTGTCCTATTCGCCGGATGCGATCGACGCGGCGGTGGGCGTGGCCATCACTCCGCTCGGGCCCCCGAGCGTCTCTGGAACCGTCATAAATTACGCGATCAGTCCCGAGTTGCCGCCCGGTCTGGCCATCGACGCCTCGACCGGCGTGATCAGCGGCACCCCGAGCGCTGCGGCGGCTTCCGCGGTTTACACCGTGACGGCCTCGAACGCGGGAGGCAGCACCACGGCCGAGGTCACCATTGAGGTTGTGGACAATGCCTACAACAACTGGGCGGCGGGCTATTCCCTTGATCCCGCGACCAATGGCGCGCCCGGGGCGGATCCGGACGGCGACGGCTTCCTCAACAGCAGCGAGTTTGCCTTCGGCACCAATCCCACGACCGGCAACCCCGCCTTGGTCCGCACGTCAACCGTCGGTGGGCAAGTCGTTATGTCCTGGTTGCAGCGGATCGACAGTTCTTCGGCTTACACCGTGCAGGAGACGTCCGACCTCGCCCTCGGGCCTTGGACGACCTCGCCGGCGACGGTCCAACCCGGGACGGGTTCCACGCCGCCCGCCGGCTACGAATGGAAACAGATCTCGGTCACTCCGGCCGGCAAGAAATTCTACCGCGTGACCGCCTCCCTCTGACCTTCCCTCCGCGAGACGAACGAACAATTGGCACGAAAATCCACATACTTGGCATAAATCGCCGCGCGAAACCTCGAGCACCCCATTAAATTACAAACAATCACCAGCCTCCCATGAACATGAAAAATATCATTCACCCCATTGCTCTGTTTGTCGTTGCTTTCAGCTGTGTTGCTTCGGTCCGGCAGGCGGCCGCCCAGACCACGGAAGTGCTTTTCGAAGACACCTTCACGGCTACCAACAGCAACATGAATGTCTATGCAGGCGGAGGACAAAGTGGCTCCCTCACCGTGCCCATTTCTTACAACTTCACCGGGGCCAGCTGGCAGACTCAGATCAGCGGCAACAGTGCCACTCTTTTCGCCAACGGGAACACGGCTTCCTTTTCTTTGAACCATAATTTCACCAACTCCCAAAACCTCCTGATCAGCTCGACTTTCACGCTTCCCCAAGCAACGGCGTGGATCAAATTCGGCTCCGGGCTCAATGCTAACTACAACGCCTCGGGAGGCGCTGCCTTTGTTTTTGACAACACCTCCGCCCTTTACCTCTTTGACGGTGCCAGCGGGTCCTCCCTCGGCACATTGCTCCAAGCGAACAACACATTGATGATCGAAGCCATTTCTTCGGCGAACTACAACGGCAGCGGCACGGTGGACCTGAACGCGTGGCTCAACAACAACCAATTGGATCTCAACGGCGCCGGGGCCGGCAACACATACACCATCTCGGGTGGCTTCACCCAAAACTACATCACCCACGCGCAGTTCAGCGGCGGCTTCAGTTCTTGGACTGTCCAGGATTGGGAGGTGGAAGCCGTGCCCGAACCGTCCACCTATGCTTTGCTGGTGTTGAGTGCAGCCGGCCTGGCGGCCCACGTCGCGCGCCGTCGACGCCTGCGGTGAGCGGTCTGCATCGCGGCATGAAAGCAGGCAGGTTTTATTGCGTGCTCGTTTTTTCGCTGGCCGGCGTCCCGCTCGCTGCGGCGCAGTCCGACGAGGACAGTCTCCGGGTCACCAACGGGGACTTCAGCGACCTGACCGGACTGCAGGAGCGGGCCGACGGGTGGTACGCCGGTGTCCCCGCCGGGTGGTCCACCACGGTTGCGGTGGAAGGTTCGACCAATTATTCGATCCGGCGGGAAGCCGGGGAGTTTGTCGCCAATGTGTCCGCCCTGAGCCAAACGAAACCTTCGTTCGTGGCCTTCGAGCAGGAGGTGGGGCGTCTGGACGCACCGGGTGAGGTGACCCTGACTTTCGAAGTCAAGGAACCATGGCACGGGCATCCGTTCTATCTGGGAGCGGCAGTTTATGACTCTCTCGCCACGACCTATGCGCTGGCCACCGGTGCCTTCACCAATACCGGCACGCACACCGTGGTGGCCAGTAACGTCCCGGCGGGCGCGCAAATCAAAATCGGCTTTTGGACCGTGCAGGGCTTTCCCCCACTCGATAACGTCTCCATCGCGGTTAAGCCGAACGAGTAACCTCCCCGTATCGGCGCGGAGATTGGTGCGACTGACCGTCTTGGCCGTGGCACGATTCTGCTCGTTTTTGGCAGCATGATCTACGCAAGCGGGGCAGGGGCGATGCATATTGCCTTATGATGCGCTATAGTTTCGGTCATCCCGCCATGATTGCATCCTCCCTTTCCCACCGCCCCCCGCTTGCCGACAGGCGCGGGGCGTTCACCCTCGTCGAGCTGCTCGTGGTGATCGCGATCATCGCCATCCTGGCTGCCCTCGCCCTCCCCGCGGGGCAGCGCATGATCGCTTCCGGTCAGACGGCCAAGGCAACGTCGAATCTGCGCCAGATCGGCGGCCTCCTGTCCTCTTACGTGGGGGACAACAACAACCGTCTGCCGGCGGCCGAACCGGCTGGCTGGTCCACAGCGACGAATTCGAAGTTCTGGCAGAACTTGCTGCGCATGAATGCCGGGATGCCCGTGAGGGGCAACCCGGATAATGACCCGTGGCTGCCGGAAATTTTCTACGATCCGGCAGTCAAAAAAGGACGCCAGCACCTCTTCGGTTGCTTCGGGGGGAACAGCGCGGTCATGCGCAAGCCGAACGGAACCCCGATGTCCGCCATCCCCGCACCGAGCCGAAAAGTTGTCGTTGCCTCCGCCATGGACCGCTCCGTGAAAAGCCGGTTCGACAGCAGTTGGTATTTCGACGGAAGGACGGTCACCACGGGCTCGGCCCAAGCGGATCCCCGCCATGGGAACAAGGCGCTCTGCCTTTTTGTCGACGGGCACACCGAAGCGCTGGATATCACCCAAATGAACGTGACCGAGCGGCGGAAATACTTTTCTCTGGATGACAACTGACCTTTCAGCGACCCGTTGTGCGCCGCCCGGCCATGCGACTATGGACGAAGGCGCGCATCGACGGGTTGCGCGGTCCAGGGGGCGGCCGGTGCTTGCGCTTGTTGCCGTCCTGGGCGGTGTTTTTGCGGCATCTGCATCGGCGGACGAGTGGTCCGCGATCGACGCCGGGTTCGCCAATCCTCTGGCCGAATACCGTCTTTCGCACTACAGCGCCCACCTCGGCGCGCCAGTGCCGGTGGAGCAAATGGCTGCGGCTGGCATCGGCGGGGTCCAGTTGTTCATGCAGAGCGACGGCTACCTGCAGTCCGAGCAGGCTTGGGCCAACGTGAGCAACAACATCGCGGCGGTCAAAGACGCGGGCTTGCGACTCTGGATGGCGGATGACAACGGCTATCCCAGCGGCATGGCGGGAGGGCGCGTGGTCGAGGCCGATCCGGCCCACGAGGCCCGCTGCCTGATCGAGGTGCAGCTTGAGGGACGCGGGACGGGTCCGGTCTCTCTGGCCTTGCCGGCCGGCGCGGAGAAATTCGTCCACGCCTACCTTTATCCCCGCGTCAACGGGCAACCTGACCTCACCCGCCCGCGGGCGTTCACGGTGCAGGACAACTTGGTGACGGGCAATGGCCGTTCCGGCGATTGGACGCTGCGGGCCTTCGCGCTGCAGGTCAACAATGAGGGCAACCAAGCCACCAGCACGGCCGGGCAGTTCCAAACCACCGGACGCTATCCCAATCTGCTCAATCCGGCGGCGATGGAGGCTTTCGTCTCACTGACCCACGAGGAATACGTCCGCCGCCTCGGTCCGCTGGGCGGGCAAATCGAAACTTTCTACTCCAACGAGCCGAATCTCATGACATCTTGGTTCACGAACGATCCGCCCACGCGGCCCGGCGGGCGGAGCTTCCTGCCATGGGACGCGGCACTGGCGGCGTTTTTTCAGCAACGCCACGGCTACGATCTGCGGCCCATGTTACCCGCGCTCTACGGGGGCGCCGACACGGCGTCCAAACTCGTCCGGCGGCACTTCCACGAGACGGTGGGCGCTTTGCTGGCCGAGAATTTTTCGCAGCGCATTGCCGACTGGGGTGATCAAAACGGCGTCCGTTTCTCCGGCCATCCTCTGCAGGAAGAGGACTTCATCTACCATGTGCTCAACCATGGGGACATGTTCCGCTTCGTGGAGCCCATGCAGATACCGGCGGTCGATCTGCCCATGCCCGACCGCGGCGCCAGATGGAATTTCTGGATGCCGAAGCTCCTCAGCTCCGTCGCGCAATTCAAAAACCGGCCGGCGGTGGTCGGTCTGCTCGATCCCATCATCTACCGTCCCCAGATGGAGCTCACCCCGCTGGCCGAGGATTTCCGCCGTATCGTCAACATGGGGGTGTTTTCCGGGGTCAACCAATTCCAGACCTACCTGTTCTGGCAGCTTTATGATCCGGTCATCTACCGCGGGATGAACGAGTATGTGGGTCGTCTCTCGCTCGCCCTGCGCGGGGCGCGCCACGCCTCGACGGTCGGTCTCTACTATCCCATCGAGACTTTCCAGGCCAACTTTGTGCCCTCGCCGAACTTCTGGGCGAGGGTCGATCTGCTCACCGCCGAATGGCAAGCCCTGAGCGCCATCCAGGACAACCTGGACAGCACGGCGCGGAATTTGTCGAACGCGGGCATCGACTTCAATTGGGTCCACGGCGACTGGCTGCGCGATGCCGTGCTCGACGGCGGAGTGCTGGTGGTGGGGCCGCACCGCTATTCCACGATCGTGCTGCCGTGCGTCGAAGTTCTTCCCCTGCCGGTGGCGGAAAAGTTGGAGCAGTTCCGGCAGGCCGGCGGCCGGGTCGAGTTGGTCGAGCGTCGGCCGGAGTTGGGCGACAACGCCGCCGAGCATTCGTCCGTCGCGGCGATCTTCTCCAATCAGCCAACCGTCACGGCGGCCCAACTGACCGGCACGCTGGGCGCGGTCGTGCCGCCGGATTTCGAACTGCGGGTCGAGCCGTCGGCACCGGTGGAGGGGGCGGGGCAGGAGTTCTTCAGCGCGCGTTTCACGAGGGACGGACGGCGCATCACCTATCTGGTCAACAATGCCATGACCGCGCTCACCTCGTCGCTGGCGCTGGCCGACAACGGCACACGCCGGGTCTCCGTTTACAATCCGCTCGACGGATCCATCACGGCGCTTCAGTTGCCCGGCACCGTCACCATCGCGCCGTCCTCGAGCTTGCTCGTGGTGGAAAACCCGACCAGCGTGCCCGAAGAGGAATACCAGCCGCCGGCCTTGCAGGGGGCCGTGGTCAATGGCGACTTCAGCGACCGGACAGTGATGACCAACACCTCGGCCCGGTGGTTTGGAGGGTTTCCGCCCGGCTGGTCGGGAGGAACCAATTCAGACTATGCGGTCTTGTCGCTCAATGGCGCGACTTACGCCAACCTAGGGGAGTTGAGCTCTGCGGCACCTTTCAACCCGATCGCGCAGAATGTCGGCACGGTCGAAGCGACCACCGACGTCCGTCTGACTTTCACTTTGGCCAATCTGCAGTCCGGATCCTCCATGGTGGGAGTCGCGATCTACGGTCCAGGTCGTGCGAATTTGGGCAATGCAAGTTTCACCAACGCGGGGACTTTCACTCATATTGTCAAGAGGGTCGCGCCGGGCACCCCGTTGGAGATCGCTTTTTGGGGCGTAGCAAAGACCCCGGCCATGGGTCTCACCGGGGTGCGGCTTGATTATGCCGCGAGCGCTTTCCGCTGGAACGGCGGAGTGGGCGGCGTCTGGACCTCCGGCGGCGGAGGGTGGGTGGACCAATCGGATGAAGCCGCCGCGGTCTGGAGCAACAGCAAGCCGGTCATCGCTCGATTCAACGGTGCGGCGGGGAACAATGTGACCGTGGCGCCAACGGGAGTCACGGTGTCCGACCTGGACTTCTCCGGCCCCAGCTTCAGCTTTTCCGGCGGCACCGTCAGCATGACCAGCACCCGTTGGTCGGTCGCGGCGCAACAAACCGTGAACGTGGCCAATGCGCTGGCCGGCACCGGCGGACTGGTCAAGTCGGGCGGGGGCGCGCTCGTTCTCTCCGGCCGCAACAGCTACGGCGGTCCGACCCTCGTCGAGTCCGGTCGCCTGATCATCAACGGCGACCACGCCTCGGCGGCCGGCGATTTGGTGGTCCACCCCGGCGCCGCGCTGGGCGGTGACGGCACGCTCGGCGGCAATCTGGCTTTCGAAGCGGGTGCGGCCTGGGTCTTCGCGCCGCAGTCCCGACTCACCGTTTCGGGATTGGTCATCGGGGGATTTCAGCTCTCGCAGATGCAAGGTTTGGATCCTGCCACGCCGGACGGACATTATCGCCTGATCGAAGGGGTGGTGGATGACGCGGAACAATTTGCGCCCGTCGGCGAAGCCTCGGCTCTGGATCTCGGCGGTGGCCGGCGCGCGTGGCTCGAGATCGGCGCCGAGGCCGTCGATCTCGTGGTGGCTCCCGCCGCGCAAAGCTTTGCCGGGTGGTCGCAACAGCACGGCTTGAGCGGCGCGGCGGCCGACCCGGCGGCCGCGCCGGCCGGCGATGGCATCGCCAACCTCCTCAAATATGCCTTCAATCTCGACCCGCTGCGCCACGAGGGCACCGGGCAGTATCCCGGCGAATTCCGCGGCTTGCCCTACCTGGAGGGAGTGTCGGGTGACTACCTGCAACTGATCTACTACCGGGATCCCGCCAAGACAGACATCCGGGTTGTCCCGGCCTGGAAAGCGCAGTTGTCGGAAGCGTCGGGCTGGACGGAAGTCTTCGACCGGCAAATGCTCGGCTCGCAGGATGGCATCGAAGCGTGGCGCGCGCGCCTGCCGCTCGATGGCGGTCAAGGCTTCATCAGAATCCAGGTCGAGAGCGAATGAGGAGCGGGGCCGAAAAAGGCGCCTCGCGGCCGCGAAACCTCGGTGGTTGCTTTCTGGCCGGGAAAACCGCATTGGGCATCCTGATCCTGCGACATGTCTGATCCCTCCCATCTCCCGCCCGTGCCGGGCCGCGAGCATGTGCCGCTGCGCACCAAAGTGATGTGGGGTTTCGGCGGCTTGGCCGACAACTTCATGTTCAACACCTTGGCCGCTCTCGGAACGCTGGTCTATGTGAACCATTTCAAACTTTCGCCCGTGCTGGCCGGGTTGGCCCTCGGCTTGCCGCGTATTTTCGATGCGATCACCGATCCGATCATCGGCAACCTGTCGGACAACTCCAAATCCCGCTTCGGCCGCCGCCGTCCGTTCATGTTCTTCGGTGTGCTCGGCTGCGTGGTTCTTCTGCCTTTGCTTTGGACGCTACCCATGACGGAGACAGCTTCGAACCCTTGGTATAGCAATGTCCCGTTCCTCTACATCGTCGTGATGGGAAGCCTGCTCGCGCTGGCCTACACGTTCTTCGTCGTGCCTTACACCGCGTTGGGCTTCGAACTGACGTCCGACTATGACGAACGCACGCGGGTCGTGCGCTGGCGCATGTATATCGGGTTGTTCGGCTCGCTCGCGGCCGGCTGGCTTTTCCGTCTCGCAGCCGACGAATACTGGCCGAGCCTCGGGGTCGGGGCGTTCTGGGTCACGGTCGGGGTGGCGGCCATCGTGCTGGTCTCGGGAATGATCCCAGTCTTCGGGTGCAAGGAGGAACTGGTCATCGAGGAACAAGAGCCGATCAAGTTTTTCGAGGCGGTGCGCTACACGCTGACCAACCGTCCGTTTGTCATTCTTTTCATCGCCTACGTGACGATCATCGTCGCCCTGTTTTCCGCGCAGAGCATCGCGCCGCTGCTCATGCAGCACTACGTGTTCGGCGGCGACGCCATCCGGCTGGGGAACTTCCAAGGTGCCCTAATGACCATGGGCATGGTGCTGTCTTACGCCAGCATCCTCCTCATCGGCTGGATTTCCATGCGCACGAGCAAGCGCACCGCCATGGTGGCGGGCTTGGCCCTGGCTTTCGTCGGCACCGGGTTGGGCTTTTTTGCTTTGGACCCGCGCTGGCCGTGGCTGCTTTTCGTCACGGCGTTCATTTCCTTCCTCGGACTGCAGGGGTGCTGGCTGATGGTCGATTCGATGACGGCCGACGTCTGCGACGACGACGAACTGCGCAGCGGTCGCCGGCGCGAAGGGATGTTCAGCGCGGTGAAAGGGTTTGCGCTGAAGGCCGCGCAGGGACTCACCTTCGGGGTGGGTGGCTACATGGCCACCGCGGCGGGCTACGATCCGCAAATCGTCGATCGCACCGGTCTCGACGAAACAACGGCCTGGAAAATGAAAGTCGCGCTGGTTGGTTTCCAATGCGCCGGCCTCCTGCTCGCCATCGCCATCATGTGGCTCTATCCCATCACCCGCCAACGTGCCGAGGAGACGCAACGCCGGTTGCGCGAGGCGGCACATTGATCCGTCCTGCTTTCCTGCTATCACCGCGTCGACTTGCGACACGGACGGAGAATCTTCCCTGTTGGTTCGGGAGGCATGTTGCGGAAGACGGAGGGAGGAGTTCCATAAGCTTCCTTGAAGCGCTTGGAGAAATGAAACGCATCGTGAAAGCCGAGTGACTCGGCGATCTGCGCCAGACTGAGTTCTTGTCGCCGGAGCAGATCGACGGCCATGGCCAGGCGGTGCCGGCGCCGGAACTGGGCCGGCGTCTCCCCGGTCCACTTCCGAAAGGCGCGGCGGAACGCATCTGCGTGGAGGCCGCACTCTTTTGCGACGGAGGCTGGCGTCCGCTGTTCCGGTAAAGCAGCCAAAGTCCGGCGGGCTTTTTCCAACCACACCGGCATGCTCTGTTCATTCGGTCTCTGTGCCAACCAACGCGCCAACATTTCGTGGACGTCCGCAGCCTGTTTGATTGATCCCCGCAGGTCCTCGACCTTTTTTCGCAATAGCGAGCGGAGTAGATCCGCCTCGCGCCGCTGGTTCTGCAGGCGCCAGACGGGGTGAGCAGGATCCAGTCCATGGCCTCTCCAGGCGTCGAAGGCGGCCCCGCTGAAAGCCACGAAGACCTCATCCCAAAGTTTGCCCGGTCCCGGTCCGTAGTGGTGGGGAACTTCCGGAAAGACCAGAATTACGCATCCCTCACCCAATGCGATTTCCCGGCCGGCCGCATCCCGATAGACGCCGCTGCCGCGCGTGATCAAGACCGCAGCATACATGCCGTATTTGCGATAGCCATCCCATCCCGTTCCCTGACTTTGCGGCAGTTCACCCCCAAAATGCACGCGCCCGAGCGGTGTTTGGTGTTCGGGAAAGGAATACAGTCGATAGCGGTCGGGGACTTTCGCCATGTCCGGAAAATACATGCAATTGTGCGGTAGTGTCCATTCCTTCGGCTGTCTATTTCACCTACTAATGTCCGCATCATGAGCTACAATTCCCCCGCGTCGGTCGCACCGGCTACCAAGCCACCGGAGCGTCTCGATTACTCCCTCACCGGAAACAACGCAGCCAAGGCGATCGAAATGGGTCTCGCCGAGGCGGATTGGTACCAAACCCCGGTTCCGCGCAAGGCTCTGCGCGGCTTGCTGGAGCGGCGCGATGGGCCTGCGCTGGGCGACACTCTGCTGTGGTTTGCGCTTTTGGGGCTAACGGGGTGGGGCACTGTTGCCCTGTGGGGCACCTGGTGGGTCGTAATTCCTTACGCTCTGTATGCCGTGCTCTACGCCACGGCCTCGGACTCGCGTTGGCACGAGGCGGGGCACGGAACCGCATTCAAAACGGACTGGCTGAACAACGCCCTCTACGAACTGGCGTCATTCATGGTCATGCGCGAGTCCGTGGTCTGGCGCTGGAGCCACACACGGCACCATTCGGACACCATCATCGTCGGTCGGGATCCGGAAATCCAAGTTTCCCGTCCTCCGGACATACCGACACACCTCATGAGCCTTTTCGCGATTGGCGCTTACCGCGGGTATTTCCCCGGACTCATCGGTCATGCGTTCGGTCGTGTGACGCCGGATGAGAGGACGTTTATTCCGGAGAGCGAATTTCCAAAAATCTTCCGCAACGCACGTATTGTCCTCGGTATCTACGTCGCAACCATTGTCCTCGCCATCGCGCTGAAATCTTGGATTCCGATCTTCCTGGTCATCCTCCCGCATTTCTTCGGCACGTGGCTCATGATCGTCCACAACACGACTCAGCACGCCGGGTTGGCGGAGAATGTGCTCGACCACCGGTTGAATTGCCGCACGGTTTTCATGAATCCGTTCAGTCGCTTTGTTTACTGGAACATGAACTACCACTTAGAGCATCACATGTTTCCTCTGGTCCCTTATCACAATCTTCCGAAGCTGCACGAGTTGATCAAAGACGACTGTCCTCCCCCATATCCTTCGTTGGCGGCCGCTTGGCGGGAAATATTGCCGGCCGTGCTGCGGCAGGTGTCAGATCCATCTTACCATGTTAAGCGCAAGCTCCCGGCACAGCGGAACAGTGTCGCCGAGCAACCGCAGGGTAACGACGCCAAGCCCGATGCGGCGGGCTGGATCGAAGTGTGCGCGGCTGCCGATCTCGATGCTTCCGATGTGCTGCGCTTCGACCACGGGCGAAAAACCTATGCCCTGATCCGCGACGAGCGGGGTGCGCTCCATGCCACCGATGGCATCTGCACCCATGGCAACACCCATCTCGCAGACGGCCTCGTCAAGGACGGCATTATCGAATGCCCCAAGCACAACGGCCGGTTTCATCTCGCCGACGGTTCGCCTGCCCGGGCCCCCATATGCCGCGGGCTTGCCACTTACCCGATCGAGGAGCGTGGTGGCCGGTTGTGGCTCAACGTGCTCCGCGCTGGCGGAGCGGGGGCCCGTCAGCAAGCGACGCTGCAGTTTCGGGTTGTCAGCAATCGGAGTGTCGCAACCTTCATCAAAGAACTCGTCCTGGAACCGTTGGATTCTTCGGCAAAGCTTGATTTTACTCCGGGCGATTACTTGCAAATCGAAATCCCACCTTACGATCTCGTTCGTTTCCGGGACTTCGACATTCCCGAGCCGTTTGCAACCGTCTGGCGCCAACAGTGCGTCTTCGATCTCGAGGTCGCCAATCCCTCGTCCGGCAAGCGCAACAACTACTCACTGGCGTCAAATGCATCCCGCGAGCGGACGCTCCGATTCAATGTGCGCATCGCCACCCCGCCGCCCGGACAAGATTGTCCCCCGGGTGTCGGATCTTCTTACGTCTTTAGCTTGAAGCCGGGGGACGAAGTGACCGCAGTCGGGCCTTTCGGTGACTTCCATGTCAAGCCGACGCAGAAGGAAATGGTCTATATCGGGGGCGGTGCGGGCATGGCGCCGCTGCGCGCACACCTCAGCCACTTGCTTGAGTCCGCGAACTCCTCGCGTCGGATCAGTTATTGGTATGGAGCCCGTTCGAAACAGGAGCTCTATTACGGGGAATACTTCGAAGAACTCGCGGCGAGCCACGGCAATTTCAGCTTTCATCCGGCGCTTTCCTCGCCGCTGCCGGAGGACAACTGGGATGGTCCCGCGGGATTCATCCATGAGATCGTTCTCGACCGGCATCTTCGTCACCATCCGGACGTGCGTGCTGTGGAATTTTACCTTTGCGGGCCCCCGATGATGGTCAAGGCGTGCCGGAAGATGCTCACCGAACTCGGCGTGAGCGCTTCACAGATTGCTTGCGACGAATTTTGAAACGTCCCCGTTACCTCAACGACGGATCGGGTGATGCCCCCAAGTTGCGGGTCTTCCTCAACTTGGATAGTCTGGTCGATCTGCGCAGTGATTCGATCTGGACCGGCGTGGCAAAGGAAGAGTTGCTCGCGCGACTGGCCGCCGCCGGTTTCGAGGGTGTTCAACTCACTGATGACGGCCCTCCGCCGCCGGGTCAGCTGGCCTACTGCGGGCTGGGACGGATCAATCAACCCGGGGAGGCGTTGCCTCTCGCCGAGAAGCACGCCGCACGGGGCGACCTGTGCTTGACTGTCCACGTCGGCTGGGGAGTCGAGGACGATGACGATGTCTTTCGCCTCGTCGAGGCCATCCTCTCTGCCTCGGAAAGAACCGGACTTCCGATCTTTATCGAAACCCACCGCGCCACCATCACGCAGGATATGTGGCGCACCGTCCAGATCACGAAGCGGTTTCCCGAGGTTCTCTTCAACGGGGATTTCAGCCACTACTACTGCGGGCAGGAAATGGTCTACGGAGGCCTCGATCGGAAAATCGAGTTCATGGTGCCCATCTTCGACCGGATCGGCTTCATGCACGGGCGCATAGCGAGCCCCGGGCACATGCAGGTTCCCATTGACGACGCCGCTTCACGCCCTGCTGCGGCCGTCGGGTTTGTGGACTACTTTGCCGACTTCCGGACGATCTGGGTCCGGGCGATGCGCGGATTTCTCGACCATGCGGGTCCCGGCGATGTGCTTGTCTTCGCGCCGGAATTGCTCGGCGGAACCTACTACTACGCGCGGCTCTTCCCCGGTTCGGATGGGTCAATGGCCGAGGAATGCGATCGCTATGCGCAGGCACTTCTTTACGCCAGAATTGCGCGTTGTTTGTTCGAGGAAGCTAGCGCGCCGGGGAATGGTTGGCCTCGCGCGCCAGTGGGCGCCGGTTTGCCGTCAAGGTGGCTGCCCTAGCCGACAATGATGGTCGAGACGACGAGGAGGCCTAGTAAAACGAGTGTCATCGTCCAGCGGCTTGAACCGCGCCATTCGGTCAGGGCAAACCCCCACAATGTGCTCAAATAATGAGCGAGGCCATGTGCAGCGTCCCGCGTGAGAAGGCATATCCCCCATCTTTTTCTCGCCCATGCCGTAGAAAAAAACTCCAAATACCACATGATGGGCGGACCGGTTGCGGGAGAGGGGCGCCGCTTCTACTTTTTGCCTTCAACTGCATCGTTCCGGCTCAGGCGAAGCACTTGTTCATGACGCCGGAGAATGCGGCGACGAGCATGCCTCATCGGGGCCTGCTCATCGGTGTTGGCACGATAGTCCCCGATTTTGGCAGGATTGTTGCCGCGTCAGCACGCCGGGGCTGCATAATTCGATTCATGCGTTCCTCTCGGCTGATCAGCACCCCGTTCCGGGCAAGTGTCGTCCGCGCCGCTTGGATGGCGGCGATTCTCTTGCTTCCCGTGACTGCTCTCTGCGCCGACGAAGAGCATTCTGCCCGGCCGAACATCATCGTCATCATGACCGACGACCAAGGATGGGGCGACACTGGCTACAACGGCAACCCCGAGGTGAAGACGCCCAACATCGATCGGCTGGCGGCGTCGGGTATCCGCTTCGACAACGGCTACGTCACCGCGCCGCAATGCGTCCCTTCGCGCGCCGGAATCATCCTCGGGCGGCACCAGCAGCGATACGGACTCGAATGTCAGGTCGACGAGAAATACTACAAGACCTATCAGCTGCCGTCAGATGTCCCGACTTTACCGGAGGAATTGCGCCGGGCGGGTTATCGCACGGGTATCGTCGGCAAATGGCACCTCGGCGAGCCGGCGGAGACCCAGCCCTTCAACAAGGGCTTCGAGTGGTGCGCCTACTTCCGGGAGGGCATGGGCTTCCAGTATGCGAGGGACGGACAGGCAAAAATGTTCCGCAACGAGCGCGATGAAATTATCCCTGTCGACCCGGATGAATATCTCGTGGACGTCTTCACCCGGAAGGCCTTCGAGTTTCTCGGGCAGAAGGACGAGCGCCCTTTCTTCCTTTATCTCTCGTACTATCCGCCGCATTGGCCGCTCGAAGTGCCGGAGCGCTATCTCGAGCCATACCAAGACATCGAAGATGTCCACCGCCGCACCGCTTGCGCCATGATCTCTAGCGTCGATAAAGCGGTCGGTGAAGTCATGGCCCGGCTTGCGGAGTCCGGCTGGGCGGACAACACCATCGTGGTTTTCCTCAGCGACAACGGGGCGCCGGAATACGACTCGCAGAACGTGACCCCGATCAAAGTCGGACAGAACGCCTCGAGCAATGGCCCTCTCAACGGCTGCAAGGGGACGCTCCTCGAGGGCGGCATCCGTGTTCCTTTTCTCATGAGCTGGCCGGGCCGGCTGCCGGCGGACACGGTGGTGACGTGGCCGGTGAGCACCCTCGATCTCACGCCCACCTTCCTCGCCGCGGCCGGGGCGCCGCCGATGAAGGGTGCGGACGGCGTGGACTTGTGGCCCTACCTCGAGCCGGTCATTTCGCAGACCGGCCCCGACCGCGCGCTTTATTGGCGATTCTACACGCACTGGTGCCGGGAGGCGGCTGTGCGCCGCGGACCATGGAAGTGGATTTCCGCCCCCCACCGGAAAGGCGGGATTGCCCTATTCAACATCGTGGAAGATCCTTCCGAGAAGGAGAACATCATCGTCGAACACCCCGACATCGCCAACTCGCTCAAGAAGGAATTCACCGACTGGAACAAGATGCTAGCCGATCCCAGGTGGGTGACGCTTCCTCCCGAAAACTCAGGTCAGTGAAGCTGTCACCCATGAAAATCCGCAAAGCCTTCGTCATGTCGGTCAACTCCGGCGCCGAGGAGGAATACGAAAAACGCCACAACCCGATCTGGCCGGAGTTGGAGAAAGTGCTCAAAGACCACGGCGTCTCGAGCTATTCGATTTTCCTGTACCCGGAAACGCGCCAACTCTTCTGCTACGCGGAGATCGAAAGCGAAGAGCAATGGGCGTCCATCGCCTCGACGGAAGTCTGTCAAAAGTGGTGGAAGCGCATGGCCGACCTCATGCCGGCGAATCCGGACCAGAGTCCGGCCAGCGCGCCACTGCGCGAGGTTTTCCATCTTGAGTAGTTTTTTGGAAATCAGCTCCTCCCAGCACTGCCTGCTAATGCACTCCGTCATTGGCTGGGCATAATCCGGGCCGGGATAAGTCGAGGCGACATCGCGGAGGCAGGACTGGACGTGGTCTGGTTCTTGTCTTTTATGCCGTCCGTTGGCCGGGCGGACGGATGTCGTCAATCGGCCGATTTGGCATGAACCGCCTGCTTCAAGCGGTGAATCTCGGCGCCATCAAGACCGAGGGTGCGTACGGTACGACTCTGCGGCTCAAGAACCACCACGTGCAGGTGGTGAGCTTTGGTTGTCTTGGCCAAGTGCGGTTGACGGGCCGAGTCGCGTGGATCGCGCAATGCTGCGCCCATCGCGCCGCCGCCGAGGTAGACCACACCGTCTTCGGATGTTTTCCCGCCGCGCATGGGATGCGTGACCTTGAAGGCGTGCTCGTGGTGTTCGAAGGCCAAGCGGACTTGGGCTTGCTCGAAGAGCGGGGTCCAGGTTTCGCGGATGAGTCTGCTCAGCTCGTCCTGCATGTCGCGCACACCGGGGAAGGCGGGAACGTGGTAGACGGGAAAGAGGTGCGGCACCGCTTGGCGGGTCGCGAGCGTTTGGCGCAGCCAGTCCTGCTGCGCGCCATCGACCGCGTTGAGGTGGTTGGTGTCGAGGATGATGAAGCTGAGGTAGTCCCCGACGTCGAGGACGTCGTAGCCCGGATCCCGGGGAAAAGGCCACGAGGCCAGGAAGTGAGGCGCCATGGCGAGGCGCTCCTCGCTATTATTAGGGAGGCTTTGGTCATTGATGATCCATTGTTCGGCGCGGTTTACGTCGTGGTTGCCGAGGCAGACCACCAGTGGGATGTGGCGGCCGTCCGGGGTGACTAAATGGCGGCCGAGCGCACGGAAAAAACGCTCCACGCGGCCGGCATGTTCGGGGAGTCCGTCATCGAAGGTAAGGTCGCCACCAAGGACGGCAAAGGCGGGGTCGAGTGAAGCGGCCAATTGCATCATTTGCTCCATGGGTGCACCGTCTTGCGGGTCACCGCCCTCGATGAAGGTGAGAGGACGCTCGAGCTTGGCCGGGAGGGTGCGGAAGCGGCGGATCTTTTTCTCCCCTGCGAGGCGAAATTCGTAGGCGGCGTCCGGTTCAAGGCCGGTGAGTTCGACTTGCGAAACAAGACGTTCGGTGGAGAGGAGCAAACTCTGCCGGGCCGCGGATGTTCGCCACCTATTTTGGTCCTGCTTCTGCCAATCGATGGCGGCCGGTCCGGTGGCTTGATCCTGCCAGCAGATGATCATGGTGGTGGTGGGATCGTGCTGCCAAGTGAGGTAAACATCGGCGGCTGCAGCGGGCGTTGCCTGGCTGGCGGCCAGAAGGGCGGTCAGCGACAGCAGGAAATGGAACGGAGAGGGCATACAGGCAGGATGTTCCGGCGTGGTTCGGCCAGGCGAGGATCTTCCGCGCGCTACGCGGTTTGACAGTCCCGGGAACCCGCTCATATTATCGCATCTCGCTGGTTCGCAATTGTGTCCCGGCGGATGATCCTCCTCCGCCCCCATGCGACTGTATTTCCCCGCCGCCGCCATCTTGCTGACATCCTTATTGTCGGCCGCGCCAGTCATCAACGAGGTCCAGTCGACCAATACCTCGTTGCCGGATCAATACGGTCAGCTCATAGATTGGGTGGAGATCTACAATCCCACCAATGTCTCCATCGACCTGAGTGGCTACCGTCTCTCAGACAGCCTCAACGACCGCTCGAAGTTTGTTTTTCCCGCGGTGAGCATCGGTCCCGGCAGATATCTGCTGGTCTGGTGCGGTCAGTCCGCCGAGTTTCCGGTACCGGGGCCGTATCCGGCCGGCCAGTTGCGATCGGCCAGCTTTGCGATTAGTTCCGGGGGTGAGTCGATCGTGTTGACGGCACCCGACGGCGCGATGGTGGTCGATGAGTTTCCTGCCTTGCCCATCGGGACGTCGGGCGGCATTGGCCGTTCGTTGGGCCGGGGAACCGCCGATTTTTCCGGTGCTCTCTATTTTTACGCGGCGCCCACTCCGGGCGCGGCCAACACCACGGCGGGGTTGGCGACCGAGACCTTGCCTGTGCCCTTGGTCTCCCGAGGTGGCGGCGTCTTCCGTTCTGACGTCACGGTACAGTTGTCCATCCCAGCCGGACTGACGGGCGCCACGGTGCGTTATACGCTCGACGGATCGGATCCGACAGAGTCTTCGCCGGCGTATGACGGACCGATCACGCTGACCGCCGCGGCAAACCAGAACACGCGCTATTCGTGGATTCGGACCAATTCCCAGTCGGTTGGTCCACCGTACTACGAGGGATGGCAGCAACCTCAGGGCACGGTTGCGCGCCTCAATGTCCTTCGGGCGAGGATCTTCAAAGTGGGCGTCGCGCCCGGACGAATTGTCACGCAGTCATACGTCGTGCATCCGGACGGCGCCGGGCGCTACCCGTATCCTGTCGTGTCCATCGCCACAGATCCGGCCAATCTTTTCAACTCAGCCAAGGGTATCTACGTGTCGCCCAATTTCTGGTATGAGGGAAGCGCGTGGGAGCGTCCGGGGCATATCGAGTTTTTCGAAAGGAACGGCACGCTGGCCTTTGCTGGCGACATCGGCATCCGTGTGCATGGCAACACCACGGTCAACCGTCCGCGCAAATCTCTGCGCATTTACGCACGCAATGCGGAAGGTCCCTCCACCTTCAACCACCGCATTTTTCCCCAGAAGGACACGGCGTTTTTCGACACTTTCCTGCTCCGGGCGGGCGGTAACGACTGGGGACAGGCGATTTTCCGCGATGCCTTGGTCAGCGAGATCGCTGCGCCATCCGGTCTCGACCACATGTCGGCGCGTCCGGCGGTGGTCTTTATCGACGGGGAGTATTGGGGCCTGCACAATCTGCGGGACCGGATCGACGAGGGGTACTATTTCCACCGCTACGATCTCGGCGAGACGGAGTTCACGCAGCTGGAGATTCCGGCGGGCAACAGTAGTTGGCCGGTGTACGACCGCGGGAACGATGCGGCGGGCCTGTTGCAGGATTTCGAGGACATCCTGCGCGATGCGGCCGGCAACGAGTTTGGCGGTGCAGCCGGTTATGACACGCTGGCCGACCGGATCGACATTGCCAATTTCATCGATTACCAGGCACACCAGATCTGGTCCGGCAATACGGACTGGCCGGGGAACAACGTCCGGCTCTGGCGCACGGTGACGCCCGACCGGTCGTCCGGCGCGTCCCCCCGGCATGACGGTCGCTGGCGCTGGATCCTGTTCGACGCCGACTTCGCCCTCGGGCTGGATTTCTTTTACGTGCCCGGGTACCAGCAGGGTCCGGAGCACAACACGCTCGCTTACGCATCGCAATCGGGCGGAGCAAACTTCATCGGCAACAGTAGCAACGGCACTCTGCTCCTGCGCAAGGCCTTGGAGAATCCCCGTTTCCGGAACGAATTCATCAACCGTTTCGCCGACCTGCTAAACACCACGCTGTCGGCCGAACAGGCTGCGGCCAAACTGGAAGAATTCCGCACCCTCTACGCGCCCGGCATGGCCGAACATGTCGCGCGCTGGAACCAACCTTACAACTGGAACAATGAACTGGCTCGCATCGGGAACTACCTCGCGTCGCGTCCGGCCGCTGTGCGGGGACATTTGTCGGGCCTTTTCCGCCTGAATGGAACGGCGGATGTCACGGTCGATGTGGCGCAGCGCGGACGTGGAACGGTGAAGATCAACACCATCGGCCTCGAAGGCTCGACGCCGGGCGTACCCGAGCAGCCCTACCCGTGGACTGGGACCTATTTCCGCGGAGTCCCCATGACGGTCTCGGCCAGCCCAGCGCCGGGCTACCGATTCGTGCACTGGCTCAAGCAGGTTGCGCAAACCGCGACCACGGTAACCGCTTCCGATGCGGAGGCCGGCCACGAGATCTACAGCACCAGCATCACCATCACACCGACGCTGGACGCGGACACCACGTTCAAGGCGGTGTTCGAACCAGAGCCGGCTACGTTGCTGGCCATCACTCCGCCGGTCTGGACGACCGGGGTGAGCAATGCGCCGGTTACGGTGCGCGCGGTCAACTCGCTGGGCGATACCGATGCGACGTTCACCGGCACGGTAACCCTCACGCTTTCGCGGCGCGGCGGAGTGCTCGGCACTTACAACGCAGCGGCGGTCGCGGGAGTGGCCACTTTCGCCTCGGTGGACTTGCCCGCCGGCAGCTACACGCTCTCGGCCAGCGCGGGCGCATTGGCCACCTTGGCGCCGGTCGGGTTGACGGTGCGTAGCTCGGCAACCTTCGTACCTCCGGGCAGCGGCGTATGGCACAACGCGGCCAACTGGGATACCGGCGCGGTACCCGACAGCCCCGCGGCTTCGGTGATTATTCCGCCCAACACCGCAGCCAATCGCGATGTGACTAACAACGCGCCGACCACGGTGGCATCTGTGACTTTTGAGTTGGGCAGCTCCGCGTTCCGCAGCCGGATCAACGGCACGCGCGGGCAACCGTTCACCCTCGCCTCGACCAGCGGCATCTCCACCGTGACGGTCAACGGCACAGGCGCCGGCCACGCCAACCTTGAGGTGCCCGGCGGCGTGGTCTTCTCCAATCAAGTCGTCCTCGACGTGCAGAACACCGGGTCGACCAATGCCGAATACGGCGCGCTCCGTTTGCAGGGATTGGTGTCCGGCCCTGCCTCGATGGTCAAACGCGGTCCCGGCATGGCGGGGATCACCGGGGCAGGCAAGACATTCTCGGGGAACATCACCATCGAGCAGGGCGTATTGACCTTCTCCGAGCCGGCCATCACAGCCAACAACGTGACCAACTACTCGGTGCAGTCTGGCGGGCAGTTTCGGCTCAGCTCGGCCGGCAATCCGCGCAATTACCTTTTCAAAGGGCCTCTCCAACTCGCCGGCAGCGGTCGCTCCGGCGTTCCGGAAAACGAGAACCTCGGGGTGCTCGGTGCCTTGCGACTTGAGACCGGCGGAACCGGCACAGTGGCCGTGCTGACCAACCGGATTCACCTGAACGACTCGGCCGATGTGCATGTGCCTTCGGGCAATGCCATCCGACTCGACGGTCCGCTCACCGCCGAGAATAGCACAAATGTCCTGGCCAAGTCCGGTGGCGGCACCTTGGTGCTTTCCGGCCACGCGTCAGCTTTCACCGGTGGTCTTGCCGTCAACCGCGGCGTGCTGCGGTTCGATGCGGCCATGCTGACCAACACCGTGCGTGCTCTGGTTTTGACCAACGAGACTGTGCTGACCGGCACGGGGCGCTGGGGCGGAAGCCTGGTAGCACGCCACGGTTCCGCTTTGGCCTTCTTCCCCGGATTGTCGCCGGGTGATGTGGCGCCCTTGCAAGCGGGGAGTTTCGCGGCAATCGGCACCGTGACGATTGCGGTTACGCCGGGCGAGGGGGCAGTGACGGGAGCGTATCCTCTGTTGGCCGTCGATGGTACGGTTGCTGGCTTGGATAGTCTTTCGCTGGCCTTGGCCTCGACCAATTTTCCGGCCGGCAGCCTAAGCTTCAGCAATGGCACGCTCTACGCCGTACTGTCGGCCACCGTCAACCCGGCCACCGCATGGCTCGCGCAATACGGACTTCCCACCGATGGCAGCGGGAATGGAGCCGCTGATGCCGACCCGGACGGCGACGGGTTGGACAACTTGTTCGAGCGTGCCCTGTTTATGAATCCCTTGGTGGCTGAGTCGCGTGGTTGGCCCGTGACGATCGGATCCGAAGTCGAGACCTTTGTGGTCACCTACCGGGTGGCGCGAGACCAGAACGATTTGACTGTCTCGGCTGAGTCGTCGCCGGTTCTCGGGACGGATGCCGTCTGGACAGCGCTTGCTTCGGAAATCAGCGACGACGCGCACGCTGATTACGTCATTTACCGTGCAGTCTTGCCGCAGGCAGGGACGTCCGGTTTTGTTCGCATCAAGGTGACAGTGCGCGCGGGGGAGTAAGCAGCGGGCCGGGCCCGAGGCGCGAAGCCTTTCCAGTTCGCCTCTCAGCTCGAGGGAACCAGTTTGAGGTCGTCCAGATAAAGGAACCCGTCGGGGGCAGCGAGTTCGAAGGTGATTTCCAAGATACCCTCAGAAGTCAATTTTTCCTTGTTGAGGTCGCGCTCCTTGCCGAATTGGATTTTGAAATCTTTGGAGACGGCCGACCAGTTGCCCGAGGGACGGAAATCCGTGGACTGCACTTCACCATCGGAAATGGTGTTGCGTTCGCGCTGCACCGCACCACGCTCGCCCCGGACAAGTCGGTCCTCGCCGAGTTGCTTGAACCCGCGCCAGCCGAGGGTGTAGGTGGCGTTGGCCACTTGGTTGCCCTTGGCCTGGAAGCTGAGGGTGTAAGTTTTGCCGATTTCCATTTGCACGGGTTGGCGCAGCGTGAAGAGGTTGGAGGGGGCCCCGATGCCACGCTGCTCGGCCGAATCGCGGAAGAGGGCATCGCTGCCTTCGCGCTCGTCGCGTCGGTCAAAGCTGCGCGCGGCGGGGACGAGCAAAGCGGGGCGCGGCAGCACGGTGTTTGGCGGGGTGGCGTAGCCGAATTTGAGGGCGCGGGTGCCGTTGACCGGCTGCGCGGCGGCGTCTTCGGCTGCCGAAACGCCGGTGGCATAGGCCAGGAAATTGCCGCGCGAGATGCCGATGTCGAGATCCCATTGGGAGGGAACCTGCCAGACAGGCGGGACGGGTTTGTCGCCTGAGAGGTCGGATGGAGGATCGAACTTCGGAGCTTCTTTGCTGCCCTTGTTCGGCGCCCAAGCGAGGCGTCCGTTGCTCTTGCCGACCACAAGGTCAAAGAGGCCGTCCCCGTTGAGGTCGCCCGTGCCGATCGTGTGGATGCCGGAGCCGAGAACAAGGGCCTGGTTTTCCTCGGGAGTTAGTCCGCCGTTTTTGGAGAGGAAGCCGGAAGGTTGGATGGCATCGCCCCATTTCCAACCGCCGGGGCGGAGGTAGGCAGTGAGGCGTCCGCGACGATCGGTGACCAGGAGGTCGGGTTGTGTGTCCCCGTTGAGATCAGCCAAGGCGGGCGTGAGTTGTTCCCGTCCTTCCCCAAGGGCAAGGGGCATCTGCTTTTCCTCGCTGAAAAGGGGTGCCGCCGCGGAGCCTTGGTTGAGAAGCAGGTGGATGTTGTTGGCCGAGTAGGAGCCCTCGCCGACCAGGAGGTCGGGTTGCCCGTCACCATCCCAGTCGTGCAGGAGCGGAGCGAAGACGTTGCCCCAGCGGCGGGTGGAGTCTTTCCTGGTCGGAACCATCGCTTTGGCCAGCGGTTGTGGCTGCGGGAACTGCGCCGTCTGGGCTGTCCCGCTGTTGCGGACGATGAAAAGGTCGCCGAAATAATTACCGGCCACGAGGTCCAGTTTGCCCGTCCCGGTGAGGTCGGCGAGGGACACCCTCACGCCAAGGCGCCTTTTGGCCCACTTCTGGTTCCAACCGCTGATTTCGTTGCCCCCGCCGAGCCCGGGAGGACGCCACGGCGGATCGCCTTCGCCCGAGGCGAGCCATGGGGTGGCAATTTCTCCGGAGGTGAATTTCGGCTGCTCCTTGCTCCCGCGGTTGAAATAGACGCGCAGGTACCCCAGAGGATCGGAGGAGAGGAGGTCGGCCAATCCGTCGCCGTTGAGATCGCCGACGGCCACGGCCACCGGCATGGGGGTTTCGGCCACATTCCCGCTCTCATTCAGGACGGGAAGAAAACCGCGGAAACCGGCGAGGAAACCGTCCTTGTCGACTCCGGACCACAGGTTCGGGGTCTGCAGGGTTCGTTCGAAACTCCCGTTGCGGATCGCATCCTTCGGCCC
>Ga0247841_10003182_pt1 | contig 30974 bp, 17 predicted proteins | sample LaCruzMarch2015__2_FD_192410 | JGI IMG/M metagenome (GOLD analysis project Ga0247841, IMG submission 192410) | Freshwater microbial communities from meromictic Lake La Cruz, Castile-La Mancha, Spain - LaCruzMarch2015_18m | ecosystem: Environmental > Aquatic > Freshwater > Lake | place: Spain... | reverse complement strand
AGACGCCGGCGCTACGGCGCGGCAGATTCACGATCCACGCCGGTGGCGGGACTGGCAATTGCCTTAGCTAGCCAAGCCAGCACGGAGGCCGCTACCACTCTGGCGAAGCATGCCCCGTGCGGAGCGCGTGGCGTACATGTTCGGGGCGTCTGTTGGGGTTCTGTTGGGGTCGGACCTGAACAAACCATTGCCGTGCATTATATTGCATCATAATAATGGGCAAATATGCCCGTTAAATTGCCGTTTTGCACACCAAAAACGAGTAAACAAAGATGCATCTGCGGCATTCAGTTCTGCGGTAGATTCGCGGCACGGAGATTGCTTCCACCCTGGAGAAGCATGCCACGCGCGGAGCACGTGGCCTACATGCCATCATCTTTGCGATCTATGCGTTCTTTTGCGGTAAAAGTATTCAATGATCGTTTTTAGTTGACTTGTTGAATTATATCTCTGTAGCATCTGCGCAATCTGCGTCATCTGCGGATAAACATGCAGCAATTCTGCCGGCGGGACGCCGGCGCTACGGCAGATGCGCGGCGCGGAGGCCGCTCCCATTGCATAGGTGCGGCGGTGCGTCAGTAATCGGTAATCGGCTGCTTGGAGTCCCGCCAGCGGCGGGATATTCGGTGGCGCGAAGAGCAGCGGCGGCAAAATCCTGCCCCGCCAAAACAACTGCGGCACTCGCGCAATGCTGCGCCTTATCCAACGGTCCCGGTGCGGACCGGCCGATTGCGCTCGTCGACAAACACAATCGCCGGCTTGTGCGCCGCCACCTCGCGCTCGTCAAACATGCCGAAGGCCAGCACGATAATCAAGTCGCCCTCATGCACCAGCCGCGCCGCCGCGCCGGTGGCCTGAGCGCCGCGCCGCTGCAAACAAATTCAGCGGAACTGGAATGCACGGTTCATTCCATGGGGTCGCCAAGCACTTGCTCGACGGCGTAGTTGATGTCCATGGCGATGTCCGCATTGGCGGATTTGGCAGAGGTGGCCTCCAGCGCGGTGACGAGGGCCGCCGGCACGACATCGAGTTTGTCGTAAGTGGAGAGGGCAATGGCGGCGCTCTGGAGCACGGCCCTGTCGTTGGCGGTGTCCGCCACCGTCCACAGCGCGGCGAGGCGGCTTAGATTTTCCTGGTCGAGCGCCGAGTTGTGGACGACGCCGTCAAAATCCTCATAGCTGCGAATTGTCCAGTATTGCACCTCGCGGGCGATGTCCAAGTCACCGTGGTCATCCTGCCATTCACGCAGGGCGGTGATGGCCTCCAAGCGGGTGGCATCTATGAGCGCGGCGGGCAGGGCTACCCCATAGACATGCTTTTCGGCGCCAATCAGGTAGAGCGCGGCCGCCGCTTGACTGGTGAGCTTGGGATCCCGAAGCAGCCCTTGATACAGGTTGACGACCGCCGGGGCATAGGCGGCGACGAGGGCGGCGTCGTTGGGGAGCACTTGCGTGAGGTAGTGCCGTTGGGCGGCACTGAGCTTGCGGTTGGCGACGGACTGATAGAGTGCGCGCAGCTTCTCCGCCGTGGCGTCCGCAATGGCCGGATAGCCGAAGAACAGGTTGGCGCAAAACATGCGCGTCCTGAAAGACTTGGCATTGAGGCGGGCCTCCCACTGCCCGACATAGTCGGTCGAGCTCCAGTCGCAGGCGGTGAGGATACCGAAGAGGCGCAAGGGATTCTTGTATGCGCGGGCCAAGTCCAGGATCGTGCCAAGCCCCTCGTTGTTCACAAGGTGCGCTTGGACACGCGCGTCGGTGATGAGCTGGGGTGCCTTGAACACAAGAAAGCGGGCGGCCTTTTTGACCGGCATCTTCACGATCCGGCCGATGAGCTTCTCGTCGGAGACGGCCGCCCTGGCGGCCGCGCGCCGGACAGAAAGCGTCGATGCGCGCGCATAGCCACTGCTGCCCCGCGTGGCCCATTCACGGTTGTTGCACTCCGACTCGATTGGTGGAAGCCCATACGTGTCCACCACCGCATTGAACTTTGTCAATGCATCGCCCGTGGGCGCCGCATAGGCGGGATTGTCACCGGCAAACGCAGTCTGGATGTGCGTCAGCCACTTGGCCATGCGGGGCGCCAGGTTGCCGCTATTGTAGGTGAATAATTGGTGAAGCTGCCAATAGTCCGGGGCATAGGACGCGAAGCTATAATAGTTGGCGGAAGACAGCTTGCGCAGCGGGACGGGCAGGAAGTTGTTCGTCCGGTACTGCTTTAAGATGAGGTAGACAAAGTCCGTCATCGCCTTGAACTTCTGGGGGTCGATGAACGGTTCGTCGGGGTAGTGGACAAAAGGCGTGTAGTGAATGTGCCCGATCTCCTGCCCGAAGCCTTCGTGCGAGAAGCTGTCCATGTAGACGTGGAGCGCGATGCCAAGTTTGACGCGGTCGTTGGCCGTGAGGGCCTCGTTGATGTTGTGCTTCGCGAAGGGGCTGTTGCGCTTGGTCATTTTTGCGCGGTGCGCGAGGGCGCAGGGGAAGTGGTAGAGCCGCCGCTGCTCATCCCGCACCACATGCGTCGCATCGGTATCCGGATCCCAGTCGGTATACTCGTCCAGGGTGGCGAGTTCGAGCGCGTCCGTGGTGCTGAACCCGCTGTCCCGGGCGATCAGGTACATCGCATGAAAGTGCCCGTCCGTGTCATACGCGGCAGCCTGCTGGCTGCGAACAGAATTCCAAGAAAAAGTGATCCGCACATGAGCTTCATACAACCATCTTTATACCATGATGATACAAAACGCAAAAAAGCAACTGCCAACTGATTCGCGCGGCGCAAGAACTGCTGCGACTGCCGGCGCGCTGTGACCCGTGTCCTTAGCCTAATAGTATAAACAATAAAATGGGGGACGGCCGAGGCCAAATCACGGCGCGGTGACCGATCCCATTATAGAGGTGTTCGGTGTTCAGTGTAGCATCCAGTATCCAGCATCCAGTATCCAGGTCACGCAGCCGGCGTGGAGCAGCGCTGCACTTCGACGGTCACGTGTGCAAGCCCCTCGATGTGGCCGAGCAAATCCTTGTAGCGTTCGGGTGCTTGGGGATGGTCGGTGACAACCGACACAATGGCCGCACACGTCTGCGGCCCGACTTTCCAGACGTGCAAATCGGCCACGCGATCCGTCCCGCGTGCCTCAATCGCCGTGCGAATGGCGTGCAGCAATGATGTTTCGCCGACCGCATCCAGCAATATCTGCCCGGTCTCGCGGATGAGCCCGTACGACCAGCGCGCGATCAAAGCGCCACCCACCAAGCCCATCAACGGATCCAACCACACGAGGCCCCACACCTTGCCCGCCGTCAACGCCATGATGGCCAGAACAGACGTCACGGCATCCGCCAGGACATGCAGATACGCGGCGCGAAAATTGTGGTCGTGGGCGTGGGCATGGCGGTGCGCATGCGTGTGCTCGTCGTGCTCGTGCTCGTGCTCGGCATGGGCATGGCCGGTGCCCAGCACGACGGCACAGACGACATTAACCGCCAAACCAATGACCGCCACAACAATGGCCTCATCGAAGCGAATCGCGGCGTGGGTGTAGAACCGCACGGCGGATTCGCCCACCATGAGCAGTGCGACGATCGCCAGCGTAATGGCGCTGGCAAAGCCGCCCAGCACGCCGACCTTGCCAGTGCCAAACGTGAAGCGCGGATCCGTGGCATGGTGGCGCGCATAGCGATAGGCAAACACGGCGATGCCGAGGGCGACGGCATGCGTGGCCATATGCCAGCCATCGGCCAGCAAGGCCATGGAGCCGTAGACATAGCCGGCCAGGATCTCGGCGATCATCATCAATGCGGTAATGCTCACGACAATGATCGTGCGCCGTTCCTTGCTTTGGTCGACGCTGACGAACTCGTGCCGGTGTGTCCACGGATGCAGGTTTATCGTGTGCATAGCCTATGTGTCGTGTCTCGTAAATACTTTAACGGCTTCGCTAACACCGCAGATGAGACGGCCCGTTAGGCGGGTTCACCTCCCCCTGCTGGTTTTGGTGGTTCGATTTCTTTCATCGCACGTGCAGTTGGCCCACGCGCATCAACGTCCGCAACGCCTTGTTGACCGATGCATCATCGGGAAACACATCCGCCACATCTGACGCAAGCAAGACAAGATTCGTTCCTTCACGGTAGTGCTTGGCATATCTGCCCCTTCCGCGCGACTTCAGTTGCGTGAAGTCGTATTGATGATCCGCACCCGCTCGGCCTGCTCCGTATGGGCAACGACCAACAGGATTCCTGAACGCGCTATGCCAATTGTGATGCAACGCTCTTCGGTTGCTGAGTGGTCTGGATCGAAAAATGTGTGGGACAGCGGATCGCCAAACCCGGTTGCCGCGTCGGAGAACGAGACACCGTGCTTTCTGAAATTCGCTGCCGCCTTGTCTGGATCCCATTCAAATCGCATGGTCAATTATAGCATCTTGCGGCGATCAACGCAATTCCAAGGCGACCCGCGCCGAACGTCGCAGATGAGGCGGCCCGCCTTGCGGGATCGGTTCCACCTGCTGGTTCGATTATTGGTATTTCAGTGGATATAGGCTCGGACACGCAAGGGCCGCCAGTTCCACATCCACATCCAGTCCGGACCAATGCAAATGCACGCCAATGTGTCCATGCGGCGCAGCGCTATGCCGTGGTTCTCGGCAAGTTCAACTGCTGTTTCCAACCAGTACGTTGCCGCCCCTCGGCGCACCAGCGGCGCGTTAGCGACGTACGGTGCCGCCGGTGGTTGGATGCCTTCTCAATGTCGCCAAGTTCAGAACTCCTGACATACGGTGTTCAAAAATGTCCGCTTTATTTCGCCAGGACGGGACGCGGATGGCGCATGCACGTGTTCTGCGGGTGGTTGTGTTGAGACCCCCACGATCCCGCCGCTTCTACGACAAACGCAACTAAAGTTGACGCGCATGCGCCGCTGGCGTGACTGCCGCTTTCATCCCGGAAGCATGACTCACTCACTAACCACAGCACATTCAGCGCCGGCGCACGCCCAGCATGGCCAGGATGGCCAGCCCCATCAAACCCGGCTCCGGTACCACCACATCCAGAAATACTTGCTGCACGGCATTGCTATGCACCAGCGTGGCCAGATAGCCCGGCGGCAGCGACACCGTGCCGAGCACCATCTCGTTGTCGGTGGCAATCCCGCTGTAGCTAAGGATGGGATACAGCCCGCCTTCCACGTCGGGCAAGCCGGTGACATTCACGATGCCGTCCAGCGTGACATCGCCAAAGACCGAGACGCGATCAAACGCACCGCTGCTCAGCGCACCGAGCTCGACATCGAGCATGGCCGTCGGCGAGAACGCGAGCGTGGCATTGGTCAACGTCAACGTGCCGACACTGGCGCCGGGCACGAGCGTCGAGCCGTCCTCGATCGAGACGACCGTCGGACTGGTAAAGTTATTGCCGATCACGCCGGTGCCGCCGAGGCGCGCCGGATCCGCCACGGATGTCTTGACCGTAATGTTGCCATAGCCAAACGCGTTCGTGCCGAGGTCCGGCGAGTTGACCAGAAGTGTCATCGGCGGCTCAACATTGATGGCGCCCATGACCCGATTGAGGCCTGACCAGATGATGGTGCCAAGACCCCGGACGACGACCGGCCGCAGATTGGGCTGCTCGATATAGTCGCGGATCGGCCCGTCAAAGCGCGTGACGCAGTTGGACACGTTTTCGAAGTAGACCGGCAAGGCGTTGGTAATGGTATCGACCGTGTGGAGGTAGACATAACCGGCCCAGGTCGAGGTACCGCCCTCAAAGGCGCTGCCGAAGTAGGTGTACTGGCCGTTACGGATCATGACATTGGGCTTGACGGTCAGGCCGCTCTTGCCGAGGTAGGCGCGCAGGATGCGCGGACTGGCCGGCTCGCCGTCGTCGTTGTTGATGTCAAACTCGTTGCGCGATGAATCCAGGGCGTGATCATGATTGACGAGCAGCGTGCCGTTTTTCCAATCATATTGCGTGCGCAATTCAAAATAGCCGGCGTTGAGGTAGTTCGAGTTGTTGAGCGCAAAGACGACATCCATGCCGGCATTGAACACAAACGCGCGATTGAGACTGTTGGACGAGAAGATGTGGCCGTTAAAGATGCAATTGGGCGGCTCGGTGCCGATGTACGCCTGAAAATCAACCCATTCGCGGCCGGCGCCGGACAAGCTGCGCGCGCCCAGAATCACGTCGCCGTTGAAAATGAAGTTTTCGGGCCCGACATTGTTGGCCTTCAGGTTGGGCGTTGCATATTCGAACATCATGAGTTGCCGATCGCACCATGCAGCCGAGACAGCCGGCAGGGTGATGCGGCAGTTGAAGATGCGGTCGCCACTGTTGCTGTGGGTATTGTCGCCGGCGCGCTGCACGATGTAGCGCTGCGGATTGACGTTGCCGGTGAAGCTGATGGTGCCGGTGGTGCCGGCGGGCGAATTGATCGTGAAGCTGCCGTTGGAGATGCTGGACATCAGGATGACGGGATTGACATCGAGCGTGGCGGTGCTGCCGCCGTTTTGAAAGCAAGCTTCATCGCTCGCGCCGGGGATGCCGCTGGCCCAGTTGGCGGCGGTGCTCCAATTATCGTCGGTGCCGGCGCCCGACCATGGCTTGATGGCGGCGGTGAGGGCGAGGGCGCCCAACAGAAGGACAGTGGTGACGGTCAGCAGCGTGGCGTTTTTCATGGGGTGCGGTCGGGTAAGATGATGAACGATACTATAGCACAAAGATCGGGGTGGCAGCGTCAGGCGCGGCGCCGCAGCAGCAGGGGCAGCGCCAGCAAGGCCATCAGTGATGGCTCGGGCGTGATACAGATCAGGCCAATGTCGCCGTCGCCCAAGTCCACGAAGGAGCCGCCGACCCACGAGGGTACCTGGCTCAGGTCGAGCTGCAGGTTTTCGAGGCCGGTGAACGACGTTGCGGCGAAGATCGTATTGGTGATGACATAACTCGGTATGCCGCCGACATTGAACACGCGGACGGTGACGGCGTTGTCAATCGTCAGCGCGCCCGCAATGATTTGGTCGGCGGTGCTGTCGGGCCCTTTCTCCCAGGCATAGACGGCGCCGGCGTTGAGCGTCAGGCTATTGCCGAAGGTGAGCGTGCCGATGCTGGCGCCCGGCGCGAGCGTTGCGCCACCGGCGACGGTCGTGGCGCTGGCCACCACGCCGGTGCCACCCAGCAGCGCGCCGCTGTTCACGGTCGTCGCGCCGAGATAGGTGTTCTGGCCGTCGAGGGCGATCGTGCCGGCACCGGTAATGGTGACCGGCCGATAGTTGCCGCTGGTGTTGTCCTTGATCACGCCGGCAAAGCGCGTCACGCTGCCCGCGTTCTTGGCGGCCAGCTCGACCGTGCCGGGCGTGGTCGGCCCGACATTGAGCGTGACATCGCCGATCCATGTGGCGGTGCCGCTGGTGTTATTGCCGCCCAGCGTCATGGTGTTGAAGTAATTGAAGACGGTGACCGGGCGGCTGATCGTGACGCCGTCTTGGCTGATGAACGCACTGAGGGCGCCGGCATACGGCGTGGGCTGATCCACGCCGGCAAAGGTATTGCCGCCGCCCAGTTCGAGGGCCTTGACGTTCTGGCCGTCGAGGCACGAACTATGGCCGAGTTCGAGCACATTATTGTTGCCGTTCCAGTTCTGGTCGAAGCGGATCGGCGTCGCTTGGACGGTGTTGTTGAAGGCGTTCGACGCATTCAGCGCGAAGGTGGCGCCGGCCGCACCAAAGAGGTACACACCGTACGCGTTGACGATATTGGTGAAAAAGACGGTGTCGTTGAACTCGATTCGATAATCCTTGGCAAACCACGCGTCGCCGGCATGCACCAAATAGTAAAAACGGCCGTTGACGCGCGCGGGCACGGTGACGCGGCCGTACAGGTACAAACTGGCATCGCCATGGGCGCCGGCGCTGCCTTCGCGGCTGACAATGCGATCCCAGGCCCAGTTGGCGCCATTGAAGGGCGCGGTGCTGATGTTGCAGTAGACGCGGCGCGCGCCGTAATTGCTGCCGGTCAAGACGATGGCGCGCGCCTGGTCCGAGCCGGAATTCAGATTGCTGGTGGTTAGGGTATTGTTGCCGCGCGTGGCGTCGCTGTCCAAGTCAAAGGTATTGGTGAAGATGAACCAGTCGACGGTGCGATTGCCATCGAGACCGGCGCTCGAACCGCCCGACGAAAACCAGGCGACGTCGTTGGCGGCCGGTGGCGCGCCGGCGCTCCAATTGGCGCTGGTGCCCCATTTGGTATCACTGCCGGCGCCCGTCCAACAATTGCTGATGGCGGCGACAGGCAAGGCCAGAAGGGCAATGCTGGAGCAAACGCGGGCAAGGAGTTTCATAACGGCAATATGTGGGTGAAGTAGTTAATTATAGCACAGTTCTGGTGGCGAAAGATTGTGCAAGGCCGCCCACCACGAGCGGCCTTGCACTCACTCACCACAAGTCATGCGCGGCGCAGCCACAGCAGGGGCAGCGCCAGCAAGGCCAGGAGCGACGGTTCGGGCGCCAGGCCCGTCAAGCCGATGTCGCCGTTGCCCAAATCGACGAAGGTGCCGCCGATCCACGAGGGCGTCTGGCTCAAGTCTAAGGTCAGATTGGCCAGACCGGTAACCGCGGTTGCGTTGACAATCGTGTTGGTCACCGTGTAGCCACCCGGCGTACCGCTGGCATTGACCACGCGCACGGTGACGGCATTGTCGATCGTCAGCGCGCCACAAACAATCTTGTCGGCCGTGTTGGCCGGGCCTTTCTCCAACTCGTAGAGTGCGCCGGCGTTCAGCGCCAAGCTGTTGCCAAAGGTGAGGGTGCCGATGCTGGCGCCCGGCTTGATCGTCGCGCCGCTGGCCACGGTCGTGGCGCTGGCCACCACACCGGTGCCACCCAGCAGCGCGCCGCCGTTGACGGTCGTCGCGCCGAGATAGGTGTTCTGGCCGTCGAGCAGCACGGTGCCGCTGCCGGTGATCTTAACCGGACGAGCATTGCCGCTGACGCTGTCTTTGATCACGCCGGCGAAGCGCGTCACGGCGCCGGCGGTCTTGGCGGCCAGCTCGACCGTGCCGGCCGTGGTCGGCCCGACATTGAGCGTGACATCGCCGGTCCACGTGCCGATGCCGCTGGTGTTATTGCCGCCCAGCACCATGGTGTTGAAGTAATTGAAGACGGTGACCGGCCGGCCGATGGTCACGCCGCCTTGGCTGATGAACGCGCTGAGCGTGCCGCTGTAGGGCGTGGCCTGATCCGCGCCGCCAAAAGTAGTGCCGCCGCCGAGTTCGAGGGCCTTGACGTTCTGGCCGTCGAGGCATGAACTGTGGCCGAGTTCAAGCACATTGTTGTTGCCGTTCCAGTTCTGGTCGAAGCGGATCGGCGTCGCTTGGACGGTGTTGTTGAAGGCGTTCGAGGCATTCAGCGCGAAGGTCGCGCCGGCCGCACCAAAGAGGTACACGCCGTACGCGTTGACGATATTGGTGAAAAAGACGGTGCCGTTGAATTCGATCCGATAGTTGTTGGCAAACCAAGCGTCGCCAGAATGCACCAAATAGTAGTAGCGGCCATTGACGCGTGCCGGCACAGTAAGACGGCCGTACAGGTACAAACTGGCATCGCCATAGGCGCCGCCACTGCCTTCGCGGCTGACAATCCGATCCAACGCCCAATTGGCGCCATTGAAGGGCGGGAGGCTGATGTTGCAGTAGACGCGGCGCGCGCCGTAATTGCTGCCGGTCAAGACGATGGCGCGCGCCTGGTCCAAGCCGGAATTCAGGTTGCTGGTGGTCAAGGTGTTGCTGCCGCGCGTGGCAACGCTGTCCAAATCAAACGTATTGGTGAAGATGAACCAATCGACCGTGCGGTTGCCGTCAAGATTGGCGCTGCTGCCGCCCGAGGCAAACCAAGCGACGTCATTGGCGGCGGGCGGTGCGCCGGCACTCCAATTGGCGGCGGTGCCCCATTTGTTGTCGGCGCCGGCGCCGGTCCAGCAGTTACTCGCGGCGAAGCCGGGGAGCGCAAGCAACGCAACGACAAGGCAAAGAAAGTGTTTCATTGTGGGATCCAGTGTTCTAGGTTATCAATAAGAAACGCAGCATGGCCGAGATGGATTTGGCAAGGCCGCACTCGCGTGCGGCCTTGCGGTCTCACCACTCACCACTGCACTCATGCGCGGCGCAGCCAGAGGAGCGGCAGCGCCAGCAACGCCAACAGCGCCGGTTCCGGTATCAAGCCGGTCAAGCCGATGTCGCTGTTGCCCAAATCGACGAACTCGCCGCCGGTCCAGCCGGGCGTCTGGCTCAGATCGAGCTGCAGATTCGCCAGACCGCTGAAGGAAGTCGCGTCGAAGATCGTGTTGGTCACGTCATACGCGCCGGCAGAGCCGCCGTCGTTGACCAGCTGAATGACCACCGGGCTGCCGATCGTCAGCGCGCCGCAGACAACTTTGTCGGCCGTGCCGGCCGGGCCCTTCTCAAACACGTTGGTGGCATTCGCGTTCAGCGTCAGCGAATTACCGATGGTTAATGTGCCGACGCTCGATCCCGGCTTGAGGTAGGCGCCGCCGGCGACGGTGGTGGCATTCGACAGCACGCCGCTGCCGCCGAGGGTGGCGCCGCTGCTCACGCTCAGGCTGCCCCAGCCGGCTGCGCAGACATTGTTCTCGGCCACGAACGTGCCGTTGGCCTGCACGGTGATGGTGCCGGGAATGTCATTGGTGGCCTTGAAGACGACCGTGCCCGGGCCTTCGATGAACACCGGCCGGTGGTTGTCCGTCACTGCCCACGTCGTCTGGTAGACGCGCCCGGCGAAGACGATGCGGTTGCCGCTCTGGGCCGCCTTGAAGTACACCTGTGCGGGCGTCAGGCCGCTGGCGACGGTGGGCGCCGCATAGCGCACGGTGTTATTCCACGTCGAGGTGCCCGTGCCGGCGAAGTCGGCGCCGACATAGCCGCGGGTCAGGTCGTTCCAGATGCGCAGTCTGCCACTCACGAACAGATTCGGCTTGTTGACATAGGCGCGCAGATAGACATTGTTGCCATTGTAGCTGGTGCTGTTCAAGCCGAGATCAAGCTGGACGCTGGAGGTGTCGATGGCATTGTTGTGGCCGACGTAGATCGTACCGCTCTTCCAGTTGCCGGCCGTGAACGACAGCAAGGACACGCCGTTGAAGAAATTGGAGCCGTTGAACGTGAAGGTATTGTTGGCCGTCTTGATCGTAAACGCGCGACTGTTGTTGTTTACCACAAAGAAGCTGTCATTGAATATTACGTTGGGATAGGTGGGGCCGGCCGAGGCATCAAGATCAATCCAGTCGGCGCCATTGGCGGTGCGAGCACCGAACGTGACTTTGCCGTTGAAGATGAAGTTATAACTGCTGCCGGAGGCCGGTGACGGCCAAGTCATATAAACGAGCTGCCGGTCGCAATAGGCGCCAATTGCCGGCAGGGTGACATTGCAGTTGAAGACGCGATCGCCCGAATTGGTGATGGCCCAGGTACCGGGCTGCTCGACATAGCGCTGCGGATTGACCGTGCCGGTGAAGTTGAGCGTGTTGGTCGTGGCGCCATTGAAGCCGCTGAAGGTGAAGCCGGTCGTGTTGGTGACGATGATCTGCGCGAGCGAACGGTCGGCGCCATTGAGGCTGGCGCTGGTACCGCCGGTCTGGAACTGGCCTTTGTCGGTGGAGGCAGGCACGGCGCCGCCGGCCCAATTGCCGACAGTGTCCCAATTGGCATTGGCGCCGCCGCCAGTCCAGTCATAGGTGGCTGCGGCGAGCGGCAGGGCAAGCAGGGCGAGAAGCAGAGAGACGAGCGCGTACGTTTTCATTGGGTTCCTTACTGTTGCAGTTATCAAACAAACATTGTCAACGCGATAATTGTAGCACGGTGCCGCGCCGGATGCCATGAGAAATCTCCGGCATATTATGACAAACCTCTTTTGGCGCGGTCAGCCCAGCGGGTGACGTGGGCAGCCAAGCGGCCGAGATCGGGCGTGGTGCCGCGGCAGTTGGCCGGCAGGGCGACATACTGGCCCTGGCGCGCGGCCACGGCTTGGCGGACGGCGCGCAGGTAGACGGCGGCGCGAGCGGGTGGCTGGATGACGACAATACCGGGCAGGTACCGCAGCACCTTGTCTTGCAGGTGCGCCAGCGCCGCATCCGGTTCATGACTGTCGACCACAAAATGATAGACATAATAGCGGCCGGGTTCCGTCGTTTCCAGCGCGGCCCACAGGCGCGCGGGCCACGAGCAGTCCAGCGTGCGGGCACAGGCGCGGCAGTGCCAGTGGCTGATGCAAATAACCTTGAGTGGCGCAGGGCCGGTACGTTTCTTCATCATGGCACCAGTGTAGCAGAACGCGCACGCCATGACCTTGACAATTCTCTGAAAAACTACGATAATACTATTATGAAGCTGAAAGCGGCCTATCACACCTACCTGCATCGGACTGAAGCGCAGCCGCGCACCGAGCCGTTCGAGATTGACTGGGACACCACCACCAACTATACGATTCCATTGCATCATCATGATTTCACCGAGCTGGTGGTGGTGCTGTCCGGCACCGGCATTCACGTGACGGAGGAAGGCGAGTATCCGATTGGTGCCGGCGACGTCTTTGCCATGAGCGGGAATCAGGTGCATGGCATTCGCCAGACACGCAATTTCGAGCATGTGGATGTGAAATGCGCGCCGGCGCACGTGCCACGCACGGCCGAGCTCGAGTGTATGGCAGGGTATCAAGCGCTGTTCACCGTGGCGCCGACGTTGCGCGGCGAGGCGGCCTATCGCAGCCGGCTGACGTTGAGCATGCCGCAGCTGGATCATACCCGTGAAATCTTGCGGCTGATCCTGCAGGAGTACAAGGCGCGCCAGGCCGGGTATTGTGGCGTGATCGCGGCCATGCTCGTCTACTTGGTCACCTACATTTCACGCTGCTATGGCGCATCAAGCCGGGCGGGCAGTGCGCCGGCCATGCGCTTGGGCCAGGTGCTCAGCTACATGCGCGAACACTGCGCCGAGGATTTGACGGTTGAGGCGCTGGCGCAGCGTGCCGCGATGTCAGCCAGTCATTTTTTCAGCGTGTTCAAGGATGTGACCGGCCTGTCGCCGCTGCAGTATGTGATCAAGCTGCGCATCACCGAAGCCGAGTCACTGCTGCGCCAGAGCGACATGGGCATCACTGATATTGCGTACAAGGTTGGCTTCAATGACAGCAGCTATTTTTCGGAGCAATTCAAGCATGTGATGGACATGACCCCGCGCGACTACCGGCGCCTGCAGCATCATCAGGAGGCGGGCGAACTCGGCCCCGCGCGGGCCGCCCCGCAGCGGGCTCCGCAGCGGGCGCAGCGGGCGACGCGCTCACGCGCCTAGTACTGCACAAACTGTGCTGTTGCTCCCCACCGATCCACGCCGGCAGCGGGATCGGTGGAAGCAGAGATTGAAAAGGAATGCCGGCGCGCCCTTTTTATTCAATCTCATTCACCCACGGCGCAAGGCCGTGGGGGTCTTCAAATGACGCACATTGCTCCCCTGCGTTTCATCTTTTCTGTTCGGTCGGTGCGAGGGATGGTGCGGCGCCGGCGCCGGTGCCGGGGGCGGGATATTCCTTGGGCACACTGCAGTCGCGCTGGTAGAGGCGCAAGGGTGGGCCGGGTGGGTCGAGGTTGACCACGTCGGAGCCCTGCCAGGTGACGGTCCACGTCACGCCGCGGGCCGTTTCCGTGCGAACGACCGGCGCCAGCGGATGCTGCACGGCGATGGTCTGGCCGGTGCGCACGGGCGGGAAGACGAGACAGCCGTCGTGCAGCGTGGCCGCGACGGGCACGCCGTCGATGCTGGTGCGGAGTTCGGTGCCCATCCAGTCGTAGAGGCGGATGGCATAGACGCCCGCCTTGGTGGCGGTTACGGCCCAGCGGCCGTAATTCGGGTAGCCAGTCTGAACCCGGCCGAGCGGGTGGGTGTGATTCATCGGCAGATTGGCGGTGATGACGGCGCCGGTGCGCGTCAGAATGTTGTCCCAGACCAGCTTGAGGGCCTGCGGCACCGTGCCGATGCAGCAGCCGGCGACGGAGCGAAAGCGCGTCAGCGAGATGGTGTTGGGTTCGCCGCCGCCCGACCAGCCGCCGACCACGCGCTGGTCAATGGCGCGCCAGGTATGGCCGTCGGCATCCGCGCGGGTCGCGTCGACGCTGACAAACGAACCGGTCGCGATCTGCTGCTCGGCCAGTTGGTTGCGGGTGAAGCGGTCGATGACCGCCCAGTATTCGGCATAGCCGCAGGCGATCAATTCGAAGGCGCACTCGAGCGCGTCGCGCAGGCAGCACGATTCACAATGTTCCTCGTGTGGCGGGTGCCAGGCGATGTATTCGGGCATCCAGCCGAAGGAGGATGACTGTGCCAGGGTGAAGTCGAAGATCACCTTGCCGCTGGCAATGTACTGCGGCGTGTTGGTCAGGCGACCGAGCAAGACCAAGCCGGTGGCGAACCACAACGTCGAATGCACATGCCCGAGATAGCGGCCGTCATAGCCGAGGTAGCGGCTGAGGCCGAGGACATAATTGGCCGTGCCGCGGGCGAGGTCGAGCGCGACCTCGTCGCCGAACAGTTGATAGGCCTTGACCAGCGGCTGCAGCACGACGGCATTGCGAATGGCGCTTTCGCCGCGGCCGGTGACGCGCGAGAAGTCAAAGCCGCCGTCCTGCAGATAGACATCATTGGGGAATTCATAGACCGGCTGGTCGAAGGGGAAATCGCCGGACCAGAACACGCGCAGCGTGCGTTCCCACACCAGCCCGCGCATGCCGCGAATCAGCGCTTGGTGCCGCTGCACCAATTCGGCATGGCCCGGTTCGCGTGCGCGCCAGCGGTTGAGCGCGGCCAGGACATAGCCCATTTCATGAAAGGAGCTGTGCATGGTGTTGGTCCAGGGATAGCGCTCATGGAAGCGCAGGCCGTGCGCGCCCCAACTTTTGAGCAGATGGCGCTGGAACCCGGCGAGGACATTCGCGCCGGCGGCGGTGTGCAGCATCTCCATGCAGCAGACCAGCGCCTCGTACCAACTGGCGACCAGCTCGGCGTCGTCCACGCGCACATGGCGGGCAAACGCCGGCACTTCGTTGATCTGCACAAACCAGTAGGGTAGGAAATCATACTGGGCGTCAATCATGCTGGTGAGGTAGTTGTGGGCGCGCCGCACCAGCAGTTCGAGATTGAAACTTTCGTAGGTGGCCATGGGCGTGGCTCGGGTAAGGATGACCGGCAGCCGGGGTGCGCGCGTCAGCGCGGCGGCCGGCGCCGCGCGACGAGCCACAGACTGGCGAACAAGCCGCAGCACCACGGCTCGGGCACTTGAATCCAGACACTGGCGCTGACCGGATCGTTGGTGCCGAGGGCGCGCCCGCCATCCTGCAGCGTCAGGGTGAGCTGCGTGAAAGATGCCAGGCCGGTCACGCCCAAGATGACACTCACAAACGCCTCGTCCTGGCCGTTGGTGAAAATGACGCAGTCGCTGGGCGTCACGCTGACATTGGCGTTGGGCCATTCGCTGCCGCTCATGGCAAAGGCGGCGGTCAGCACGCCCTGATCGTTGTTGCGCAGGATGCGCATGACGGCGGGGATGTCGGTGCCGGCATAGTCATTGGTGGTGTAGGTCCAGACGACCGGGCGCGCGCCGGCGTACCATGGCTCGATGCCATACTCGAACGCGCCGACATCGGGCGCGCCGTTGGTGGCGTCATAGAACGGCGGAATGGTCCAGCCGTCGAGCGAGTAGGTGGGGATGGGATCGCCCGCATCGCGCGCGGCGGAGTTGGCTTGGATCATCAGGTTGCCGTTGGCTTCGTCGACGAAGCGCGGGTCGCTGGCCGAGCCGACCACATGGTCCCACTCGAGATTCTTGGCGATGTCGGCATTGGCAAACGCGGCCGGATTATTGGTCAACAGTGGAATGGGCCGTTCGGGTGAGAAGACCAGCGAGTTGCGAATGGCCGAACCGTTGTTGACCGTGATGTCCGAGCCGTGCGCCCAGCCGCCCAGCGAGCTGCCGCCGATGTACATGTAGGCGCAACCAATCGTGTTGTTGTAGCAGATGGTGTTGTTGGCACTGCCGTTGTTGCCCTGCAGTTGAATGCCGCGCCAGGAGCGCCAGGCGACGTTGTGGTCAATGATGAAATTGCGCGCCCAGTCGGGATAGATATTGTAGGTGTTTTCGCGCGCAAGGTCATGCACAAAATTATGATCAATGCGCACGAATTTGGCGTCGTAGCCGGCGGTGTAAATGCCGCCGCCGTCCCAATCCTGCTGCATGCAGTAACTGATGTCGTTGTGGTGAATGCGCGCGCGGAAATTGTTGACGCGCGAATTGGTGTAATTGCGCGGGACAATGCCGGTGCGGCCGGTGCGGCGCACGGTGTTGTAGCCGAGGTCGTGGTCTTCGCTAAAGCCCATGGTGGCGGCGCCGGCGGTCTGGATGCCGCCGCACTCGACCGAGGTGTAGTCGACATCCTCGATCAGGTTGTTGTAGACGACGTTGCTGCGGCCGATGCATGAGATGCCATTGCCGGCGCTCAATTGCACGATGCAGTTGCGCGCGACATGATTTGAGCCGCTCAGCACCAGGCCGGTGCTCTGGCCCCATTGCGCAAAGAAGTGGCCGGAGACGTCGGTAAAATGCGTGACATAGCGCGCATGCAGCCGGTCGAGCACAATGCCGATGCTGGTGGCGATGGTGTTGTAACGGCCGTAGCTGAGCGGTGCGCCGGTGGCGGGATTGTAGGGATAGCCGTTGCCGGCGGCGGTATCGGTGGTGATGCCGCACCCGAAAAGATGGAAGCCGCGCACGGTGGTATAGCGGCGATTGCTGAAATCGAAGGCCCAGTCGCGCTTCTTGATCTCGATCACGTGATTGGTCGGATGCGTGTCATCGGGCATCCAGGCGTAGAGACGTCCGGCGCTAGTATCGTGGAACCACTCGCCGCGCTCATCGAGCATCGACCGCTGGTTGAACAGATAGTAGCGCGAGTAGAGGCCATAGCGATCTTTCCACGCGCCCCGCGTATCAATCCAGCGGCGGAAGGTGATGCGTGTGCCTTGCTGCGAGACGACGACGCCGGAATGGGTCCAGCCCCAGATCTGCCAGCCGGGCTGCATGTAGATTTGCGCGCCGACATAGTAGTCGTCAATGGCGGGCGTGAGCGCGGCGTCGGTAAAGGTGATGTAACCCCAGGTGCCCACTTGGTTGGTGGTGGCATTGCCGTCGGTCAAGGCCTTGGGCTGATTGGTAATATTCATCGGGCTGTTGGGCCAGCGGGCGAGCGGCATCATGGCGCCGTCGGCGAAGACTTGCTCGGCAAAGTTGAACGAGGTGGTGTAGAAGTCGGCGGCGAGCGGCGTCCAGTAGATGTTGCCAGAGTCGAGCGTCCAAGTGTTGGTGGCGAGCTCGGTGGCGGCGATGACGACGCGCTCGCCCTGGTACGGCTCGTAGACGATGCGTGCGGCGGCCGTGCCGGAATTGGCCGGGCGAATGCTCTCGCGATAGACGCCGGCGCGCACGCGGCAGGTGTCGCCGGCGACCATGGTGCTGGCGGCTTTCTGAATGGTGCGCCAAGCGCCGGTCAGCGTCCGGCCATTATTGGCGTCCGCGCCGTTGCCGTCGACATAATACACTTGCGCGGCGGCGGACACCGCAACGATCCACAGGGCGGCACAGATCAGGTAACGCGGATGCATAGACTCGGCATGGTCATGGAGTTAGGGCAAAGCAGCAATACTCTTCATCGTTCATTGTAGACGGCTTGTCGCGCGGAAACTATAACGTGAATATGACATATTATGACAAAGCTACACGGGGCATGCTGGCCGGCAGCACCACCAGCGACAGCATCAGCAGGCCAATCAGCACGCACAGCACGCCGCCGACGGCCAGCAGGCCGGGAAGATACCAGCAGGTGAAGACCGCCTCGGCCACGGCGTTGAAGCGATGCAGTGCATGCGCGTCGGCCTGCGACGCAACGTCGGGCAGCAGCAATGAGCGCGTGGCATGCGCCGGCTCGTACAACACCATGACCGGGGTGAACAAGGCAAACGCCGTCGGCGGCTCATTGCGGCGCATGAGCGGCGCCGGCAGCAGCACGGTGCGGCCGGCCACGGCGTAGCTATAGACCGGGCGAAACCAGATGTGCTGGGTGGCATCCTGCAACAAAAATCCGATGCACGGAGCGGGCGCGCCGGCGGCGCCGATGGTGCGGGTAAATTCGCTCTGCGGTGCTGCGCCGGGCGTGGCGCGCAGGACGGCGCGCGTGAAGAGCTGTGTCTGGCTGGCGCGGTCAAACACACCAAAACTGGTCGCTACGCGGGGTGTGCCATCGGGCAGTTGGCTGATTGCGTGCAGTGTGCCGGTGATGGCGCTGATGACCTCGGCGATTTCCGTTTTTTCGAGCAGCACGGGCGGGGGTGCCGCGGGTGTTGCGCGCCAGTTCATGAGCAGCCGCTGCATGCCGGCAAAGTCCGTCGTGACCAGGCGGCGTGCGGCGGCCAGCGCGGCAGCGCAGGTCTGGCCGGTGGCGCCGGCCGTATCGTTGAGCATCGTCTGCACTGCGGCGGCGCTGAGTTCCTGGGTTACGCCGGCGTGGACGAGCAGCGCGGCAGTCGGCACGCCGTCGCGGGTCTGCAAGGTGGCGCGCGCACCCGTGCCGAACTCCCAACTGATGCTGGTGGTGAGATGGTACACCAAGGTGGCCGAGTCGTCTTGTTCCCGCAGCATGCCGCACACGACCCCCGGCGTGCGCTGGCCGTGCCGCACCAAACGCAGCGCGTCATGGCTGCTGCGCCAGGCGGCCGTCAACAGCGCCAGCGCCAACACGGGGAAAATCAGCAGGCGCGCCAGCGTGATCATGCGATTTCCGTGCCGGGGGCCGGCGCGTCGGCCAACAGGCGGCCGTACGCGATCGCCTTGCCGCGCCAGACGCGGCGCGCGAATAGGTACATCAACGTGCAGCCCAGCCCATTGAAGAACACGATGTAAAGATAGCCGCTGAGGTAGTCGTAGGTGCCCGGCGCGCAGAACAGGTGGGAGTAGCCCATCACCCACAGTCCGGCGCCATTGAGCAGCAGCATGCGCGTGAGGTTGCCGACCAGGCCCATACCGGCGCCGGCCACGCCGAGTTTGTCACGCGGAATGTAGTCGTACATCAGTGGACTGCAGAGAATGCCGGCCACAAGGCCGCAAATCGACAAGGCTTCGCCCATGATGATCATGTGCAACAGTTCAGGGCGCCGATCCGGCAGGAAAAACTGAATCGCCACATAATACAATGCGTTCAAGAGCAGGGCGCCGACCAAGGCGGCGAGGTAGAGTTTCACACGGTCGAAGCGGTCGGCCAGCCAGCCGATCGGCAGCATGATGATCAGATTGATGATGCCGCCGACGGCGATATTGGTACCCAATTCCTGTTTGGTATAGCCCCACTGCTCGGTGACCAGCAGCACATCCACGGCGCCCAGCCCGACGGTCACGAAGACGCGCACGAACGCCAGCAGGTAGGCCGGCCACAGGCGTTTGTCACCGAAAATGTCGCGAAAAAACGACGTCGGCGACAGCGGCAGATGCGGCGGCTCGTTGAGCGGCCGGCGCTCCTTGACGAACACAACGATGATCACCAAGCCGACCAGCAGTGCCAGGGCGCCGCTCCAATACAGCGTGCTTTCGCCGCTCACGCTCACGGTGCCGAGCTGGATGCGGTCATCAAAGCGGCCGATCATGACCGAGGTGAACAGCATCCAGCAGCCCTGTCCGTAGAGCATGCCAATGGCGCCGGCCCGGCCGCGCTGCGCCGGCGGAATGACTTCCTGTTGCAGCGTGTTGTAGGTGGTGCCAACATCCGCCGCCGCCAGCCAGACCACGATCAGCGCGATCAAGGCCACGACGTTGTCGACCAGCGGAATGAGCATCAGGCAGACCGCCACCAGCAGCCAGGAGACGATGATGAACGGCGTGCGCCGGCCGCAGCGCGTCCAGATACGGTCGCTCAACGATAGGCAGACCGCACCCACCAGCACATTGAACAATACATTTAGACTCGAAACAAAGGTGATGGCGGCCGGATTCGTCAGATACTTGCGCAGCGTATAGGTCAGGGTCATGCCGGAGTTCATTTCACACAAGGACACGGCCAGGCCGGGGATCATGATCAGGATGACCCAGCGCCACGGAATGCGCGTGTGATGTGTTTCAATGCGCACGGCGCCCACTGCGACAGTGTCTGCGCCATGCAACCGCACCAATGACCAGCGCCAGCGCCACGGACGGCTCCGGCACCACCATGCGCACCAGCAGGGCATCGCTGTTGCCCCGCGCCGGTGCGGCCGGCCACGCGCCCTCGGTTGCGCCGGCAACACCCACATCGGCATCACTGCCGAGGTACAGCACGGCGGCGGCATAATCATTGGAGGGCGAACCGGCCAGGGTCAGGTCGGTCAACGCGCCGTCATCCGCGATGCGCGCCACAAACACGTCCGCCAGGCCGGTGTTGGTCATGCCGGCGAAGGCACCATAGGTACAGCCGGCGCAATGACTGGCAGCGTCGGGCGCGGCGGCGATGGCGGTGCCGCTGTCATGGTCGGGCGTGCCGAGCAGGCGCGCCCAGCGTGGCACGCCCGCCGGTGTGTACGCCGCGACAAAGGCGTCGCACAGGCCGGCATTGGTCTGGCCGGCGAACGCGCCCCAGGTGCGGCCGATGATGCGCGGCGCACCGACCGCGTCGCAGGCGCAGCCGCCGGCGCTGTCATCGTCGGCCGTGCCGCACAGGCGCGTCCACAGCCGTGTGCCGGCGGCGTCAAATTTGGTCAGGAAGACATCGCAACCACCGGCATTGGTCTGGCCGTCAAAGGCGCCCAAGGTTGCGCCGGTCGCATAGACATTGCCGCTCTGATCGGCCGCGACGGCCACCAGCCAGTCATCCGTGGGCGAGCCGAAAGTGCGCAACCAGGCACAGGTGCCCGCGCTGGAAAATGCGGCAATGAAACAATCGGTGGTGTTTGTGCCCGGCATTGTCAGGGTTCCGCCAAGATACACGGTGTTGGTCTGCCACGTGGCGCAGGCGCTGGCCGCGTCATATGCCGGATTCTTGCTGACCTGCGACCAGGTGATCGCGCCTTGTGCGTCGAGTTTGATCAGAAACCAATCGCCACTGCCGCCGCCGGCAGTGCCGTGCAGCGTGCCCCGCGTGACACCGGCACAGTAGTGGTTGCCTTGGGGGTCATCGGCGATGGCCGCGGCGCAGTCATACGCCGGCGAACCGACCAGGCGCGTCCACTGGTGTTGGCCATTGTGGTCGAAGGCCGCAATGCAGGCGTCAACATTGCCGGCATTGGTGCCGCCATCGAACGCGCCGGCGGTTTCGCCCGCCCAGCACGCGGCGCCGTCGGCAGTGCCCGCGCCGGCACGTGCGGCGTCAAACGCGCTCGAACCGCGCACGTCCACCCAGGCTGGTTCGGCCCGCAGCGGCAGTGCCGCGGCCATGACCAGCGCCATGACGAAAGGTAGCCGGTTACCAGCGGAAGAAGCGATAGGGATCATCCGCCATGCCAAAACTATTGAAGTCATACATCGCGCGGTAATCCGCGTGGTAATAGGCCGCCGCGGCCGGCGATGCGGTGAAGAACGTGCCGTCCGTGCTGAAGGCCGCGCCCAGATTGGCCAGCACCTGCGCCAATGCGCGCGTTTGCCGCCAGCGTGTGAAGCGGAAATAGGTGGTGACATCGGCATTGAAGCGGTCCGGATCGAGTTGGCAGAAGATGATGACGCCGGCGCCGAGGCGCAGGCGGCCGAGCTGCCCGCCGGCGCCGATTTCGCAGCCGCCGGACACCAGCCATTGTTGCGCCTCGCTGCGCCAGCGCACGTCGGATGCGCTCAAGCCGGCCGCCTCCGGCCAGGTCGCCGGCACATCCAGCGCGCCGGCACAACGCACCTGCTGCAGAGTGACGCCAAAGGCCTGCGCCGCGCCTGTGCGGGCAAGCAGCAGCACGTGGCCGCCGGCAGCAACATAATTGGAGACGGCCGCCTCATCCAGCGTGGCACCCGGGCCGAAAACATGCAACGCGGCGTCGATAGCCAGCGCGTTGGTGAGCGTGAATACTGCGCCGACCTTGGCCAGAGTCGCCGTGGCGGATGCGTCGCAATACAGGGTTGCGCGCGGCGCCAGCGCGGCGTGCGCGGCATACTCGACCAGTTGCTGCGCGAGTTGTGCCGCGGCGGGATCGCTCGCATAATAGTCCTCGAGGTCGAGGGTGCACAGCACCAAGCGGCCGGCGCCGTAATCCAATTCGAGCAACGGCGCATAGGCCAGGTCGAACTCGCACTCGAGGAGCGGCCGCCAGCCGGCGCGGTGCGGTTTTTCGAGCGCCGCGCTGGCGAGGCCGCCGCGATTGCCCCACTTCCAGCCATAAATGGGATACCACGAGTCATACGGAAAGTCCTGCGTGTCGTCCAGCGGGTGCGCTGCCAGCAGCGTGCTGGCGCCGGCCCAGTCGTGCAGTTCTTCGGCGGTCAAATCGGTCGTCACTGGCGATGCGCCGACCGGATACGCACGGCGCGGCATGTGCGCGGCGACGCGAAAGCCATTGCTGCAGAACCAGGCCGGGTCTTGCGCGAACAGGAGCGCGCGGCCGCCGCCGGCAATATGGGCGGCGAGGCGCGCCAGCACGCCCGACTGCGCCGCCGGCGCCAACTGCGATAACGCCGTACGACCGATGACAACCAAGCCATTGCCGTACCCGGCATCCCATGCCGTGAGCGTGTAGCCCAGGCGCGCCAGCATTTGCGAGCTCAGGCCGGCCGTGTCAAGGATGGCGCAGGTGCCGCTGGCGGGCGCGCGTGCCGGCCAGACCGTGAACGCGAACGTGTCGGTCCACGCCGCCGTGCCGATGCGCGCGATGGCGCTGAGTATGCCATTGGTGCGCGCGCCGGCCGATGTGCTCGCGGTGAAGGCCACGGGCGCAAACACGGTCTGCGCCGGCGCAATCACGCCGACCGCCGTGCCGGAGGCACACACCGTGCCGGCCACGCTGGCCTGCCAGACAACACCATACGGTAAATTTGAGCGCGTGTCGTTCAACAATGCCACGGCCTTGACCACGTTTGACTGCGCATAGAAATGGTGGTCTTTGGCCGTGAAGGCATTGCTTGGTCCGCACAGCCACGCCAAGGTCGGCTGGTTGTTCGCGCTAATCGCCGTGGCGGCCGGATAGATGCTGGCGCCCTGTGGCTGCAGGTAATAGAGATAGCGGCGCAAGACATACCCATTGGGCGGATACAGGCCGCGCCGCCCGGGCTTGAACGCGCCAATGTAGGTCTCGGTGCTGACCGCGTAGGGATTCCAGCCGTAGCCATATTCCCAGGGATGAATGCCGCCGGTCAAGCCTTGCGTGCGCCAGCTGCGCCAGGTGGCGGTGCTGAACTGCACCTGCAAATTTTGGTGATTGGTGGCATAGAGCATGTCGGCGTTGCCGTGCCAGGATTTGTACGCCTGGTTGGAGACGAACCGCTCGGCGATGCGCGCGCGATAGGCAGCCGGCTCGTCACGGTAGGCAGTGTTGCCCTGATAGATTGTGCAGAACTCGGTCATCCACGGCTCGGTATTGGCGGCGCCGGCCGAGAAGGCGAAGCGGGCGCGCTGCATGGTCGAGATGAACGGCGTGCCGGCTTCAATCGCTGAGAACGGCATGTCACCCGTGGCGCGCCAGGTGCTGAACCATTCCTCGCGTTCCTGCAGCGGCGTCATGCACAAGTAAAAATTGACGGCCTGCATGTCGCCGGGCGCGTCGGCCTCGTGCCCGAAGACGGGCCGCGTCGGATCGCACTGCCGGATCATGTCGAAGCCGTTGGTCATGCACTGTTCATTGGTGGTGTTGCGCCAGAGCTGCGCGCGGTTGCCGACCTGCCACGGGTTCATGTCCTGCTTGTTGGCGCAATTGTTGGGCGTGGTCACCCACATCAGGATGGTTGGATTGTTGCGCAGGCGGCGCACGACCGCCGTCATCGTGCGGGCCCACGTCGCGCGCTTGCTGAGCCACACGCTGGCGTTGGTGCGGTTCAGATACGGATTCATGTCCGGCGCGACGGCGCAGATCGGCAGGCCTTTGACGGCACAGCGTTCATAGGTGAAATCAAACCAGTCCGGCTCGCCCGGCACGTCCGTGTTGTTCGGCCACATCTCGGCGATGTTGTAGCCGATGCGCGCCAGCCCGTCAATGCAGCCGTCAGTGGCCTCGGTGCTGCCCGGCGCCGGAATGGTGGCGATGCGGAAGCGCACCGGCGTGCCGTTGAGCATGAAATCATTCGAGACGATCCACAGTTCGCGAAAGCCAAAACGCTGGGCGTAGTCATCGGCGAAGCCGCTGCCCTGCACGGCGAGACGGAGCGTGTACAGCACGGGTTGGCCGATGTCCCAGACGCGATAACCGGCCCATGGCCATGCCACAAAGTTGGTCTGGGCCGGTGTGCCGGCGAGGATGAGTTGCTGTGGCGCGAAGGTGGCCACCAACTGGTTGGATGCGTCATAGACGCGCGGCGTGACCGTGACGGTGCCGGGGCCGGTAATGTCGGCCAGCTCGAGCACGGCGCCGAGTGTGTTGCTGCGCACCGAGGTGTGCACGAAGACATCCTCGACGTGCGGGCCGCGCGGCCGGCTGTGCAGAAAGACCTCGCCGATCAGGCCGCGCGTGGCGGCCGCCGGCGGGCTGAGCACCAGGATCGCGATGTCGGCCGCCATGCTGGCGTCCATGGCCGCGGTGATGTCCACCGTGCCGAAGGGCCAGTCGACGGTGCCGCACAACTTGCCGTTGACATACACGACGGCGGCCGTGCTGACGCGGTACAGTTCGAGGGCGCACGCCCGGCCGTGCCATGCCGGCGGCACGCGCACGAAGGTGCGATACCATGCCGCGCCGAGGGCATCGACGGCCACGCCGCTCCAGGCCGGGCCGCTGCCCGCGCTCTTGAGGCCGGGATACTGGGCGTAGGGCTTGTACGAGCCCGGCACCCAGCAACTGCCCCAGGTGCCATTGGTGGTCAGGCCTTGATGATTGCGGGCCGGCAGGAAGCGCCATGGGCCGTTGAGCAGCATGCGCCCGCGCGCCGCGCTCAACTCTTCGACCGGCTGCGGCTCGGCGGTCTGCGCCGTGTGCGTGAGGGCAGCCATGACCATCGCCGCCAAGCCGGCCACGAGCATTCGTCTGATGCGGAAGTTCTTCATACAGCTATCATAGCACAAGCCGGCATGTGCTTGCACTGAAGATTCTCTGATAAATTGTGGTTATTCTACGATTGCGGCGGCAGACGTTCACGCGCGTCGCCGATGGTGTGGGCATACCACGCATGATGCAATGAAAAGAGCAGCCGCGCCTGCGCGCGGCTGCCCCACCATCACTCACCACTGCACTTGCATTCTCGCTATCACCCGCGCGTGCGGCGCGCCAACGCGACGGCCAGCAGCAGGGCGACACCCGCCAGCGGCTCGGGTATGGACTTCACGACAAAATTATCCAGGAACATCTTGCCGTCAGTGAACGGGCCGGCGCCATTGAACTTGCCCTGCCAGAAAAAGGGATAGAGCGCCTGCATGGACGCCGCCGGAATGGCACTGTTGGTTGCCACCCACGGCACGCCGTTGGTGTACACTTCATACGTGGCATCGCTCTTGACCAGCATTTTCAGTTTGAGCGGCGCGACCAAGGGATACGCCACAGTGAAATTGGCGCTGGGCAGTTCAGCGTTCTTGTTCGAGATGACCGAGGCATAGCTGGCCGCGATGCGCACGGTGGGCGTGTTGCTCGGGGCCACGGTCAGTTTCACGTAGTACATGTTTGTGTACGCATCCGGATCCTGCATGGTGGGGCCGGCCGCCAGCGCCAGCTTGAGCTCTTGATTGAGCCCCCATTGGTTGCCCAGATTCGCGGTGACCGCCGTCAGGTCGAATTCCGCCTCAACATGGCCGTTGGTCAGGACCAAGAAGACCGGCGTGCCGTCCGACAGCGGGCGAAACGCGGCATGCAATTTCTGATAGGTGCTGTTGGTGCAGGGATTGATAAAGCACGACAGTTGGTTGCCGGCAATCACGTACTGATCATTTGCGTCCGGCCGGGTGGTGTTCGACCAGGAAGTAAGCAACACACCCAGATTGGTGTAGCCCCAATTGGCCGAGGGTGCCACGATCGTGCCGTCCACGCCCGTGAAATTGTCCTGCCACAAAAGTACTTCGCCTGCCTGCACAGACAACGCCAAACCTGCCATCAGACACAAGCCAGTCATCAACGTTTTCATGCTGTCTCCTCTGCAATTGTGATAAACAATTAAACAAGCTACTGCAGATAGTGTAGCGCATGGTCACCCGAAAAGCGATGGCAAAATCCGACGGGTTTGCGCTCTTTTTGAATGACGAACCGGCGTTTTATCCACAAAATCCGATGGCGCATATTCGGGCGCCCAATGCCACCGGCACACGCTGCGCGGTTGGTCAACGCACGTGTTTTGGCTGTTGCGGGGCCGCGGCCGGGGAGTAGCCGTCTGGCGCGTTGAGGCGCACCCCGGGTGGAGCCGGCACGGGGCCGGCGAGTAATGGATCGGCCGCCTGGCGCATCCATTCTTCGAGGCGTGCTGCAAGATCGTGCGCGGCGTTATCGTGCAGGGCTGGGCAGGCAACGGCGCGGGGCTGGCGGGCGAACCAATCCTTGGTGGGGCTGTCGTCGATGTTGGGAAACACGGGGCGCGGTCGGGCGTCGAAACGGCGGACGTGCAGCGCGTCACGCGTGACAATGCCCCGCTGCGGCTCATAGGCAGCGTGGTAAGAAACCTCTGCAAACGTCGCGGCCCGCACGGCGGTGGCGGCACCATCCAGCAACGGCAACAAGCTCGTGCCCCGCAGCCAAGCCGGATGCCGCAGTCCGAGCCGGTCGCAGAGGGTGGGGAAAATGTCCACGTGGGACACGAGTGCGTCGCAGCCCCGGCCACCGGGTCGGCCCGGGTCGGCAATCACCAAGGCAACACCAAGGCCGGCCTCGGTGAGCTGGCACTTGGCGCCGGGGAAGGCGGGGCCGTGGTCGGTGGTGAAAACGATGAGTGTGTCGGCGGCGTGGCGGCTCCGTTCAAGGGCGGCAAGCACGCGACCGGCCTCGTGATCCATGCGCGAAACCGCGGTGAGAAATCCGCTGTAATCACGCCGGCACGCCGGATCATCGGGCACCCATTCCGGCAGGGGGAGTGCTGCGGGCGGATAGGCTGCCAGATCCGGCTCGGGGAATTCCCGATGGGGCCCAAAAAAACCGCAGGAAAGAAAAAACGGCCGGGGTGGGCTGGCTTCAAGAAAGGCGCGGGCGGCCTCGGCCGTGCTGCGGTCGCGCGTACCCGCGGTGCCGCTGGTGGCGGCGACATGGTCGTAGGGTACGGCACCGGAAAATTCGTGCTGGATCCCACAGAGTGCCGTATGCCAGCCGTGTGATCGCAGCCAGGCCGCCAGGTGGCGTTCGGGATGGGCAAGTGAAAATCCCCGGTGGGCCAGACCAAGCATGCCGGTTTCGTGCGGCCACTGGCCGGTCAGCAGGGCAGCACGGCTGGGCGAGCACGTGGGGGCGGCGCAGTAGGCACGGTCGAAGCGAATGGCGCGGGCGGCCAGCGCGTCGAGCTGCGGGGTGCGCGCCGGTGAACCATAACAACCCAATTCGCGCCCGAGGTCGTGCGCGTGAAGGTAGAGGATATTCATGGTTTACCTCGCGCTGGCACGCCGCGGCCACTGTGCTCGGTGCATGAACCGAAAAGCCGGCGCGGACGTGCCGGGGTGATGCTCTGGCGCGTGGCGCGGTTCACAATGTCGCGCCGTTGGTGGCGATGACGTCACGGTACCAATAGGCCGAGTCCTTGAACGTGCGTTGCTGGGTGGCGTAATCGACATGGATCAGGCCGAAGCGCGGTTTGCAGCCCTCGGCCCACTCGATATTGTCGGTGAGCGACCAGTGGAAATAGCCGGCGACCGGCAGGCCTTCAGCAGCCGCGCGCTTGAGGCCGCGCAAATAGCGATGCAAGTAGTCGATGCGCGCGCCGTCATGAATGCCACCGTCGAGGGCGACCCAATCGTGACTGCAGAAGCCGTTCTCGGTGACAATCAGTGGCAGTTTGCCGTGGCCGTAGCGTTCATCGTAGAAACGGGCGAGCCAGTAGAGCGTATCCGGCACGACCAGCAGCCAAGGCAGCATGCCGGTCGGATGTTCCTGTGGATAGGGCAGATCTTCGGGCGCGGCATTCATGGCGCCGGCGCCGCCGCCCAGGGTGAAAGCGGCGGCAGATGTGCCCGTCGCCGTGGCTTTGGCGCGGGTGCGCAGCGCGGCGTAGGCATTGAAGCCCATGAAGTCCACGGGCTGATGAATGACCGCCATGTCCTCGGCTGACGGGTCATGCCACGCTGCGCCAAAGACGGCGGGCGCGTTGTCGGGGTAGCGGCCGAGATAGAGCGGATCGGTGTAGAGCGCCAAGTCCCAGAGTGTGGTGCCGGACAGCGCAAACAGCGAGCGGCGCGCGGCGTCAATGTCGGCGGGCGTCTCGGTTTCCGGAATGCGGCCATAGCCGGCCGGCGCCACGCCGATCTGCACCGGGCGGGCGCAGGCAGCGCGGAGCGCCTGCGTGGCGCGGCCATGCGCGAGCAGGGCATGATGCACGCAGCGCAAGCCCTCGGCCGTCGAAAGCTTGAGGCCCGGCGCGTGCGAGCCGTCGCCGTAACCGCTGGCCAGAAACACCTGCGGCTCGTTGAGCGTGCACCACCATTTCACCCGGTCGCCAAGGGCCTTGCCGACGACACTGGTGTATTCGGCAAACCACGCGGCAACATCGCGGTTGAGCCAGCCGCCGCGGTGATGCAGCGCGAGCGGCAGGTCCCAATGGTAGAGCGTCAGCATCGGCTCGATGCCGGCCGCCAGCAGCGTGTCCACCAGTCGCGCATAAAAATCCAATCCGGCCTGATTCACCGCGCCGGTGCCGGCGGGCAAAATGCGGGGCCAGGAGGGGGAGAAGCGCAGCGCCGTGAGACCGAGCTCGCGCATCAGTTGCACATCCGCGGGCCAGCGGCGGTAGAAATCGCAGCACTCATCGAACGTGTACCCACCGGCGATGGCGCCGCGTTTGCGGGCGAACATGTCCCAGATGGACGGGCCGCGTCCATCGGCGCTGGTGGCACCTTCAATTTGGGTGGCGGCCGTCGCGGCGCCCCACAGGAAATTTGACGGAAAAGAATTGTTCATGGGCGGATAGGTAGGTGAAGGAGTTAACCCTCTGCGCCGGCGTCACCGTGGCAGTGCATCGGGCTCAAGGGCATTGGTTGAAAAGGCTGCGTGCAATGACCGTGCGGGTGGCGTCGCCGGGGCCGGGGCGGAACGTGGTCTGCCACGGCTGGCCGGGGAACACCGCCACGTAATTGTCGTCGAAAAGAGGGCCGGCGTCCGGCATGCCGGGACAGCGCAATTCGACCCAGAACGCCGGGGCAGCCGCGCTGACGGTGACGGCGCACGCGCCGTCGGCCGCGGGTGGCGCGACCTGGACCAGCAGTTGCGGGTCGCGCAGCGCCAAATGTTTGGGACGATCGAGCAGGACGAGATTGTCCGCGGTTTCGCCCGTGGCGGCCACGAAGCGCAGCCAGAGGACGGCGTCGGTCAACTGTGTCGGGTCAACCCAGGTGTGCAGATCGAGGGTGGCCACCGCGGCCGCGCTGTCCGCGTCGACCTGGGCCGGATGCTGCCATTGCGCCAGCACCGCGCCGGCGCCATTGGTCAGTGTGGCGGTGACGCAACCGGCGAGCGCGCGGGGCGTGTCATTGACCACATGCAGGACGCAGTTGCGTTCAGTGCGCTGCGCGATGCCGACCACCAGCACGGGCGCAAACATGCGCCGGACAAAATAATGCACGGCCTTCCAGCGGCCGGTCACGTCGAGCGACGACCACGTCGGCGCCGGCCACACATCATTGAGTTGCCAGTAGGTGGCGCCGGCGCAGCGCGGCCAGGTGGTGCGCCAATACTCGATGCCCTCTTTGAGCCCAAGGCCGTGGACCAGTTGGGTCAGCAGCGCCTGCCGTTCCAAGTCGGGCGGCAGGCGGAAGTAGTCGAGCAAGTGGCCCATGATGCGGCGCATGCCGGGCTGGCTGCGTTGATGGAATTCCAGCACGGGGCTGTTGAACTGCAAGTCCGCGCCCTCGCCGATGAGCCGCAGCGTGGACAGCGCGGGCAGCGACTGGAACCCGAACTCGCTGATGAAGCGCTGGGCATACTTGCGGTAGTTCTCGAACGGTGCCTCGCTGAACCAGATTTCCCAGAGGTGGAAGTCACCGCTGCGGGTCGAGGTATTGTCTTTGCGCTCGGCACCGGGGCCGGAATGCGGGCTGCCGGGAATGTAGGCGGTGACGGCGTCTTCGTCGCGCAGTGCAGCCGGCAAGAACTCGTCAAAGAACGGCAAATATTCCTCCCAGGGAATGCGCAAGGGGCGGTCTTCGTCGGTGCAGAAGCCCATCTCAAGCTCGTTGTTGCCGCACCAGACAGCGAGACAGGCGTGGTGCCGCAGGACGCGGGCATTGTCGCGCGTCTCCTGCGCCACCGAGGCGCGGAACGCAGCATCGTTGAAGGGATACCCGCCGCAACCGAACATCATGTCCTGCCAGACGCACAGGCCGAGCTCGTCGCAGAGATCGTAAAATTCTTGATGGAGATAATAGCCGCCGCCCCAGACCCGCAGCATGTTCATGTGGGCCGCACATGCGCTGGCGAGAATGTGACGGTAGCGTGCGGACACGTTGTGGCTGGTGGGATGCTGATCGAGCGGGACCACGTTTGCACCCTTGCTGAAGAAGCGCCGGCCATTGCAGGCGAACACGAAACTGGTGCCCCATTGGTCAGGCTGGCGCACCAGTTCGAACGTGCGCAGGCCGAGGCGGGCCTGCACGGCATCCAGGACGCGGCCGGCCGTG
>Ga0247841_10003181_pt1 | contig 30976 bp, 51 predicted proteins | sample LaCruzMarch2015__2_FD_192410 | JGI IMG/M metagenome (GOLD analysis project Ga0247841, IMG submission 192410) | Freshwater microbial communities from meromictic Lake La Cruz, Castile-La Mancha, Spain - LaCruzMarch2015_18m | ecosystem: Environmental > Aquatic > Freshwater > Lake | place: Spain... | reverse complement strand
GGCCGGCTCTGTGGACGACCGTTTCATTTCGATGAAACCTAAGAAGCATCTTGTCTGTGAAACGTTAAAAAAGACGGGTTAAAAGACCCAGAAACCACTACATCTTTAGTGTAGTGGTAGTTCATTTAAGATTCACTATAAATGTTAAGTGGAATTCCTTGATATTTCAATTCCATAGTATCTAATACCATCATAAGAATATCTAATTTCTTATGTGTCAAATTCTGAAATCTGATTTCTGGTCTCGAAAAATGAAATTTATCATAAGGAATTCCAGAAGATTCACATTTTTCTGGTGTCATTGTTGGATACTTTATTTTTGAATCGTATGTATCTTTCCAAATTTTCACATCTCCACCAAATTTAGGATCTCTTAATATTTTTTCCAATTCATCAAAAAAGAAATCTAAAACTTTTTGTCGGTAAACAAAAGGTAAATCGTTTTCAACATAAGCGTAAGTTTCCAAAACTTCACCTTTGGGTACATATCCATCATCGTAGAAATCATCCCAAATATTAATAGGTATACTTTTTCCCATATTTTATTTTTCTAAATATTCTCTTGGTTTTTCACTACATAAATTTATACCTTGTTGAATACCCAACTGTACTGCAACATTTATTAAAAGTTCAATGTGATGTTTATCTTTATAATTAACCATAAACTCGAATTCTTCTTTTGATAATTGTTTTTTAACGGATGGGCTTGTAACTAAAATTGTATTTGATATTGTATCATAACCATTATATTCCCATTTTTTATTTTTTCTAGGGACAATGGTAGTTTTATAAAAATGAAACAATTCGTCTACTATTTTTCCAAAATTCATTATTTCTGATTTCATTTCTTTTTTATTTTATTTTTATACAAACATACTTAAACAATCAAAATCATCTTCATATCGAATACCACACCTAATAAGGTCAATAATATCCGACTCTTTAATTCTTTTTAAATCCAAATTGTCAATTGGTGCCAAATAAATAATATCATGTTCACATGAAAGAATTATATCAGCAACTTTATCAATCATAAATTTATGAATTAACATAAAAGCTGCCAAATCTGTACTCTCACATAGTTTATTTTTTATTTTTTCAGATTGACAATATTCATCATCGTGTAATTTCCAAATTTCAACAAATTTATCTTTTTCCATAGTATATTAGTTTTAGTTTTTCTCTTTAAAATAACACATATTTTTTTCGAAATAATATTCTATTTCTTCATTAAATTCCCTTTTGTAAATATCACAAACCTTATCTAACCAGTCGGTGTGTTCTTTTTTATCCTTTGAACAAAAAGGAATTCTTCTTGGTCTGCCTTCAATAAAACCTCTTTTAAAAGTTCCATTTATTGATTGTGCAGTAAATTCCGCATATGAATCTTCAAATGATTCTTCTTTTATGACCATTTTATAGTCCAATTAGATGTTTTTAAATGATAATCTTTATCACAATCTTTTCTTCTTAAATATGTATACGGTTTTATTCTTTTATATCTTTTACCAGTAATATAATTAAAAAGATATCTTGGTGTTTTTTGAGTAAAATCTTCTACCTTTTGATCTTCTAAATCATAAACTTCTAACATTCTGTCATACCAATAATAATCAGAAAATATAGGATAAAATTGATCATACCTATAAGATTTAGAATTTATTTCTAATATTCCATCTTCCGAAATTATAATATTTACATCTTCTAGTAAGATATTATTTTCTGTTAAAATTTTTTTGTCACTTAAATAAAAAATATTATTTCCTTTATAGAAATCATATCTTCCATATTTTGCTTTTATTTCTTTCATAATTTAATATTTGATAACGTTCTGTAAATATTCACCTTTTTTTAAAACAATATGTTTACAATATTTTTGTTCTTTTAATTCATTTATCCAAGGATTCCAATATTTCATAAACACTCCGATAAAATCATGTGGACTATCTCTTTCAATATATCTATCCAAATATTCATTTCTTAATTCATTTTCAGGATATACAAGTGTTATATCAAATCCTTCATTATGTAAAAGTTTCAAACCATCTGGTTCGGTTGTAATAAAGATATAATCAACAGTCCCAAAGTATTTTTTAATATCTTCAATATATTCTTTCTGTAATCCTTTATCTTTATACTTCCAATATTCAACTTCAACAGCATCAATATTTGTTTTTTCACAAATATATGTTTTACCTGTTCCACAAAAGGCGGCACATAATAAAGTTTTATTCATTTTAAAGTTCCATCTTTACTAAAAGCACTAATATCAATCCAAATTTTATCACCAATTTTTAGATCAAGTATAGATTTTGGTTCATTTTTATCTGTTAAAAATGAATGTAATTTACACGCGAATATTTTTCTTTGATCATTAACTAATATAATTTCATAAAAAGAATTTCTTATTATTATTCTTTTTATTTCATCCAATCCGAAATTTCCATTAAAAGCAGTTTCTATCATTTTTTAACCTTTTTTATAATTATTGAATATATCAAATTTACGTTTCAAATAAATGTCAGCATCTTCATATAACCAATTCATAAGTTTAACAACTTGTCTAGATCCAGTTAATCTATTATATCCCACTTCTTTATATCTAATTCCGGATTTCATGTTAACATTAACATTTTCAATGATGTAATTTTTAATATCATTACAAAAATTTATATTCGATGTTATTGTAAAAGTAATATTGCATCTTTTTTTTGGTACACATAAACACCCATCACCATCAAAGTATCCTCTAATAAAAGATTTATATAAATCAATGTTAATTAATTTAGGTAATCTTATTTTAAATGTTTTATTTTTAACACAACCATTTTTTATTAAATCTTCTTTCATTATATTTGAAACTATTTCTAATCTGTATTGAGGTTTAGAAAAATATTTTTTTTTATTAAAATGAATTATTTCCTTTCCATTTCTATATCCTAGTACAATTTTACCATATATTATATATGATATTTTTTCAAGTATTTCTTTATCTTTTTCATGTAGTGTTATACCAAAACCATTTTTATTTATATAACCATCAGAATATAACAATCCCAAAATGTATGCTTTTTCATTAGTATCAATAATTTTAAAATAATTTTCATTTAATAAATTATGTTTTCTAGATGTTTCACCAATTTCTTTTAATTTAATATTATTTCTTTTTAAAATTTGTTGAATTGTTCCTCTATTAAGATTATATTTTTTTGATATATTTTTATTAGTTGAATTATTTTCATAATCAAATATTATATTATTAACAATATCAATATTTGTTTTTCTTTCTTTTAATTTTACATCATTTTCAATAATTATATTTCTTATCGATTGTCTACATAATTTATATTTTTCAGAAATATCCTTAACTTTCAAATTTGTATTTAAATAATCAAATATAACATTTTCTTGAATTTCGTTTTTAATTTTCATTATTAATTTTTATTTGTATATATTAAAAATTAATATTGAAAATAATCCATTTGATGATTATTTGGGTAATTTAATTTTATATTTTTCAAAAAAATATAAAAGTGCTTCAGCATTCCCAATACTGTCGAAAACAGGGTTATGGTTATGGTTATGGTTGGTTTTTCTGTGTTCCTTCCATTTATAATATAAATTATGTTCGGCACCACACCACAAATCACTTATTCTACGACTTGAATATCCAAAAGGATTATCACCAATAAAATAATGAAAATAAAAATTTATCCAAGCAAAATCAAATCCATTATTATCGGCTATAAAAATAGGATGACCTTTTGAATTTTCTGATATCCAATTTTTGAATTTTAACATTACATCTTTTGGTTCATCAAAAGTTAGGTGTTCTTCCCTAGAAAATCCACTAATTGATAATGCTTCCGGTATCCATAATTCAGAAATTGGTTTTGTTTTACCATAAAATGTTTTTGATAATGTTGGTTCTACTATAACAGCACCAAAACACACCATACTATATTTGTGTGGTATTGGTCCGTCCGCTTCGATATCTACTGAAATAAACGACATTTTTCTAAATTTTTAATTAATAAAATCTCTTTTTTCTTCGTCTGTGAATGATATATCATTATTTTCGACAAATTCATCTGTAAATAATTTTAAACGAAGAACAATTTCTGTTGGTCCAAATCTTTTCAAAGGACATTGATCTGGTACACGACCACGACTATTATCTTGTGTTATAATTCTATTTTCAAGATCACCATCTTTAAAATATTGATGACCACATGACATTTCATTACCACTTGTAGTAAATAATGGACAAACGTGATAACATTCTTTTACTGATTTTTCATTTACATATCTCATATCTCATTTATTACTTTAGAAGTTACTAAATCCGTCATTAAAAAGAAATGTAATTCATTTCCCCTATTATAATGTTTATCCAAAATAACCACATACCAACCACCAACTTTGTTCTTGATGTGGTTTTTAACCATAGTATCAACCTTTTCTTTACGATATTCAATACCAATTTCTTTCAAATGACCATATAAATAATTTACTATGTCATTTTCCTTTTCTTTAGTATATGTATCAAGAAAGAATTTGTATGAAAATGTTGGATCCACAATATAGTGTAAACCAAGAGTATATGGTGACACATCACCAAATTTATAGGTATCTAATATCCTTAATTTGTTATTAAGATACCATTCCCAATTTTCTGCTTCTGTTTTATCATAGAATTTTTTATCATCATCTGTGATAAAAACATCGGTTGTTTTGTGACTAAACCAACCTGATCTTTTTCTTTCCTTTTCTATTTTCATAATTTATTCATTTGGATTGATTCGTTTAATTTCTTTTTCAATAGATTCTTCTGACCAAAGTTTATCTTCTCTGTATTCCTTTATCCTGTCAATATTTATTCTTTCATAAAATCGATTATATTTCTTTAATAAGGATTCAATAAGTTTCTTGTATTTTTCCTTATTTTTAGTATTTTCACCATTTACATAGAAATCATATCCTAATGTTGCAGGTCCACCACATTTTATATCAGCGTAATCATTCATACAACAAAATACATCGAAATGATACGCAGCTACAAGATTAACTGTTTTTTTCATATTTTTTGAATTTGATTGAATATAATAAAAATTTTCGAGAAATAAAAATTATTGAAAATAAAAAAGGTTACGAGTGAATACCCATAACCTTTTATCAATGAACAGTGGACTTGTTTATTTTTTCTTCTTTTCTTCTTCCACATTTGGTGTAAAATATTCTAATAACCAAGTGTTTATATCTTCTTCATCAACAGTTGGTTTAAAATTGTGTTTTGAATATAAGTGTCCAATTTTATCATTTCTGTTATCTTCCACTTGAACACCACAATCTGAACATTCAACTTTTGGTAAGGATTTAGGAACAAAATTTTCGTCTAGTTCGTCAATCCATTGTAAATCTTCATCAATAACATCTGGTCTAACTCTTAATCTTTTACTAAAATCGGAAAATCTTTCAATTTTAACTTTTTCATCCATACCAACAAAATTACCATGACTATCAACACTTGGTTGAACTCTTTCGTCATCCATTATTCCATGTCTGTTACTATAATTGTTAGAAACGATTTCTGGTTTTGGTTTTTTATAATTATTTATCAACATTTCAACAGCTTGATCAATTTTCATACCATCGTGAATATCATAAATCATTTGTTCGAAATCAAAATAACTATCAATTATATCTTGTGATTCTTCAGCTGAAAACCCATTTTCTTTAAGATCATCATAAATATCTTGTGATATTTTTTCACCCCATTTAGTTTCAGAATAAGGTGTACTTCCTTCGTTTACACTAAATAATTCATCCATTGTAGCATTTTCTGTAAGTGTTTTTAATTTTTCTTTGATTTCATCTTTAACTTCTTTAACTTGTGCATAGGATGGGATATTATCTTCATCAAATATTCTTCCAACTAAATCTTCATATTGACTATTATTGAAATCATTATCAATTACAATAAATTTTTTCTTTTTAACATTTTCTGTAACTGTATCTTTAACTTCAATTAATTGATCTTCGTTTAATTCATCTTCATCTAAATCTAATTTTGTTGATTTTACGATATTTGTTGCAAAATTTTCCCATTTCTTTTCCCAAAGTTCTTTTTCACCTTGTTTTGCTTCATTTATTTTATCACCATAAATTATTTTAGATAATAGTTCTTTATCGTGATCATCTAATTTAATAGATTCTTCAACTTTAAATTCACTATCTTTTTTTAATTTTTTATAGTATTTATTAAATTCCTTTAAAAATTCAGCGATAGGAAATTCTTTTATTTCTTTTGTTTCTCTTTCTTCAACGTAAACGATTCCATCTTTTACACTTTTTACCATTCCATCAATTTTATCGGTGGTTATTTGATGACCCATGATACCAACATTACCAATAGGATCTAAAGAACCTTTGTTAATTGTTTGTTTCGGTGTTGGTCTTGAGAAGAAATCTGTGTCACCACCGACACCTTTTCCTTTATTATCTGTTGATTCTTTCATGAAATCTTCAAATCTTTTTAAATTTGACATATTTATTTGTTTATTTTTTATTATTTATTGTTTTTTAAAGGTCACATTTCCATAATTATCAAAATCTATTGCAAATCCAGTTGATTTTAAGAAAATATTTTTAAATTTTTGTTTATCTTTTTGGTCTATGCCAGAATTTTTGAAAAAACTTCTTAATGTATAAAATTCTCTTGGTGCTGATTGTCCACCTTGATTTTGCATCAAATATGTGCCACTTAAAGTGTCACCAAAATATCCATTTGTTATTTTTCTAGCATCCAATAATCTTTTAACTGTAACTATTAATGAATCATTGATTCCAAAATTAGTCACAGAGTCTGGTAATTTACCTACTTTAACTTTTTCTTCTTTTGATGGAAGATTGATTAATTCCTTAATTTTTTTATCAGCCCATTCTGTATATTTTCTAACATCACCATTTAGAACAAATCCAACATTACCTTTTATATCATCGTAACCATTTTCAGCTTGTTCTTTTTGTGCTACAGTTGGTGCGTTGTGAGCTATTGACCATAATATACTTTTAACATCATCTAAATCTTTACGACTTTGGTTAATACTAGTTAAATATTTGGTCCATGCTTTTTGTAAAAGACCTGTTTCTTTATATGATTCGTTTATCTTATCACCATTAAATTCTGAAAAACTATCTATAAAATTTAACATGTTTATTTATTTTTATTTTTATAATAGAGTTATAAAATAAAATTTAACACTCAAACTTATATATTAAAAATAATTTTCCAAAAAATAGAAAAATGACATTTTTTATTTAATATATACTTATACCAAAAACATATTTTTTTCATAAATGAAAATAATTAAATACACATACAAGTTCAGGTTAGAACCAACAGATGAACAAAAAACATTACTGAATAAACATTTTGGTTCTGTTAGATGGACTTTTAATTATTTTCTTAATCAAAGGAAAAATGAATACCTTAATAATAAAAAATCATTAAATTATTACGACCAAGCAGCAGAACTAACACAAATAAAGAAAACTAATGAGTGGTTAAAAGAAATAAACTCACAGACACTACAATACTCTCTTAAATGTCTGGATATGGCGTATCAAGGATTTTTTAATAAAAGAACACAATTTCCAAAGTTTAAATCACGAAAGAACAAAAATAGTTTTACTATACCTCAAAATGTTAGATATGATGGAACAAAACTGATTGTTCCCAAGTTCCTTGATGGTATAGAAATGATAATGGAAAGAAAAATAAAAGGAACAATAAAACATTGTTCTATATCAAAAACTCCCACTGGAAAATACTTTGTTTCAATTTTAACTGAAATGAATTATGAACCAGTTAAAAAAACAGGATTATCAGTAGGAATAGATTTAGGATTAAAAGATTTTTTAGTGTTATCTAATGGAACGAAAATCAAGAACCATACATTTTTAAAACATTATGAAAGGTATTTGAAACTAAATCAACAATCTCTATCACGAAAGACTAAACAATCAAATCGTTATGAAAGACAAAGAATAAAAGTTGCTAGAATTTACGAAAAAATTACAAACTCACGAATGGACTTGATTCAAAAAACTACATCAAAATTGGTAAAACAATTTGATACAATCTACTTGGAGGACTTAAATGTTAAAGGTATGATGAAAAATCATAAACTATCAAAAGCAATTAGTGATGTTGCATGGGGAATTTTTATTGATGTTTTGGAATATAAATCATCTTGGAACGATAAATCCGTGATTCATATAGATAGATTTTTTCCATCAAGTAAAACTTGTTCTAAATGTGGTTGGATCAATAATTCTTTGACTTTGAAAGATAGAGAATGGATTTGCCCTAAATGTGATAAAAAACACGATAGAGATTTTAATGCAGCAATCAACATCGAAAATGAAGGTTTTCGTATGAAAAATATATCAGTTGGAACGACTGATTACGAACGTGGAGCAAAAATAAGACCTAAGAAATTAGGCACAAGCTATGAAACGTTTAAAGAGAAGGAACATTATGTTCCCGAAACTACATCTTTGATTTGATGTAGTAGTTCATATCTTCAATCCATTGATAAATATCATCATTTTCTGAAGCTTCCCACATTTCTTGTAATCTTCTTAACAAAATATCAATTTCTGATTTATGAAAATTGAAAGTAAATCTGTTACCATTTTTTTTAAATTTCGATTTTACAAAACCATCTAAATGTGAATCTATTCCTTTATTTACAATTTCTTGAAATAAATTAAAATCATCGGAATGAATAGGTGTGGTTATTTCAAAAAAATCATCGTTTTGAACTGATTCTTTAGTTGCAATGTTTTTTTTATTTAAAACATTTTTACTGCCTATTGTTTTACCTGTTTTAAACTTCTTTAATTGTTTTACAGATTTACTTCTGGGTAAAGTTGGAGCATTTGGTGAACCGGGAGCTGCAGATACACCGACACCGGCAACAGCACATTCCTTAACACCTTCCACTCTTTCAATTAACAATTTAAAAGGAACACCATCATATTTGAAATTCATTTCAGCGGATTCCATATCTAGTTCTGGATCTTCCACTTTTGATAATGATATGGTATCACCACCATTGTCCATAAGTGTATCATAAATGAGTTCAATCATTTTCAATTTACTAATAGGATCATCATTACGATAATCATTACCTGACAATTCTTCAAATGTTTTTATAAATCTCATATTATCTTCCTCCCAATCTTAATCTTCTACCTTGTTCACCACCTATTTCACTAGCAATAGATTTCAAATGTTTACAAGTTCTATTTCTATCACCATTTCTAGCGATTAACCAACCCGGACAATTACAAGTCCATTCACCACGAGTTAAATCATAACCAACGGTATATAACTTGCCACTGGAACTGGATGGGAAATACATTGTATTTTTCCATCTTGCTGTTTCTTGTGGTGAACCATACATATCGTCATGTTCTTGTTTAGCTCTCTTCATACTTGCTGGTATTGGTAAATTTTCAGAATTTTCCTTAACAATATCTAAACCGATTTCGGTTCTTTTTGTTTTCTTTTGTTCTTCCGGTTTCCAAGTTTTTTCAAAATCAGAGAAACTTAATAGGTTGTTCAATTTTTTTTCCATGTTTATTATTATTGTTTTTCAAAATATTTTTTAAAATCTGCATCTTCTATTCCCAAAGGACCATGTTTTGTGTAGATAATTGTTATATAATAAGAATTCATTAATTTTTTATCAGTTTGTGTTAAACTGCCTAATTCAGTATTTACTTTTACTTCACTAAAAGTAAAAGATTCCCCTTTTTTAATCAAAGAATTATCACTAATTACACCAGCTCCCCACCAACCTTCTTCATCTTCAACCATATCCCATAAAACATATGTATCTTCTGAATTATTTTCTAAAGCTATCACTTTTTTGGGTTCATAATTTTCCTTAACAATATCTAAACCGATTTCGGTTCTTTTTGTTTTCTTTTGTTCTTCCGGTTTCCAAGTTTTTTCAAAATCAGAGAAACTTAATAAGTTATTCAACTTTTTTTCCATCACGATATTTATTTATTTATTTTTCATAATCCGTTGGTTTCGGTTTTTTATCACCATCATTAGTGTAACCCAAACTTCCACGTGCATCTTTTTTAACAAAATCCTCATATGAACAAATATATCTATCTAACGGATTATCCCACCAAAATAGGTTATTCATCTCTTGTTTACCCTTATGACTAACTAAATCATCAATCACCTTATCACCAACATCCCCACTAGTTTTACTAGTTTCTGGACCAACTTTAACAATTTGAGACTTTTTTATTTCTTCTCTAATTCTATGTAATTGATCAACAGTAGATTGACGAGGTAAACTCTCGAATAATTTATCATTGAATATGTTGAATTTTGTTATCATCAATCTATATATTATTTATTAAATATCATTAATCCCAATAAGGAATAAATTCAGAATGTTCTAAATCTTTTGTCGTTATTGTTCTTGCATCATTTTTACGCCAGTTTTCCAATTCTATTTGCATTTGTCTAATTTCTGAACAAACATCATCAATATTATGTTCACCGGGTTTAAGGGTAAAATATTTAGAATTAAATCTTAACCCTTCATTTAATTTAAATTCTTCGAATTTCTTTATCTTTTCCATTTAAAAAATTTATTTTTACACTAAATATTCCAAATCAATTCTGTCAGTAACATCTAATTGATATCCAGATACTGAACCAATCCAATATAATTTATCACCTTTTTGAACATCACCATCGTTTGCTCTCGCTTTTGTTATATCACCGTTATCTGTAGCTGATGTGAAATAACAACCGATATTTAAACCATCTGGAATTCCAGCATATACTTGACCACCAGCATTTAGATATACTCTTACTCTAGATTTCGGAGTTTGAATAACAGCTGTATTTGTTGCCAAATCACCATCAGCAGTTGTTGTATTTGCTGCCATTTGAAAGTTCAAAGTGTTGAATGTGACACAACCAGTACCAATAAATTCACCAGAATTGATTAATAATGATTTTCTTATTAACTCTAATTTATCTAAAGCGGATTGAGCAACAGCACGTGATTCAAAACTCAACATGATGTCATTCTTATTTGTCATTTTAATAACCAAACAGTTATTTTTGACAAAGAAATGTGATATGTCTGGAATTATACTATATGTAAAATTTCCATATTTATCATATATGAGAATTCTAGCGTTGTTGATAGTAACAAAATTATCTAAATTATAGTTATAAGTCATATCATTATTATTTTTTTATACTATAACATTCATTGTTCTATGATAAGAATTGTGTACACCATAAACATCAACTATTGTATATGTTATATCATAAGTACCTACAATTGTTACATAGAATAAAACACCTGTTATAGTAATGTTATCGGAACTTATCGTAGAATCCAATTCATCTATAATTGCATATATACTCTTTCTGATTACATCACCCGGAGTTATACTACCAATATGATCAGTATCGGTTGTTAATGAAATATCAAAAGTGCCATATGTTAAACCAGTTGTTGTTCCAGAATAGAAAATATCCTTAAATACAATTTCGGGTAATACCGCTTTACATTCTTTTCCTGTTTGTCCAGATAGATGTGCAGCGTTTGTCAATGTGTATGTTATCCAACTAACACCAGTTTGGTCAATTGTAAATCCTGTATAACCATTTGATGCAATTACAATATCATAGATAGTTAAATCTTTATCAACGGGATCATAAACAGAATCCACAGTTAAATCTCTTATATCTATATCAGTTATTCCTGTTCTTGTGAAATCATTTAAAGCCATTGTAAATCCAGTACCTGAATATCCAGATTTAAATACAATTGTTGGTGCAACATTAGCTACATACAAATATTTTTGATATGTATTTATATTACCAGCTAAATCTGTTACAGAAAAATATAAATCATAAATACCACCTTCTGTTATTCCAGTTAAAGGAACTAAATCATTAACAAGATAAATCATTAATGATGCATCATAAATATTCATATCACCATCAACATTATCGGTTATACTTTGTATGAACATTGTTTTAATATCAGTTGGTGTAAATGTAACACCGGTAAAACTCGGAAAATAAACTTGAGTTGAACCTGTTGTAATACTGTATGTAATACCAGTATCTAATGGATTCCATGTTATTACAGGTGGTGTTATATCAAGTGGTGGTGATGTTACTGTTAGAATCCTATATCTTTGTCTATTTAAAACCCAATTGATTCTACTATTAGCTTGATCAGTATTGGATTCGCTTAAAAATCCTAATTTCACCTTTTCTTCAGTATCTAATCCTATTAATAATGTTAATGAATCAATCTTCGAAATAGTACGAATATTAACATATGGTATAACCATAAGTGTTTTTCCATTAATATCAATAATTTTTAATTCTGTCGAACCAGTACTTGTTGGTAATTGATAAATTACTGTATCTGAAATAATAGAATTATAATAAAGACCATCAAATGAACTTGTTTGTGCATATTGATTTGTATCTGTTAAACTATCTTGTTCTAAATTAGCCATTAATACATCTAAATAAACCTTATTTTTAGTACTTGGATTGTTAAAATATATTTGTGGAATACGTTTTGCACTATTTCCACTCAATACCAACAATTGTCCCATTTGTCTTACTTTAGTTGGATCGTCTTTGAAATAATATTCAATATATTGTTCTGGTTCTATTGCCCAATTAGGATCCAAAGGAATATATTTAACCTTAACCATTAAAAATGTTATACTATTTCCTAGAAAACCGTATAACATTGGTTGATCTTTAGCTTCTGGGTTTAAAATTAATTGAGAAATAACAAAATTTTCATATTTAATTTCTAATCCATCAAGGTTTAACTTACCCTTTAAATTTGGACCTTCGATAACGATCATAGCACATTCATAAGGTTTAATTAACTTTTCGGTTACATAAAAAGGATTCGGTTGTATGTATGGCATTTTATTTGTTTATTTTTTCGAAAAAATTTCTATATTTTCATCCCAAACTCTTTTGAAATCTTTATAATCATGAACTTTTTCATCCATAAAAGTTATACCACCTTCATAAGTATCATAATATATTTGGGATCCTTGATATGTTACATCTAAAACAAGTGTATCGTATCCTTTCCCTATCGCTGTTCCACCAACAATACCATATCTTTTACCACCGGATGCTTTGACAATCCAACGAGCTATTTTTTTGACAACATCAGCACAACCTCTTTGTTTAGCAAAGTCCAATATATTATTTGGAACCCCACCAACAGATTCATTTAAAAATTCTTCAAAACTTTTCATTCAAGGATGATTATTTTTTACAGGATTTATCACAAGATTTCTTTTCTTTCTTGCCTTTCTTGCCTTTTTTACCTTTACCTTTACCAATCATTTCTAAAAATTCTTCTTTACTCATTTTTTCAGAAACCATTGATTTCTTTGAAGAATCACATTTACATTTCTTCACTTTTTTACCACATTCTTCACATCTTTCAACTTCTTTCTTTTCATTAACACAACCACAACTTTCAGTTATGTAATTTTTGAATTTCTTTACTTCCATTTTGTTTTTTATTGTTTTTTATCATCCGTAAAATTCACTATCAATAAGTGGATTGTAATGATGAAAATTTACTTGTTTAATCATTTCTTTCTTATATATATTTCCTACCATATACTTAATTTTTGCTCTTTCAAATTGTGATTGACTATTTAACAAAATTCTATGACTTCCAAACCTTATATCAAAGGGTATTCCGGGATGATTTTTGTTAAACTCATCAATCGTTACATCGGTTGCAATTAAACAAACCCATTTTTGATTGAACTCTTTTTTTCTTTTATCAATCATTTTAAGCCTATCAGGATCAACATGAACTTTATCCTTGTTTTTATCCTTATATTTATCTTTTTCGTTTAATTCCCCGAATTCCTTAAAATTTAGTATCACAATTTATCAACCTTGATTTTTTATATATATTAAAAAACGAAATCGAATTTTTAAATGGATTATTTACTAAGCAAAAAATACGATGGTACTTACACAATAAATTTTATTGGAACTGAAACTTTATCTTTCCCGACGGGAAATACTTTGAAAATGGTAATAACATCACCTATTAATGGTGTAGAAAGTATTGATAGATTAGATATGACAGTAGAAGGTGTAAAATCATGGCAATACCTTAAACTTTATTTCAAATATAAAAATGTTCCTGATTCAGATGCTATGAAATGTGGTGATTGTTGGAGTGATCTTATAGCATTAACAACAATTAGTGGTTCAACAGTTTCAATACCAATAAATTATTCCATCATATTTACCGGTTTTACATATTATAGTCCAACCGTACCATTCGATTTTGAATTATACATTTTTAGAGTTGATGATCCACCTTTCGATCCGCAACATCCAAGAACAAACATATATATTTCAAATATCACATTAACTGGAAAATATGATATGAATTGGACCGATGGAAACGTAACGGTTTCTGGAACAACACCGATTATTGTTGTACCAAAAGATATTTTTAAAATCTTTTCCTTATCAGATTTTCAAGTAATAGGAAACGGAAACATAAGTAATTTAAACATAAAATATAGAGTTACCCAAAATGAGGGTAGAACTTATTCCAATTGGGAACCATTGACAAAAGAAAATATATCTACATACAAATTTAACGAATTACGTTTTGCTAGAGTAGAATATTTAATTACACCTTATACAGACGATCCAGAACCAGCTAGTGTTTACGATATTGTTCTTATTGGTGATTTTCAAAATGTATCAGCTAATTATTTGAAAACTAATAGATATGGAATTCGTCAAGATTGTTTAACAACATATTTTGCAGCAACTGGAAAAACAGAAATTTGTGGAATGAATGTAAGTTCAAATGATATTAATAATCCTATCAATTGGAATACCGTAAAGTCAGCTGGTTCCGCGATGTCAGAATATGATTTAAATATGAATTTTTATACACAAGGATTAAGTTGTTATAGTTCACCTTATGCTGATTCAACAAGTGTAACAAAAGCAATGACAGCACAAAATGATGCAAATTCCGGAACCTATTGGAAACCTTATACGGTAGATCAGATAATGAGTTATGCTAATATGTTAGCTAATCAAGTTAATACATTATTTGCATGGGATGTTGATTATCACTTAACAGATCCAGATAAAAATGGTACCGATTTTATTTTACATGAATATCAACTTAAAAATATAATTGATGTGAAATCACTTAAAGTTATTGTTCCGGAAAATAAATTTCCAGATAATCAACTTAAAGCAAATACATTTAATTTAGATTTATTTGATGTTTTTGAAATACAAATATTAAAAGACGAATTTAAAAAGAAATTCGGAATTGATAAAAGACCATCAGAGGATGATATTTTGTTTATGTGTCCTTTGAATCGTTTATATTATGTTAAAAGTGCAAACGTTTTCAGAGATATCATGAACGCTGGAATTTATTATAAAGTTATGTTAGAAAAATACGAACAAAAGGCAAATATTATCAATCTATCCGCTGAAAGTAAATTTAAACTTGGAACCCTTACCAAAAACACTACAATGGAAGAATTATTTGGTAACGAAATCAAAGAAGATTCAGATAAAATTGCTAACAAAGAACAATTTAAACCGTTTACATTCGATCCTATGAGATACGTTGTAAACAACAAAGTTATTCGTGTTAGACAAGATATTTGGAACGGTAATATAAATTTCGCTATCAATTATTATAATTTCAAAGATACTATTGGAAAACAATCTGTCATATATAAAAAAACTGATAACATTGTCAACGTTTCCGATAATCGTAGTTTTATTGTTTGGTTTAATTTCAACAATGGTTGGGATAAAACTAATCCAAATAGAAACGCTTGGAAATATTATGATATTGACCAAACAACAAACTTCACATTCTTAAATAATTTCGATGATATAAATAAAACTGGTTATAGGATATGGTATTTCAAAAAAGATATCAATTTCCAAATCAATGATAAATTTTATAAATTAACAAACCTTAGTTTATTAACAAATATATGGTATGGTTTAGTTGTTATTGTTGACCAAAGACAAAGAGTACTAGAAATAAAACTTTATAGTAGAGATAATGACTATAATATAACGTTTATAGAACCAAGTAGTTATCAAGTTCAAACTATTTCTTGGTTAGATACAACAGGATACACATCATTAGTAAGTAGTGGATTCAAAGCTGTTGATAATACAGAATTACATTCTTTGGTAACAACATTCAGAACAATAAAGGAAACTTTCTATGATAACATAGAACCACAAAGTTTTCAACAAGATGTAGATATGTATATACCGGGTAGTAATATCAAATATACTAATTTAAGAGTATTTAATGATACTATTCCAACCGATGAAATAAATAATACACTCAACGAAAATATTATCAGAAACTCGGATAAACTTATATTAACGGATAACGCGGATAAGAGTATCTATACGGATAATTTTGTGAATCTGAATTGGACTTAAAAATTAAATAATTACTATGATATATTTGAAATTATATGAAGAATTTACCACAGGATTAAACATAAAAAGGATTATGGATGGTTATCTTGAATGTGCTATTTGGACAGAAGAAGAAAGACTGGAAGAAGAAAATACAGAAGGATATGAAGGTGAAATAAAAGACCTTATTCCAGAAGCTGATTTAAATATTAATAATTTCTCTGATGATTCCAAAATAAAAGCGTATGAAGATATAAAATTATTTTTGAAATATGCTGGTGATTCCGTTGATGGTATAGATGAAGAACAATTGGGTCATGATATCTGGTTAAGTAGAAATCATCACGGTGCTGGATTCTTTGATAGAGGTTATGATGATGATATTGAAAAAATATTGATGGATTCAGCACATAAAATAGGTAGTGTGGATATATATCTTGGTGATGATGGTTTACTATATTTCGGAAATGAATAAACTTTAACTTATTATTTTTATTATATCATTATATTTTTTATTTATGATAAAAATAAAATTATAACCCATATCTTTTGTATATTTCTCTTTTAATAGATTTATTTCTAAAAATTTATCATAATAATAATTAGATTTTATTTCACATATTAGATTATATTTCGGTAAATAAAAATCAGAATGATAAAATTTATTTTTTCCATTTAAAATATAAGAAATTGTAAAACCTTTTTGAACTTCAATATTATTTACATTACAAAAATTTAAAAAATCAAATTCATATGTTCCTCTATACCACAAATTAGTTTCGACATGTAATTTTATTTTTTTCCCACTCTTTTGTGATTTTTCAAATAATTCAGTTGATTGTGATGGATTTTCAACTCCCCAGTTTTTAAAACAAGTTATTTTCTTTTTATTTTTAATATTTTCGTTTTGTGAAGCATTTTCAAATCCATAATTTTCGAGTAATGTTAATTTGGATTTTTCTTGTATTTTTAATGATTGTTGTGGACTATCAACTCCCCAATTTTTTAGGCATGTTTGTTTTTTTATCTTTTTTATATTTTCATTTTGAGAAATATTATCAACACCATAATTTTTAAAACACGATAATCTACTTTTTTCTTGCATAGATTTACTTTGCATAAGATATTCGACACCATATCTTTTCAAATTTGTTATTGCTGATTTTTTATGTTTACATTTTCCACAAGTATAAATATTAGAACCGGATTTTTTTATTTGATAATTATAATTATTATATTGAACATTATTTATTGTATCACAAAAATCACATTTTACATTTATTCTAACACCAGAACCAATAGATAAATCTTCTATTTTTACATCAATTATATCATCTTTTTTAAATGAATTATAACCTTTATTTAAATACCATTTATAATTAGCACTTCCAATTTTTACTTTTAATGTTTTATCTATTATCATGATTTTTTTATTTTTATATATTAAATTTGACAGGTCCAAATCGAAAATAAAACATCTTAATTTTTTTGTTATATAATATGAATAACGAATTATGAAATATAAACAAACTCTCAAATATTTTATTCTAGACTGGGATGATAATATTTTACATATGTCTACACCCATTCATATTGATCAACTAATTGATGGTGAATGGAAACCAGTTGATATTACACCAGAAGAATTTGCTAAGATTCGTAAATCTGATAATTGGAAAAATAGAAATGATAATGTAAAATTGACATTCCAAGAATTCAGAGATACAGGACCAAGGGGAAATAAAGCTTTTTTAGAAGATGCAAAAAAGGCAGTATTAAATGGTGATTTTGGACCAAGTTTCAAAGATTTCATCAATACTCTAATCAATGGAAATATATTTTTAATCATAACAGCAAGAGGTCACGAACCAGAAACTATGAAACATTTTGTGAAATGGTTGATTTGTAATTATATGACACCTAAACAAAGAGATAAAATGTTGAAAAATTTACAAAAATTTCAAAAATTGTTTAAATCAGAAGATGTTTCGATACGTTCTTATTTAGATACTTGTGAATTCGTTGGTATTATGTCTGAATATTTCAAAAATACATATGGTAAGGATTTAGAATCGGATAATAATGTTGAAAAGGGAAAAGAGGTTGTTGTTAATGATTTTTTACATAGATTAGAAAAATTCGCAACACAAGTGGGTGCAAAATTAAAGGTTGGTTTTTCCGATGATGACGAAAGTACAGTCAAACACATGACGGATTTCTTCAAAGAGAAGGATTTGGATGTTGCTGTTGATTACTATATTTTTGATACTTCAAATAAAGGTAAAGAAAGGGTTAAGATTTAATAAATTCCGTAATTTGGTTTATTCGGATCCAAATCAGTTTCCATATCATATACTTTTGAAAATAAATCAGGTGAAATGTTTTTTGTATAAATCATTTGTTCACAAATATATAAAGAATGTCTATAATCTAAATTTTCCCATATGATTTGATTATCTCTATCTGACATTACATCTTTACCATTTTCAATATCAAAATATTCTTTAAGATCGTCCCAATCATCATTAACCATTTGAAATAATTCCCAATCATCTGGTTTCATATATTTTTCATTTAAATTACTGAATGGTATTTCTATGATTTTACTATCTTTTTTATCATAACGGTAAGTTGCTGAAATATAAATACTATTTGATAAATAAATACCCTGAACAAATTGATGTTGTTTAGAGTATTCTATTTTTAAACCATCTTTTTCAATTTTTCTAAAATCTTCACCACTGGTTAAATGATAAAGAAATTTTGGTTTTTTATTTAATACACTTTCAACAAAGAATGAATCAATGGAATGATTTAATTTCTCATACAGATTAAATTTTGTTATCATAAATTTTATATATAAAAATATGATTACAAAATTAGAAATATTCGAGAAAATGTCATCTTATGAAATTTTTGAAGGGTGTGATTCCGTTTCATTGGATGATGGAAATTTTATTTATTTCAATAGAGAAGAAAATATTACATTTTTGTATTTTGATGGTGAAATGAAAAATAAACCATTAGAAAATTCACAATTATATACTAATTTTAATTCGGAATCTCATCCTTTTTTAATAAAAAAATTAAAAGAAGATACTGGTTATAGTGAAAATTATATTAAAAATCATATTAGATTTCAAGGAAGATTATATTTGGAACATAAAATAATTACTTTCTGGGATTATCCAAATAAAAAAGAATTCGTGGATATTATAAATGATTTAGAAAAAATTTTTCAAGAAGAAATTTATGGTCAGGATACTAGAATATGGAATGATGATTGGAAAATTGAAATATTTTCTAAAAAAATAAAAGGTAAAAGATTTTATCATCCAGATTATGAAAAATTTGAAAAATCGGAAATAAACAATGAAACAAAATTAATACCTATAGAATGGTATATTTCTTATAATAAACCTAAACAAAAATATACTTTACAACAAAGATTATCAAGGTATAGTGAAAATATAAAATATCAAACAAATGATTCATATAAAAATCAAATAGAAACCATTTCAAAAAATATTGTAAGAGAAATTAATGAAACTGAATTTGATTATGGTAAATGTGATCAAATATCAATTGAAATAGCGAATGCAATTAAGAATGTTTTTAATGTTGATTGTAATGTATTAAAAATAGATAGTGCTAAAATAAAAGGTGAAAATGTGTGGTTAGAACACGCAATTTGTGTTGAAACGGAACATCACATGGTAATAGATACACAACTTTGGCAAGAATTTAACAATAATATACCTGATGATTTAGATAAAAGAAAAGTAATATTTGATTGGGAAGAATATAATGAAATAGTAACCATATTAGATTCGTCTTTATGGTATACCACAAATGAAGATGAAGAAAATGATAACGAAATTTAAAATATTTGAAACTAACGAAGAAGAAATAAATAACTTGTTAGATAAAATGAGTAAAATGGGTAAAGATTCTTTATCCGAATATGAATTAGCTGTCCTTAAAAATAAAGGTGATGTACCTTTTCAGGATCATTTTGAACACGGTAATTTTGAGTTTATTTATGATGAAACAGAAGATTACGGTGATGAAGTTGTGGTTAAAGGAACTTTGAAATATAACGGAGAAGAATATGGTGGGTCTTTTAATTATAACAAAGAAACTGCACAAAATTTCTGGCAATTTTACGATGAAGATGGTATAGAATTCGAACCAGAACCAGATGATTTCTATACATTAGATAGTCTGATGCAAGATGTAGAAGCCAGTTTTGTAAATTAATATATAGGCAACATGAAAGACTTCTTAACATACATCAAAGAAAATCAAAATACGCCAGTAGATGGTCGTTATGGTTTTTACATGTTTCTATATTCATTAGATGAATTGAAGTTTACATTTATAAAAACTGGTGATTATTTAAACACCGGTAATTTCTTATATTTTTTCAGAACTGAAATCATAAGAACCCCAATTGATGTAATGGATAACTTTGAATTCAAAGATTCTAATAAATACACTTTCAGAACATACAACAAAATAAAGGATGAAAGATTATCATTCTATTTCGGTATTAGAAATGGTGTTTTAGAATATGGTTTCTATAATGATATGAAAGATGTAATTTATAAGACTGGTCAATTTGAAATAAAAGATCAGGAATTAAGAAGTATCAAATCATATAAATGTTTAGTTTTGATAAATGGTGTTTTACAATTAACAAATACCAGAACATTAAAAATATTACATGAAGTAAGAAACGATTTGAAAAATCTTTTCCCGGAAGTAACAAGTAAAGGTATTACAATATTAACAACTCAAAGGCTTAGAAAAACATTTCAAAAAGATCAAATAAAAGAGGAAAAATTAGATAAATATTTTTCTGATTGGTGTAGTAAATTTCCTTGGGGTAAAAAAGTCGAATCGTATATAGATGATTCAGAAGATATTGTTTCTTTTTACGTTAAAATAAAGCCGAAGAACAATGAACCATCTATTGTTTTATGATAATTTCTTAAATGAATATTATGATACATTTCGTTCTAGGATTAAAGAATACTATCCTGCTATAAATTTTGCCCATAAAATTTCAACCAAATATTTTACTGACATATCAAAAATAGTAAATAGGGATGAAATAAATGTAATAGAATGGTATAGAGATTCTGGTTACAGACAAATAGTAGAATTTTTATTTACTAGAAAACCATCTTATAGAGAAGATAAAAGATTTGATTGGAAAGAAGATACTTTGATAAAGAGAATGTCAATATTAGAAGAAATAATCAACAAATCTGTTGTTAAAAAAGATGTTGTTGTATGGAAAGGTTTAAGAGCTTTTCCAGTTACAGACACAAACAACCTTATTGGTATTATTTCCAAATTAAAAGTTGGTGATAATTATACATTTAAAAACTTCTTTTCTACATCATTAAATTTTCAATATTCTGTTTTTGCTTTCGGTATGCAAGATGATAGTATAATCCTTAAAATAAATTTACCAGCCGGTTCAAAAGCTGCTTATATTTCTATGGATAAAACAGAAAATGAAGTATTACTACAAAGAAATCAAACTATAAAATTAAAGGATATTTATGAATATGATTTGGGTAAACATTACAAAAGACATCAAGGTAAAATTTTAAAAATATACGAATTTGACTTAATATGATAAAGAACTATTTAGAATTCTTAAATGAATCAAAAACATATCAATATTCTGTTAAACCATTATTTCATGGTTCGGGTTTCAATTTCAAAAAATTTAATTTTGATTTAATTGGAAAAGATTACCATATTTTAAGTTTTTTAGGTGTTCATTTTACCGAAAATGATGAAGTAGCTGAACAATTTTTAAAACCACCAGATTATAAACTTTATGAAATTGAATTAAAATATAATAAATATTTAGAAATAAAAGAGGGTGATCTTGTTAAAGATATGTTAAAATTTGGATTTGAAAATAAATATATTTCGGATAAATATCAATTTTCATTAGATTTACCATATTATTTACCAGATTATCATGATATTAATAGTAAATACATACCAAAAGATCAAACACAAAAAACAGCATTGGAATACAAGAAAAAGTTAAAGAAAAAAGGGTATGATTGTATTAAATACATCAATGAAATCGAAAAACCAGAAATTAATAGATGGGATTGGATAGCTTTTGAGCCGGAACAATTAAATATAATTAAAGTTTGGGATCAAAAACCGGAATTAAAATAAAAATGTCAACAAAATTTAAATATAATTAAAGAATGATAACAGAATTTAAAATATTTGAAAGTTTAAATACAATTGGACCTTTATATCACGGTTCCAAATACTTATTTGATGAATTTTCCCACGAAAAAATAGGACAAGATGATCATTTATTAAGTTATCTTGGTTCTCATTTTACACCAGATAAGAAAATAGCATTTGAAATTGCAAATAGATCCATCAAAGCTTTAAATAGAATTATTTATACTGTTGATATTACGGTTAATAAAACATTAGAAATAACCGAAGGTGATTTGGTTAAGGATATATTAAAATGGGGTTATGACAAACAATATTTTAAATATAGACGTAATGGAAAAGAACTTGATATAAAATGGTTATTGAAACTTCCTTATGCAAACCCAAACAAATTATGTATTATGGATGAATTAATTGATGAAGAAGCTGTAACTAAAGATATCTCCCATAAAGATTTATCACACCTTTATAAAAGACATTTAGTAGAACAAGGTTATGATTCCATTAAATATTTGAATGAAATCGAATTTGAATATTATGACAAAAAAATAAACAGAAGTAAATACCCACCAACTAGATATGATTGGATAGTTTTTAATACTAATCAAATAAAAATAATTGATATTCAAAAACTATGATAACCGAATTCAAAATATTTGAGAAAAAGGAAAATGTAATTGGTCCATTATATCATGGTTCTGGAAATTTATTTGAAGAGTTTTCAATGGAAAAATTGGGAAATAAAGGAAGCATGAATCATATTCTAGATTACATGGGATTTCATTTTACACCTGATAAAAAAATGGCTGATAGACTTTTCACTAAACCACCGAATCCAGTTATTTATAAAGTTGATATATTGATTGATAAAACACTCAAAATAATTGAAGGTGATTTAGTTAGGAATATGTTATCATGGGGTGGTGAAAACGGATATTTTGATACAAAAAAAGTAAATTTGAAACAATTATTAAAATTAAGATATGAATCCGATTCTGGACAATCTATTAATACTTGTTTATGGACAGATAGAAACAAAATTATTGATAAGAAAAAACTTGCATTGGGTTACAAGGAACACTTAATTCAACAAGGTTATGATTCTATTGAATATTTGAATGAAATCGAATGGGCAAAGGATAAAAGGTATGATTGGATAGTTTTTGATAGTAATCAAATAAGAATACTTAAAACAATAAACGTATAAAATAATATTAATATATACATTGATGAAAAGTATCTTGACATATAGTGAATTTATTAAGGAAGATTATCGTGATGTTGGTCAGGGTAGTAATAGTAGTGGATTCAGAAATAACACAACACAATTATCCAATGGTGGAACAAACACTATTATAGATGTAATTGGTTATCCATCTGGTGATAAAAGACTTCTTGGTTTAACAAATGTAACTGTTGATAAAACTTCAGACGAAAGAAAACCAAAAAAAGGAAAGGATCCGGATAAAGAAAAAATGTTTAAAATAAGAAAGAAACTATCTAAAAAATTCGATGATTTAGATAAAGAAGTTAAAAATTTATCAATTAAGAAATAATTAATTTAATCTAACCGTTTTTAAAATAATATATAATAATAAAATACTTATGCCTTATGGAATTCAATGATATATGGACCAAAGAAGTTAATGATCAATATAGAAAAATGATTAAAGAAAAAAAATCAACAGACGAAATTAGAGAATATTTTGGAGATAAAATGAATTATCATCCTAAACAAAAATTTAAACGTGGTGGATTTCTCACTTATGAAAAATTTTTATTAATCATAAATGAAATAAAAATTCATCCAAACTATATTGATTTTGGATTTAGATCTTTTAAATCACCAAGATTTTCCAATGGAAATGATATTAGATGTTATTTTACTATAAATAATATAGATTATGTTTTATCATTAGAATATCTGATAGAAGATAATGAATTATTTCATAATGATATTGTTTATAATGTATTTTTCACAACTAAAGAACAATTTGATAATTACCAAAATATACTTTTAAAATTAAAACCTGAATATTACGAAAAGGAATTTTCTAAACTACAAGATATCGTTGAAAAAGAAACCAATAAAGGAGATGTTATTAAAATATTTAATGCTTTATCATATATTTTATTGAAAATGGTAGATGATTTAGTAAATCCTGTTTTAGCTATTTCAGAAACAGATAATCCACAAAAAATTAACTTTTATAAGAAATCAATAGAAGATTCATTTAAAGATAAATATGAATTATTAATTGGTGAAAGTAAATTCTTTCCCGGTATAAATACATATTATTATATTATAAAAAATTAAAAATAATTTTTAATATATAATGTAATGAATAAAGATAAACCAAATATAACAACAAAATTCAAAGATTTCAAAGATGAAAAGGTAAAGAAATTCAATAAGAAAAAAGAATTTGAACCTTTATCAGATGATATTATTGCTTTACAAGAATTAGAAGATGGTAGTATTGAAAAAATAAAAGAACCTATACAAATAGTTAAAGTAACAGGTGTTGTTCAAGATCCAAAAAAAATTAAAAAATTGGAAGAAACTATAAGTGGTGGTCCCGTTTTTTCAACTGATTTCCAAACAAAAGAAGTTAAAAGAGGTGATATCATATGGCTTACAGCTTTTATAAAAAAGTCAGGTTCAACAAGTTGGAGTTCACAACAAAGTCAGGCTGTTCTAAAATGCCGCATCGTGGACATATATAATGGATTAAATAAATTAAAATATGTATGAAACATTTAGAAGAATTCAATTTAATAAATGAATCTGATAATCAAACTTATAAAAAACTTCAATTTATAAGAGAACAAATCAGAAATATAACAAAAACCGTTAGAGATGTTGATTGGAACAAAACAACAGATGGTGAAAAATCGGATATTGTTGATTCTTTAGATAATTTAACAAGTCTTGTAAAAAATAAAACTAAATAATTTTTTTATTATGAAAGAATATTGTAATTTTGTATCACCAAAATCAAATCAAATGGAACGTATCGTAAGTGATTATCAGACATTCTTAAAAGAAAATCAATCCGAAACACCTGAAAATAATGATGGTAAAAACATTAAGTTGTTTTATACTTTGGAAACAAAAAGGATTGAAATTCCTGTCGGTGGTGAAACATCTTCTTCAAAGAAAGAAACTTTTGATAAAATCATTAAAAGAATTACAAAAATTTCAAAATTCATAAAACTTCCAGTACCGATTTTGAAGGAAATCGAAAAGAAAAAATATTATACTTTAGTTTCATTTGGTAAAAGTTCTATATCTTATTATCATGATAAATTTTCAAATGGTAAAAATTATACTGATAATTACGATGAGGTAGAAAAAGTTTATAATGAAATTATGACTAAACATCACGGTCAATCTAAATGGTTTATAACATCCAAGGATGTTAATGTGTATGATCTCACAATGGCAACGGTAATTAAACCAGAAGATGAATGGATTATTTTGGGCACATTTGATTATGTTGACAATTTATTAAAACCAGCACCGGGACAACAAATTCCAATTGAAATGGTAAATATGAGTAAATCTGAATGTGATCATTGTCACAAAAATATTTATCGTAAAAAGACCGTTTTCATTAAAAAAATTAAAGATGGTTCTATTATTAAAGTAGGTGGAACTTGTATCAAGAATTATTTGGGATATGATTATGAAAAGGTATTAGCTTATCTGACTGATGTTTCATTTTTAAATGAAAGTTGGGATAATGAAGGTGGATGGAATAACGATTATGATGAAGATGGTAGTTTTGGTGGTCGTTGGATAGAAGATGAAGTTCCAGTAAAAGAAATTATTAGATACTATATTTGGTGGTATAATAACAGGGGATTTATATCAAAAGCAACAGCTGAAAAAATCAATTCTAAAAAAATAGAAGAACATCCGGAACAAGATTTAGATTCCATTAAAATGGTCAGTAGTACTTCATCAGCAGTACAGAATGATGTATCTTACGCTAACACACCACCCAGACAAACTGGTAGATATGGATCTGAAGAATGGGAACGTTGGGAAGAATTTTGTACCAAAGTATATGGACCAAGACTAGAAACCATTTCAGAAAATGATCCACATATTCAAAAATTTATTGATTATATTGAAGATAATAAAGATAACAATTTCTTATTTAACGTTTCAAATATGATTAAATTAGGAACTGTTAAAGTTCGTTTAATAAACTATATTACAGGTGGTTGTTCATTCTATTTTGGTAAATTATACGCTGAAGAAATGAAAAGAAAAGCCGAAGCCGGTGAAACCAAAGTATCATCTGAATGGGTTGGAAAAGTTGGTGAAAAAATTAGATTAGAAAACCTTGAGATAGTTCATATTGGTGGTTTTGAAGGTGGATATGGTTGGACATCTGTTTATAAGTTGAAAGATCAAAATGGAAATATCTTTACAAAATTTGGAACAATTGGAAATCAATATATTGTAAAGAAAAATGATTCAGATCCAAACAATGTTATTGTTGGTGATATTATTTCAGCAACTGCTGAAATCAAGAAACACGATGAGTATATGGGTAAAAAACAAACCGTTTTGGGTAGATTATCTAAATTATAATTTTCCAATGAATTTCAATTTATCTGTATTAAAAATAAATCTATCCATACCTAGAATTGTACCATCATATCCCAATTTTCGAAGATGATCAATCCACCCGTCAGGTGGAAACATCCATAAATCGGATATTTCATTGACCCAACCAGCGTCCGGGTCATCACTTTCTAAATAATTACTAACAATTTTTGAAATTTTTTCAGTTTCTGGATTTAAATCTTCCGGTTCGATATTGTTTTATTTTTAAAGGATTCTTTTATTTCTTTTACAATGGAATCATTATTTAGTAAACAATAAACAACATGTTTATCTTTCATATTACCATACCATTCTAACATTTTAAATCCATTTATCCCTTTTGATAATAATCTTTTCTTTATATAACCTTTTGAATCACGTCTAATTATTTCCCAAAAATCAATAGGTCCATTTTTTCTTAATTCAGCTGGAAAGCATACACCCGTCTTATCAAAAAATAATTTCAAGAATATTGTGTAATTTTTACATTTGTCTAAATCAGTTAAATCAACAAAATTTGATGTATCCACTTTAAAAGTGTGAATTGCATCTTTATCAACCGCATAATTAAAACAATAATCATATTCTGGTGTTAAATAAAAATAAGGAAATATATTAAAATCAAATTCTTTAAATTTTTCCCCTCTATATCCTTTTTGACCATGATATAAAGTTATTATTTTTGAATTTAATTCATTTAAAAAATTTTTATAATTAAGAATCATAATTAATCTTCTTGTATCGGAGAATCGGTAAAGAATGTATCCAAATCTTTTAAATGTTTTGTTGGTTTTGTTGGATCCAAATCAATATCTTCTTTCCTTCTCAATTTTTCTTCTTCTTCGTATTCATCAACAAATTCCTTGTTTTTTGGTCTTTCACCCGTCATTGTGTTGATTTCATATTTAATAGAATAAGTAAGTTGATAACCATCTTCAATTTTTTCTTTGTCTACAAATATTAAAGTTACAAGGTGTGGTCTTTTTTTCATCGCACCCCATCCTAAATCCAAAGTAAGTTCTTTTTCCGGTTCCAATCTACCATCATTATCAGATACGACAAAAGTTATTTCATCACCTGAAATTATTGGTGTATCTACATAATCAAAATTTCCTAATAGAATTTTTTCAACTGATTTTAAAACATCTTCTGGTAAATCCGATGAATTTAAATCCATTTCACCATCTTCCAAATCAATGTCATTTTCTTCAAAATCAGGAATATCCAAATTTTCTTTAACAAATAATTTATAACTTTTGATAAATTTCGTTTCTTTCATGATATTTTTTATTTTTTTATAAAGTATATATTAAAATAAAAAATCCGATTTTTTAACGAATAGTATGATGTAAATAACAATCAAAAGTATCATTATCATAATACCATAAAAGAAAAACCGCGGAATAATTCTTTTTCATATTGAAATCACTCAATTCCAGACCTGAAATATTTTTCACATCAATTGATTTTTTGAAAAAATCGTTTTCTAGAAATTTAATTTCGTCTTTTGTGAGACCTCTCTTGAATAGGTAATTAAATTCAATATGAACACCATTTCTTGTGTCTATTAATTTGAATTTGGTTTTAAAATTAAAATTGAATAATATTTTTTCTTCTTTTTCATCTAAAATATCATCTGTAATGTTCATAAAATATATCTCCCTTTACTTATAGTCATTAATTATTGATAAGTTTTATGATTTAATCATGAAATTACCTTCCCACCTTTTATCAGATACAATTTCATTTAATTGTTCAGTCGTTAGATTATTAGGATCCCAACCTTTTTTCTTAGCGTATTCACGTTTGAAAAGTTCACGAAGTTCTTCTAATTCTTTTTCAGATAAAGATGAATCTTTTATTAAATTATATTCTTGTTCTTCCATTTTTGTATTTTATTTTTTTCTTATATATTTAATCCCAAAAAACCACGTGCATATAATTTGTTTGATAAATTAAATAAATATCTTATATCAAATTCACAATCTATATATTCTTTCACTTGTTCCTTTTCTAGTTTAATTATTTCTTCTTCACCATCATCATATTTAATTAAAACTATTGGTTGAAAACAATCGTTTTGAAAAATAGCACTATTTTCTGTTTCCGGAATTGTTTCCATTATCATTGATATACTTCTAACACCAATACTTTTCATATATTCTATTTGTTCTTTTTCTTCTAATGTTTCTATATGAATTGGTGGAGTATCGGATAATATTCCATCTGATTTTAATTTTTCTATATCCATTGATTTATTTTATTTTTTATTCAACATGACAACGTGATGTTATAGTCAATCTTGGTTTCATTCCACCATCTGAAATAAGAGAAATACTATTAACTATTGTAGTTATATATAAATTATTTTTCATTTCCAACTGTTCATTTAAGTAATCTGTTAATAAATGTAATAATGCATTTTCACCTATTTCTTCAATATAATTCGGACTAAAATCATTTTCACCAATCGGTAAATCCATTGAAAAACTTTTAGTTGGCATACCCATTTTTATTTCTACATTTTTACCTTCTAAATTCAATTCCGATAAAACTTTTAAAGAAATTGGTAATAGATTTTGGTCCATACTTTTTGTTTCAAATATAGTTGACACTTCCGTATCTAATTTCATATGATGTTCAGCATATTCAGCGATTAAAAGTCTTTTCTTTTCATCGGTTAATTTCAAAGCATCCAATATCGGTTTCCATTTTGTTAAAATATCCATATAAACTATTTGGTTTTTTTCTTATATATTGGTAAATAATGGGTCAAATGATATCATCAGTATTTATACCCTTTTCATTCAAATAATTTCTCAAAATATTTTCAACAATTTTAGATTTATTAATTCCATTATTATCAGATTCTTTATTCAATAAATCATATAATTTAGGATTAATTGTAACCGATAGATTTTTTCTTTTATCTTCATCTTGCAATTTATGTCTCATAATCAAATAATTTTTGTTTTTTATTTTATATTAAACGATATGAATTTTGTTTTATTTATAAAAATAATGTAAAAATAATGTAAAAATAACGAATTTTGACTTTTAAATATTTATATATAGAAATAAAAACGTTATGAAACGAGAAAATAAAAAAACAAGAACAACATTTACAATTAATCCTAACATTATAAATATATTAAATGAACAAAATATTAAAAATTATTCCAAACTCATTGAATGGTTACTTCTAAATCATTTTAAAGAAATAGGTGTGGATATAAAAAATATAATTCTGTAAAATGAATAAACCACTAACACAAGATGAATTTTTAAAAAGGTGTAAAAAAATTCATGGTGATAAATACGATTATTCTCTGGTGGATTATAAAAAATCACATATTAAAATAAAAATTATATGTAAAAAACATGGTATTTTTGAACAATTACCATATCAACATACAAATGGACACGGTTGTAATGAACTACCACTACACTAAAGATGTAGTGGTTTCTGGGTCTTTTAACCCGTCTTTTTTAACGTTTCACAGACAAGATGCTTCTTAGGTTTCATCGAAATGAAACGGTCGTCCACAGAGCCGGCC